>ERZ835762.1428-NODE-1428-length-12758-cov-4.608203_pt1 | contig 12758 bp, 9 predicted proteins | sample MGYA00519687_ERZ835762 | MGnify/ENA primary metagenome ERZ835762 (study PRJEB31850, sample SAMEA3708783) | human gut metagenome | biome: human gut; feature: human-associated habitat; material: faeces | place: China | collected 2014 ...
TATCAAAGCTGTACAAAAGGATACAGGTAAAGTTGGTTTCTCTAGAGAAAACCATGATTACTCATTTAATTACATCTTACCAGTAAATGAATGGGTTGAATTAGAATTCAAAAATAGAAAAGATGTTACTGAATTATATGTTAATGGAAAATTAGTATCAACTATTGATCCAGCTAAAGATAAAACATCTAATGAAATGGCTGATTTAACTGGAAACTATAAACCATTACATGCAACTACAATGTTACCACTTGCTAGAATTGGTAGTGAAACAAATGCATTTGTTGGATATGTTGATGATGTACGTGTTGGTGTAAATGATACTTATAATTCTACTATGGAATTAGATAACGCTTTAGTTATTGCTTCTAAATTAGTAGATAAAAATCCAAATTTACAATCATTAATTAATAATGGACAAGCAGTATTAAATAAATTTAATCCTACTCAAGAAGAAATCACTAATGCTTTAAATGCCTTAAATAATGCATTAAAAGATGTAGAATATACAAAAGCTAATTATTCAAGAGTAGAAAAATACTTAAAATTAATTGATGAAACTGCATTAAGTAACTATACAGATGATAGTGTAGCTATGTTACAAGCTGCAATCAACAATGTTAAATATGGTTTGCCTGTATCTATGCAAGATACAGTAGATGGATATGAATTAGCTTTAGCTAATGCATTAGCTTCATTAAAATTATCTAATGCAACTAATGTAAACTTCATTGATTCATCATTAATTACTGGTAAATCACCATCTCAAGATGCATCAAGTAGTATTGATAAAGCATTAGATGGAAATCCAGGAACTATGTTCCATTCACCATGGAATGATACAACAACTAAACATATCTTAGAATTTAACTTTAAAAACACTTCAAGTGTAAGTGGAATTTCATATTTACCAAGACAAACAGGTTCTAATGGTATCTTAACTAAATATGCAATTACTGCTAAAAAAGCAGGTTCTAATGAATGGACACAAATTGCAACTGGAAATCTTAAAAATGATGCAACTGAAAAACAAATCATCTTTGATCAAGCTTATGATGTTGATGGAATAAGAATTCAATTCTTAGAATCAGTTGGTGGATTTGCTTCAGCAGCTGAAATCAAATTCCATGATGGTACTGTTGTTGTAAATACTGAAGGATTAAAAGATGCTATTGATGCAGCAAAAGCTATTGATACAAAAGATTATTCTAAAGTATCTGTAGATAACTTAAATGATATTATCGAAGAAGCTGAAGCATTATTAAATAGTGAAAATCCAGATGCAAATGATGTAGAAGTTATGATTAAAACGTTAAATGATGCAAAAATGCGTTTAATTTTAAAAGCTAACAAAACTACATTAAAAGAATTAGTAGATACAGTAAGTGTATTAACTTCATCTGATTATACAGCTGATTCATGGTTAGATTTTGAAAATGCATTAGAAAATGCAAATGATGTATTAGATGAATCTGAACCAACTCAAGAAGACATTGATCAAGCATACGCTGATTTATTAAATACTTGTAGTGATTTAGTAAATATTTATACATACGATAGCTTACAAGATTTATTAAATAAAGCTAATGGATATGAAGCTAAAGACTATACAACAGAAAGTTATGAAAACTTACAAAAAGCAATCACTGCTGGAAAAGCTGCAACTGCAGATATGTCAAACAGTGAATTAAAAGTTTTAATTACATCTTTTGTTCAAACCATGGGTTCCATGTTCTTCCATTTCCCTTTTGTCCTCCCCTCCCCCGGTTCCTGCCGCCGCGCAGTCGCCCCCAGACCAACTGATTTCAAACATACAGGTCTGCCAAACAGCACCATTTTCAAAAGGAACTTGATAAACACTCCCAAAATTGTTATGATATATAAAAATGCATTTTTGTGTTTCTACTATATAAGAAAAAGGACGGAATGGATTATGACAACCAATGAAAAAGCACTGCTGCTCCACGAGGAATGGAAGGGAAAACTTGAAACCACATCAAAAGCAAAGGTAGCTTCCAGGGAAGACCTGGCCCTTGCCTATACCCCAGGCGTTGCCGAGCCCTGCAAGGTGATAGCCGCAGATCCGGAGGCAGCTTACCGGTACACCATCAAATCCAACACCATTGCCGTTGTCTCCGACGGAAGCGCCGTACTTGGCCTGGGCAATATAGGCCCCCTGGCCGCCATGCCGGTCATGGAGGGCAAGGCTGTTCTCTTTAAGGAATTCGGCGGCGTCAACGCCTTCCCCATCTGCCTGGATACCCAGGACACCCAGGAAATCATTGAGACCGTTGTGCGCATCGCGCCTGCCTTTGGCGGCATCAACCTGGAGGACATCTCTGCCCCCAGATGCTTTGAGATAGAGGAGGCATTAAAAGAGAGGCTGGACATTCCGGTGTTCCACGATGATCAGCACGGCACCGCCATTGTGGTCCTGGCCGGCGTCATCAACGCCCTCAGGCTGACCGGCAAAAAGAAGGAAGATTGCCGCGTGGTAGTAAACGGCGCCGGTTCCGCGGGCATTGCCATCACAAAGCTGCTGCTGACCTACGGATTTTCCCATGTCACCATGTGTGATAAGAGCGGTATCCTAAGCAAAGGCGCAGAAGGCCTTAACTGGATGCAGGAAAAGATGATGGACGTGACTAACCTGGAGCACAGGACCGGTACCCTGGCAGATGCCATGAAGGGCGCTGACATCTTCGTGGGCGTATCTGCTCCCGGAATCGTAACCCAGGACATGGTTGCGTCCATGAATAAGGACGCCATCCTCTTTGCCATGGCAAACCCTGTACCGGAAATCATGCCTGACCTGGCAAAGGCTGCCGGGGCGCGTGTGGTCGGGACCGGCCGTTCCGACTTCCCTAACCAGGTAAACAATGTAGTGGTATTCCCCGGTATCTTTAAGGGCGCCCTGGAAGGCCGTGCTTCCGCTATCACCGAGGAGATGAAGCTGGCTGCCGCCGAAGCCATTGCCGGACTGGTGGATGAGAAGGATTTAAGCGACGAGAACATACTTCCCGAAGCCTTTGACCCGCGGGTGGCAGATGTTGTCAGCAGCGCGGTAAAGGACCACATTAGAAAATAATAAGAAAACCCTGATGGAGCGTGTGTAATATGCTTACTGAACCTATGACCTTGTACAAACTGATGAATCTCTATATGTTGAAGCAGGTGAACTTCCCCCTGACGAACGCCCAGCTCACCAACTTTTTCACAGAGCATGAATACACCACCTATTTCACCCTCCAGCAGGCCTTAAATGAGCTGGAAGACGCCGGCCTGGTCCACAAGGAGGCCAGCCACAACAGCACCCGGTATGACATCACCAGGGAAGGGGAGGAAACCCTCAATTTCTTTGGCAAAAACATATCTTCTGCCATCATAGAGGACATGGACCAGTACCTCAAGGAGAATAAGTTCCGCCTCCGGGAGGAGGTGGGAACTACAGCCGACTTCTACAAAGGAACCAACCAGGACTACATTGTCCACTGTGAGGTCCGCGAGAATAAGACGACCCTTATCCGTCTGGATTTGTCCGTCCCTGACAGGGAGCAGGCCGAAGCCATGTGCAATACCTGGAAAACAAAAAGCCAGGAAATCTATGCCCACGTCATGCGGTCACTTTTATCCTGACTTGCTGTGCCGGTATGTTCCATGGCGTCTCATCCGCCAGGAAGTGTTTCCACTAAAAAGAGATTTGTTCCAATAACAGTTCCAAAATCTGCCGGGCATTTGAGTCCGGCCTTTTTTCGCATATATCGTATATGGTTGATGCCAGCCTGAAATTCTCCCCCAGGTTCCGGATAACCCATTCTCTGGATTCACCGGCCTTTCTCAGGCGCAGGATTTTCGCTATAAGGAACAGATATTCCTTCTCCTGGTCTTGGGCAGGTTTGACGGTTTCCTGCCTGGCTGCCGGCTGTCCCCCATATCTGGCTGCCTTGACCGCTCCCTTTGCCTTATCCGCCTGGCCTTCACCCTTTGCCTGCTTCTGCTTATAGCGTTTCTGCTGCTTTTCATACTTACTGGCTTTGGCCTTTTCCCTCTGGCTGGTGGCTGCTCCGGGCGTCCCGTACCCGTGTTCCAGCCAGACGGTCTCCACCTCATACGTTCCGTCCTCAATGGTCATCACAGCCATGGACAGAGGCAGGGTAAAACGCTTATAACCGCAGCTTCCCGGATTCAGCCAAAGCCTTCCGCTTATTTCCTGCTGATAATACATATGGGAATGGCCGAATATGACCACCTGAATATCCTTAAGCACGCTGGGGATATCCACTCTCTCATGGGCCATGATAAATTTGACCCCTCCGATTTCAAACCGGTTCACCTGTCCAAGGCCCCCCGACCATCCCCTGTCATTATTTCCCCTTACCGCGTACAGGGGCTGGTCCACATTCAGCTTATGATACAGCATCTGATTGTCAAAGTCCCCCGCATGGACAATTACATCGCAGGTTTCCAGAATCCTTTCCACCTCCGGCCGGAGCACTCCATGGGTGTCTGCCATGATTGCCATCCGTATAGGTCCCGTTTCCATTACATAATACCTCCAGATACAGCCCGGCCGTCAAAATCCCATTGCCGCCGGCTGTCTTATTTAATTCATACCTGTATCTATTATACGCTAAATGCCGGATATGTCGAGTTGAATCTGACAGGATCTGAGCCGAATCTGACCGGATATTTCTTTACACGCTCCTGTTTCTGTGTTATATTAATGTTAAGATAATGTTAACATAATCACCAAGTCGCTTAATGCTGCTATGCAGCAGTGGGAGAACCGATTTTTAGGGGTGTATTCATCCGTCTGAGCCTGTCGCAGCTCCCGGATGATAGGGAACCTTTCTTTCCCGAACCCGGCAGCTAATCTCATAGGCGGAAGAGGGACAAAGACATTCTGGTAAATCATTTTGCTGTATTGTCGTATACTTTTCCGTCTGCATCCATGCAGACGGTTTCTTTTGTTAAGTCCGTTCTTTTCCTTTACCTAAAACTGAATACATCCAAGGATATTTTGCATCACCTCCCCCTCCCAGGGCGGCTCCCCAAAGAAAGGAGATCTGATTTATGCATGAACTTACCAACCTGGATCTGGTCATCATTGTTCTCTACATGATAGGAATGCTTTTTGTGGGCGTATGGTTCGTCAAACGAATCAAGAATACAGGCGATTACTACGTTGCAGGCAGAACCCTGGGCCCCTTTGTGCTGACTGCCACTGTGTGCGCGTCCATCATAGGAGGCAGCGCCATGATGGGCCGCGCGGGCATTGCCTATACCACGGGCTTTAAGGCGGTTATGACCGCTATCCCCTATCTCATCGGCATGTTTATCTTCTCAGCCATCGCCGGACGCATACAGGAGGTTGGCTTCACCAGAAACATCAACTCCATACCGGAACTTTTCAACTACAGGTTCAACAGCACTGCCCGCTGCATCCTGGCTTTCATGATTGTATTCACCATGATGGGCACAGTGGCCGCCCAGGTGACTGCCACCGCCACCATCATCAAGATGCTGGGAAATGAATTCGGCATCAGCTATGAAGCCGGCGCCCTGGCGGCCACTCTCATCTTCATCATCTATACCGCTGCATCAGGACTCTTTGGCGTGGTGTACACGGACGTGCTCCAGTTTTTCATGCTGATTATCTTTGTCTACATACTCATTCCCTTTTCCAGCATTCGTTATCTGGGCGGTTTTTCCTCCTTCTGGCAGAACCTGGACAAATCCTACCTGGTGCCTCATATCAACGGCAGCATCCTGGGCGACATTGTCACCTATCTGGTGTTTACCCTGGCCGGTGCCGAGATGTGGCAGAGGGCCTTTGCTGCCAAGAGCAAAAAGGCAGCCACCCAGGGCATGTTCTGGGGCACTTCCATTTACATGGTAACCATTGCCCTGGTATTCTTCATGGGTCTGGCAGGCCAGCAGATTCTGCCGGACGTGGTGGCCTCCTACGGAAGCTCTGATGCCGTGGTGCCTGCCCTGGCTGTAAGCATCCTGCCCCCCGGCCTTACAGGACTGGCTCTGGCTGGTATCCTGTCAGTCATGATGTCCACTGCGGACAGCTACCTGCTGGTATCGGTCCAGACCTTTGTACATGACCTGGGAAAAAATTTCATGCCGGAAATGACGGAAAAGCATGAAATACTCATGTCCCGTGTCATGTCCGTGGTACTGGCCATGGGTGCCTTAATCATCGCCCTGTACATTAAAAACGCCTACAATGTGCTCATGTTTGCCTGGTCCTTCTACGCGGCGGCGGCAGGCCTGCCCTCCCTGGCGGCCCTGTACTGGAAAAAAGCCACCAGCCAGGGCATCATATCTGCCATGACAGGCGGCTTTGTGGTATGTGTGGGCTGGAAACTGGCCGGCAATCCCTGGGGACTTGGCGAGACCGTTCCCGGCGCTCTTGTCTGCGGAATCCTGCTGGTGGCGGTGAGCCTTGCCACCTGCAAAAAGCATCCGTGCAGAATGGCGTAATCAAGCGTTCTTACATAAACTATTTAATGATACTGTAGAAGTACAGCACACAAACTCCCAGCAGTACATACATGATTTTGGGCATTTCCTTAATCTTGCCTGAAGCCAGCTTCAACACCACGTAAACCGGCAGGGCCACACAGATTCCGTTGGCAATATTGTTTGCAAATATGGTAAAAGCAACACAGATAAACGCAGGGAAGGATTCTGTAAAATCATCATAATTGATGTTTCGCATGGAACTTAGCATGCCGACTCCGATGATGATAAGGGCAGGGGCCGTTGCAGCCGACGGAATCATCAGGGCAAAGGGCGTCAGCAGCAGGGTAAAGGCAAAACAGACACTTGTGGAAATAGGTGTCAGCCCTGTCTTCCCTCCTGCCTCCACGCCGGAGGAGGATTCCAGATAGGTGGTCATACACGGCATGCAGAACAGGCTGCCCAGAGCGGTTGCCACGGCATCCACCTTGAACACCTTGTCTATACCGGGCAGGTTGCCGTCCTCATCCAGAAATCCGGCCTTTGCGCCCACACCCAGGGCCGTGCCAAAGGTGGAGAAGAAATCCGGTACAAACATGGCAATCAGAAAGGGCAGATAGGCAAACTGCAGGGCTCCCAGAAAATCAATCTTCATAAACTGGCCAAAGGGAGAGCTGGGCGCCATGAAAAACGCCTCAGGCATCCTGGTAAGCCCCATGGGAATCCCGACCAGCGTGGTAATCAGAATGGAAAAAATCATATATCCCGGCACCCGCATCTGCTTGGTGATAAGTATCAGCAGAAATCCTATCAGCGCCAACAGCACGGAGGGAGAACTCAGGTCGCCGAAGGCCAGGTTATTTTTGCCTTCCAGGGCAATAATCAGCCCTGCGTTCTTACATCCAAGCAGCGCGATGAACAGGCCCACGCCCGAGCTGACCGCATGCTTAAGGCTGGCGGGAATGGCATTTACCACCGCATCCCTGAGACCGATATAGGATATCACAATAAAAATAACGCCGCTCCAGAATATGACGCCGGCCGTGATTTCAGGTGAAATCCCGCTGTTAGCAATCATTCCCGACACGATTGCCACGCTGCCCAGCCCGGGCGCCAGTGCAAAGGGGCGGTTTGTCACCAGGGCCATGGCCACTGTGGTAACAATAATCAGTAAAATCATGGATGTGAGCATAACGCCTCTGTCCAGCCCCGCGTTTGCCATGATATTAGGGACAGTCCCCAGCACATATGCCATGGTCACAAATGTGGTGATACCAGCCAGAATCTCTGTCCTTACCGTGGTCCCATGCTCTGCCAGATGGAATTGCCTGTCAATCCAGGTATTGGAAGCTCCTCTTTTGGCTGTACCTTCAGTTTCCTTTGACATGATTAATCCTCCTCTTGATTTTCTCCGGTGCAGTTATTACGGTTGTGTTCTCTGTCCTTCTACCTTTAACGGCACAATTTTGCAGGCTTTTACATCTATCAGTCCCTTATCCGTCAGCTTCAGGGCCGGACTGGCGGGCAGCGTCAGCGTGCAGAACGACATAATGGGGTTGTAATGCCTGTAACCCAGGCCTGTCATGGCCTCACGGACCCTGGCAAGGCCGGCCCCCACTTCTTTCGCAGGCCGGTCCGACAGGATGCCGCCCACAGGAAGGGGCAGTTCTGCCTGTATCCTTCCCCCGTCCGCCGCAACCATGCCGCCCTGCATCTCAATGACGCGGTTGAGAGCAAGCTTCATATCCGCAGGATTTGCTCCTGCCACCAGAATATTATGGCAGTCATGTGCGTAGCTGGTGGCCACGGCTCCCCGCTTATGACAGTCGCCGGTTACCAATCCGTATCCCACTGCCTGGCCCTTTCCATACCGCTCAAACACAGCGGCCAGCAGGCAGCCCGACCCTTCCCATTTAAGGAAGCCGTCCCTCACAGGCATCTCCATGATGATTTCCTTTGTCTTGGTTGACCCGTCCTTAATTTCCATGACACGGACCATAACCGTGCCGGAATCCGATTCCATGGGAACCTCAAACCGGCTCTGCTCCTGGAATTCCAGATGGATACTGTGGTAATAAGGCTCCGGAAAGCGTATATCCTGTCCCCTGCTGGCCTGCCCTGCTCCGTCCTGTCCCCTGCGCTAAATACATTTCCCATTTTTATAGGTGGCAGAGACAGCAAACGTATCCAAATCACGGAGCAGCAGGAAGTCGGCTATTTTTCCCGGAGCAATTGCTCCCCGGTCCAAAAGGTTCATCCGCCTTGCCGGGGTAAAGGAGGCGTTATAAACTGCCTGCTCTGCCGGCATCCCCAGTTCCATGGCCCTGCGGACCAGGGCGTCCAGATGGCCCTGGATACACAGGGTGTCAGCCATCACATCATCTGTCACAAAACAGAAATGTTCCTCCAGCCCATGCTCCCTGATGTAGTCCAGGACCTCCCTGCGCAGCATCTTTTCCTGGATTTCCATAAACATGCCGTTGGCAAACCTCTGTTCCAGCTCTTCCAAGCTGTGCTCCGTATGGTCTCCATTGATGCCCAAGTACAAAAACTTGGCCAAATCCAGGTCCAGCAGTGCAGGGCAATGGCCCTCAATGGGAAAAATCCGGTCCTTTTCACGAAGTTGTTTGAGGAACCGGGTAATTTCCAGCTGGTTTTCCCGGATAATGGTACGGTAATTCATAACCTCTCCCACACAGGCCACCCAGGGATTTTCCTTCAGGCCTTCCATCTCCTCACAGGTTATGATGCCTCCGGTGGTCTCCAGCTCAGGGGAGGTGGAGGGCACGCAGCTGGGAATACCGTAAAAGATATCAACCGGGCTGTTTTCCCCTGCCCTTATCATATCCAGCACGCCCTGCATTCCGTTCACATTGGCCATCTCATGAGGCTCCGACACAATGGTGGTAACGCCGCACTCTGCCAGCCGTCTGCAAAATGCACCCGGCGTCAGCATGGAGCTTTCGATGTGCATATGAATGTCAATCAGCCCCGGCACCATATAAAGGCCCTCTGCATCCACTGTCTCATCAGCCTCCACCGCGCCGGACCTGCGGGAATCTATGTATAAGAATTTCCCTCCTGACACAGACACATCCGCCGGCACAAACTTTTTAAAATAGCTGTTGTAAACCTTTGCTCCTCTTACGAGAAAATCCGCTCTCTCTGTTTCCATGGCGCCTCCATTCAGCAATATTGATGAAACCCTTGATTGTATATTATTTTTATTATACAATGTGCATAGGTAGGTGTCAAAGTCATAATAATCATCTAAGTCATGAATTATTTTCATTGGAGGTACATACATGATCTCAAAGGAAATCCGGTATATGCTGGCCATACGCAGGTATGGAAGCATCACAAAGGCAGCAGACTCCCTGTTCATCACACAGTCCGCCCTGAGCAAGGCTGTGAAGAACATAGAACGTCAGCTGGGCTCCCCTCTGTTCAGCCGTATTGGCAATGACCTGATTCCAACCCATATCGGTAACCGTTACATGGACTATGCGGAAAAAATCTGCCAGATATGTTCTGACTGGAATTCGGAATGCGAGGATTTATTAGGCGAGGAAAAGGGGCAGCTGACCATAGCGGTGGCTCTGATGCGTGGTTCCTGCCTGCTGCCGGATGTACTGGGCCGGTTCTATTCCCGTTACCCGGACGTGCAGATTAATCTTCTGGAGGAATCACATTCTGTTGAAAAGCAGCTTATGCTTTCCCCCAACGTGGACTTTGCCATCTATAATTCCACGGCCGCGGATCCCGCTCAGACAGCGGAGTACCTGGGGCAGGAAGAAATCGTTCTGGTGGCAGCCCCCGGCCATCCCCTGGCGGAAAAAGCCATGGCCAGGGAAGGCTTTCGCTATCCCTGGGTGGATTTAAGACATACAGAACATGAGCCCTACATCCTCCACCCCCGGGACCAGACAACGGGCCGTATATCGGCAGGACTGTTTAAAAAGGCCGGCTTAACCCCCAAGGTCCTCCTGTTTACCCGCAACAGCGATATCGCCATCCGGCTGGCTGCCTCCGGCACCGCCCTCTGTCTGGCCCCGGAATCCTATGTCAGAAAAATACACTTTTGCAATCCCCCTCTGTGCTTCTCCGTAGGAGATCCTGCCACTGTGACCACGCTGTATGCGGTATATCAGAAGGGCCGGTATATTCCGTCCTACGGAAGATATTTTATTGAGCTGGTAAAGGAGAATTACCGGTAGCAAAAAGGCCTGTTTTCCTGCGGGCAATACCCGTCTGCCAGGAAACCAGGCCTTTCTTCACTTTATGAAATCCGCTTTTTAACAGGAATACAAACAGCCTACAGGCTGCCCTCAATCAGGTCCCATATCTCGTCCCTGCCCTGCTTTGTCTCTGCCGAGAAAGGAATAATGATGCCGTCCTTTTCCATCCCAAGGCCTTCCCGCACCATCTTTACGTGCTTCTGCACCTGGCTGCGGTTAATTTTGTCCAGCTTGGTGGCAATGATGACCGGGTGGTATCCGTTGAAGATAATCCATTCATACATCAGCTTGTCATTGGCCGAGGGTTCATGGCGGATATCAATGAGCAGGAACACCATTTTAAGCATCTGGGAATTCCTGAGATACCGCTCTATCATCTTGCCCCATTTTTCCTTGACCTCGACCGCTATCTTGGCATAACCGTAACCCGGCAGGTCCACGTAGTACAATGCCCCGTTGATGTTGTAAAAATTGATGGTCTGGGTCTTGCCCGGCTGCGAGGAGGTCCTTGCATATGCTTTGCGGTTCATCAGCGCATTGATGAGGGATGATTTTCCCACATTGGACTTGCCCGCAAATGCAAACTCCGGCAGTGTATTCTCCGGCAGCTTGCTGGTCACGCCGCATACTGTCTCCAGATTCACGTCTCTTATTATCATATCTGTTTCTCCTAATTCCTATCCGCGCTCTAAACAAAGGCCTCCGAAACCACATCCTCCATAGCCTTTACATACACGATGTCCAGCCCCCTGGTGATTTCCTTGGACAGCTCCGCCATATCCGGCCGGTTCTTGTCAGGTACCAGCACCTTCTCTATATGGGCCATCTTGGCTGCCAGTATCTTTTCTTTCAGTCCTCCGATGGGCAGGACCCGTCCCCGCAGGGTTATCTCCCCGGTCATGGCCACCTTGGACTGGACGCTTTTACCTGTCACCGCGGACAGCATGGCTGTGGCCATGGTAATTCCTGCAGAAGGTCCGTCCTTCGGCACCGCTCCCTCCGGGATATGGATGTGAAGGTCGTGCTTCTCAAAATAATCGTCGGCAATCCCGTACTCCGGGCACACGGACCGAACATAGGTCAGGGCTGTCTGGGCAGATTCCTTCATCACATCTCCCAGCTGCCCGGTCATCAGGAGACTTCCCTTGCCAGGCATCACATTGACTTCTATCTGAAGGGTATCCCCTCCCACACTGGTCCAGGCCAGGCCGCGCACAATGCCGATTTCATCTTCCTCATTGGCATTCTCAAAGGTCACCTTTTCCTTACCCAGGTATTTCTCCAGATTGCTCTCCGTAATCTTGATGGACTTCTTCTTATCCTCCAGGAACTGTCTGGCAGCCTTGCGGCACACATCCCCGATGCGGCGCTCCAGATTCCTGACGCCTGCTTCCCTGGTATAGTTGTGTATGATTTTTTCCAGACTCTTATCGGAAAATGTAATCTGTCCCTCCTTAAGGCCGTTGCGCTCCATCTGCTTTGTCACCAGGTAGTCTCTGGCTATGTGGAACTTTTCATTTTCCGTATAGCTGTTGACCTCAATCAGCTCCATGCGGTCTAATAATGGCCCCGGTATGGTCTGGGTGGTATTGGCGGTTGCGATGAACAGGACCTGGGAAAGGTCGATGGGCACTTCCACATAATGGTCCCTGAACTTTACATTCTGCTCCCCATCCAGCACCTCCAAGAGGGCGGAGGACGTGTCTCCCTTGTAATCGCTGCTGACCTTGTCAATCTCATCCAGCAGCATCAGTGGATTGCTGTACCCGGCCTGCCTCATTCCTTCCACGATCCGGCCCGGCATGGCACCCACATATGTCTTCCTGTGTCCGCGGATTTCCGCCTCATCCCGGACCCCGCCCAGGCTGATGCGGACGTACTTCTTGCCCAGGGCCCTTGCTACTGAGCGGGCAATGGATGTCTTTCCTGTTCCGGGCGGGCCTACCAGGCAGATGATGGGGCTTGTCCCCTTCTTTGTCAATGTGCGCACTGCCAGGTATTCCAGTATCCTCTCCTTCACCTGCTCCAGGCCATAATGGTCTTCATTGA
>ERZ835762.1451-NODE-1451-length-12459-cov-17.292313_pt1 | contig 12459 bp, 11 predicted proteins | sample MGYA00519687_ERZ835762 | MGnify/ENA primary metagenome ERZ835762 (study PRJEB31850, sample SAMEA3708783) | human gut metagenome | biome: human gut; feature: human-associated habitat; material: faeces | place: China | collected 2014 ...
TATTCAGACTAAAGAGCCGCTGACCGTAGAAGGTAAAGTGAGCCGTATCGTTGAGTTCATCGAAAAACCAGACCAACCGCAAACGCTGGATTCCGACCTGATGGCAGTAGGGCGCTATGTGCTTTCCGCCGACATCTGGGCCGAACTGGAAAAAACCGCGCCGGGTGCCTGGGGACGTATTCAGTTGACGGATGCTATCGCCGAGCTGGCGAAGAAACAGTCCGTTGACGCGATGCTGATGAGCGGCGACAGCTACGACTGCGGTAAGAAAATGGGTTACATGCAGGCGTTTGTCCAGTATGGGCTGCGCAACCTGAAAGAAGGGGCGAAGTTCCGGAAAGGGATTGAGAAACTGCTTTCAGAATAAGACACTACGCAACAACACGGAATGTTGGTGAGTAACAGAACGGCAGATGATTGTGGTTGAGGAACTCTCATTTCACAGCAGCTGCCGTTTTTGCTTTTAAAAACAACAACTAAAATTAGTGATTGCGCGGTGTTTTTTGATAAAAAATGCCGGATTTCTCCTTGTCTTACACAGGGATTGCGCCCAAAATAGTGGGCTAAATTGGTGGGCGAGATTCGATGCAAACGTGAAGGTTTGTGGGGGCTGGTCCACGACATACTGAATTTTGTGCAGTGCACTGGTAGCTGTTGAGCCAGGGGCGGTAGCGTGAATAAATGAGTCAGTGGATGAATAAGAAAGTACTAATAAACATATTTTCGCTATTAAGTATTCAGGGGGTTGGATACCTAATACCATTGTTAACTTTACCCTACCTTGTAAAGGTGCTGGGGCCATACAGTTACGGAATCTATGGATATACCCTTGCAATAATACAGTATTCAATTCTGATAGTTGACTTTGGCTTTAATCTTTCTATAACAAAAAAAATATCAATTATTCGAGACGATGTTGAACTTGTAAGCAAAACGTATTGGAATGTTATGGCATGCAAGTTAATTTTGATTGTGTGTGCTTTTATTTTCTCCGGATGTTGGACTATCGCTGACCATGTATTTACTGGTGAATATCAATATGTTTTAATCATTGCCTTTTCAGCAGTGGTAGGAAATATGCTATTTCCAGTCTGGTTATTTCAAGGTAAGGAAGAAATGGCTAAAGTAGCTATTTCAAGCATAACCTCAAAAATTCTTGCAGTGCCCGCTATTTTTTTATTAATTCATTCGCCTGAAGATGTTTGGTTGGTGGCGCTAATAAATGGACTAACTTTTATCCTGTCTGGGTGCATCGCATTAGCAATAGTTATAGAAAAGAAATGGATTAAATGGTATTCACCAACATGGCCTGAAATGAAATTAGAATTAGCTTCTGCATGGCATATTTTTATCTCAACTGCCGCGATTAATATTTATACTGGAAGTATTACCGTGATTTTAGGTATTTTTACCAATCCAACCATTGTTGGATATTTCACAGCAGCAGATAAAATACGATTAGCTATACAAGGATTAATTGGGCCTGTGTCTCAGGCATTATATCCAAGAATAAATGCTCTTATGAAAAACAATAGGGAGCATGCTTTTGATGTGATTAGAAAATTGCTCAAAGTACAAGGTGGTATTGCATTTATTATTAGCTTATTATTGTTCATATACAGTAAAGAATTGATATTATTTTTATACGGGAGCGATTATCATTCATCAATAGTCATTATGAAAATTTTATCAGGCATGCCCTTTATTATTGCTGTAAGTAATGTTTTCGGTTATCAGACGTTACTTGTTCTGAATATGGCTAAAATGTTTAGCAAAATCGTAATAACTGGTGGTGTTATCGCAATGATATGTATATTCCCAGCGGTGTATTCTTATGGCGCACTTGGTGCTGCTATTACAGTACTTATTACTGAACTCGTTGTTAATCAATTGATGATGTATGTGATAATTAAAAATAAATTACCGATATTTTGTAAGGGAACGAATGTTTAAAATTTCTATAGTGACAGTCGTTTACAATGCTGCAAATGATCTTGAAGTTACAATAAATAGTGTTTTGAAGCAAACTTACAAGGAAATTGAGTATATTGTTATTGATGGTGCATCAACAGATGGGACTTTAGATGTACTAGAAAAATTTAAAGATAAAATAACCACAGTCGTAAGTGAAAAAGATAATGGTATATATGATGCGATGAATAAATCACTACAATATGTAACTGGTGATTGGGTTATTTTTTTAAATGCGGGTGATGTTTTTTATCAAGATGAAGTATTAAATGAAGTGATCAGCCAGGTTAATGACGAGAATAGTCCCGATATAATTGGTGGCGGTGTAATTATTGATACTGGTTCAGTATTTAAGTATGAAAAGGTTAAGTCTATAAATCAAAAATGGATTTATATGCCAGCATGCCATCAATCAACGCTGTATCGCTTCAATTTACTTAAACATTATAAATATGATTTAAATTATAAAATATGTGCTGACCATTTATTAAGCATAGATTTATTGAACGCTGGTGCTATATTTTATCCTGTACCACAGTATATTTCCATTTTTAAATGGAATGGGGTTTCTGCAAAACAAAGAATTGCGTTATTTCAAGAAAAATTAAAAATTGCGAAGCAAAGAAATGCTCCATTATTAAATAGAATATATCTGCTCTATATTATATCAAAATTAAAATTTGCCAAGCTCTTAAGAGAACTAGGTTTAAGGAAATAAAAGTGGAACCTGTAGATATTGTTATACCATGGGTTGATTCTAACGATCCTGATTGGCAAAAGGAATATTATAAAAATAAACCTGCTTGCAGTGATACTCATTCAGCGACGTCTCGCTTTCGTGATTGGGATTTGATGCGTTACTGGTTTAGAGGCATAGAAGAAAATATGCCATGGGTTAGAACTATCTATTTTATAACATGTGGACACATACCCGAATGGCTAAATATTAAAAATAAAAAATTGAAGGTTGTTAACCATTCTGATTACATTCCATCGGAATATTTACCTCTTTTTAGTTCTCATGTTATTGAGATATTCTTACATAAAATTGAGGGGTTGTCAGAGAGATTTATTTACTTTAATGATGATTTTTTTACATTAAAGAATATACCGGAATCCTATTTTTTTAAAAAAACAATACCATGTGATACATTTGCATTTAATGCTCTTGATTGTGGAAATATATCTCATATCATTATGAACGATATAAAGGAAATTAACGAATCCTTTAACAAAAAAGAAGTTGTTAAGAAAAATATATCGGGTGTGTTTTCTTATAAATATCCTGAAAAATCTTTACGAAGTTTATTATTAATGCCTTGGCCTCGTATTACAGGTTTTTTTGATCATCATCTTCCTCAACCATACTTAAAAAGCACATTTGATGATGTTTGGCTGGAAAAAAAAGATATTCTTGTCAAGACTGCAAAGCAGAAATTTAGAACTAATGACGATGTAAATCAATACCTTTTTAGATATTGGCAATTATGTACTGGGAATTATAAACCATTTAATTTATATAAATATGCTAAATATTATTCAGTTACTGATGGAAATATTGACGAGATCACAAGTGTGATTGAAAACAAAAAAAGCAATATATTGGTAATAAATGATGATGATATTAAAAACTTTGTTGTTGCTAAGAATAAAATACATGTTGCATTTGCATCGATTTACCCAAATAAATCATCATATGAACTTGATTAAAGGAAATTTGTGTGTTTTATTTAATAATCTTAGCTGCATGCTTAGTATTGAATTCTTTACCGCGAAATTCAATATTTAGAGTTCAAAATAGCTTCTTTTTTGCATCTACATTTATAATTCTTTTGGTTATATCCGCTTTACGAACTGACATTGGAACCGACTATGTGAATTATGTTAGACTTTATAATGACATTATTCATGATAGCTTTGTTAATTCTAATGTTGAAGTTGGATTTTATTTAGTCGTAACTCTAAGTAATTATATATCAAAAGAACCTCAACTGATGTTTATGATAATGTCATTAATAACACTGACGGCATTATTTTCAACCAAAAAAATGAGAGGGTTCCTTGGCGTCTTTGGCGTTATATGTGTTATGTATCTCCCTTCTTTTTCATTGATAAGACAAACAGCAGCTGTCGCCTTTGTACTGTGTGCGATATTATCTTTAATTGAGGGGAATAAAAAACAGTTTTTATTATATATTGGGATAGGTTCTTGCTTTCATCTTTCTGCTTTAATCATACTACCATTTATTTTATTAAAAAGGATTAATTTAAACCCCTATTTAGGCTTGATTATCCTTGTTTGTTTTTATTTTCTCGTCGTAAAAGTTAATGTCGCAGAGTTGATTTTAGGTAACCCATTATTTAGAAATACAAAATATGGCGTATATTCAGATTTTACGATGTTTAACCAACCAACAGAAATGGGGTCTGGATTAGGCGTTATATTAAAGATAATTCCTTCAGTTATATATCTTTTATGCACCGTATGTTTTAAAAACAATAATTGTAACAGGGATGAAATTAATATTATATCATACCTTAATTATTGTTACGTAATCGCTGTAATGCTTTCTGTCCAAATACATATTTTTAATCGTTTAGTCGATTTGTTTATGTTTGTTCCTGTGATTACGCTGTTATATATTGGGCAGTTGAGCGAAAAAAACAAGACGATACTCCGAACGATGCTGATTATAGTATTGATGATTAATTTTACATTAATGATTTTTAAGAACCCTTCAAGTAATGAGGGTGGGTTAGGCATTTACCCATATAAAACAATACTAAGTGTTGGATGAGTATATAAATAACTTATGGTGTTAATACAATGTTGACTTTTTTTGTTGGCCCGTCCTCTGGTAGAATAACAGGGCAATCAGTAGCATTTAATCTAATCTATAAGAATTATGAAGGTAGTAAAATACTTATTGATTATCAATCAAAAGGAAATGGTTTTTTTTGTGTTTTGCTAAAATTACTTAAAATTATTATAGCATATCCTCTTTATTTAATTGCTAATATAAATAAAGAGAAAAAAATATATATTACTACCAGTCGGACCACTTTTGGTTTTTTACGCGATGCATATATTATTCTTTTGGGTAAAATGTTCGGTGCGAAAATTATAAACCATTTGCATGGTTCCGATTTTATTTCATTTAGAGCATCAAAGCGTAGTTTATTTAGATGTGGTATAGATTTTGTGTATAATTTGATTGATCATTCTATTGTTCTTTTACCAAGAATGGTAGAACAATATGCAATTTATAACAAAATGAAAGTTAGTGTCGTCACTAATTGTTATTCTGGACCAGTGTCAACATTTTATAAACAGGAACGGTTGAAAGGATTGAAAATATTATATCTTTCAAATGTCATGTATTCGAAAGGTGTATTCCATTTAATACGCGCTGTAAAATCTCTGGTGAAAGAGGGTTATGATCTATCTTTAGTAATTGCAGGTGAGATTTTAAGTGATGAGTTTCTAAACCAACAAGCAGCTGAAAAAATATTTTTTGATAGAATAAAGAAAAGTGATTTCATAAGTTATGTTGGGACAGTATCTGGTGAAGCTAAAAAAGAAGTGCTCATTGATGCCGATGTTTTTATTTTGCCCACTTTTTATCGTTCTGAAGCCCAACCTATATCGATAATAGAAGCTATGTTATATGGTTGTTTGATAATAACATCTAGGCATAAATATCTCGAAGATATGATTTCTGAAGATAATGGTCTGTTAATTACTAAGAAATCAGCATATGCAATTAAGGAAGCAATCAAGGTAGTATATTCCGCTACCGATTTAGTTGAAAAGTCTAATTTAAACAGAAAGTTGGCTCTGGATAAATATAAACCAGAAATCTATATTGGTAAAATAACTGAAATAATTAAAGGTGAATGATATGAAAGTTGCTCTAATTACTGGTGTAACAGGCCAAGATGGTTCTTATCTTGCAGAATTTTTATTGGAGAAAGGTTACCAGGTTCACGGCATAAAACGCCGTGCTTCTTCCTTAAATACTGAAAGAGTCGATCATATATATCAGCCACCATATAGCAGCAATAATAACTTTACTCTCCATTATGGTGATCTTACTGATACCTCAAACTTAGTCCGGTTAATTAAAGATATCAGTCCGGATGAGGTTTACAATCTTGGAGCTCAATCACATGTTGCCGTTTCATTTGAATCCCCTGAATATACTGCAGATGTCGATGCAATGGGAACTTTACGTCTGCTCGAAGCTATTCGTATTTGTGGGTTGGAAAAGAAGACACGCTTTTACCAAGCTTCAACATCTGAATTATACGGCTTAGTCCAGGAAATTCCTCAGAAAGAAACTACCCCTTTCTATCCGCGTTCGCCGTACGCAGTAGCGAAGCTTTATGCTTATTGGATCACTATTAACTACCGTGAATCTTATGGCATGTACGCTTGCAATGGCATTCTGTTTAACCATGAATCACCGCGTCGTGGTGAGACGTTTGTAACACGTAAAATTACTCGTGCGATTGCTAATATTTCGCAAGGCATTGAAAATTGTCTGCATCTTGGGAATATGGATTCGTTACGCGATTGGGGTCATGCCAGGGATTATGTTCGCATGCAATGGATGATGCTGCAGCAGGAACAACCGGAAGATTTCGTTATTGCAACCGGTAAACAAATATCTGTTCGTGAATTTGTTCGTATGTCTGCGAAAGAAGTTGGCCTGGAACTTGAGTTTACCGGTACGGGGATTGATGAGATTGCCACGGTTGTTAATAAAACCTCGGATTGCGCTGTTGGTGTAAACGTAGGTGATGTTATTGTACGCGTTGACCCTCGTTACTTCCGCCCTGCAGAAGTTGAAACGCTACTTGGCGACCCTGCTAAGGCGAAAAAAGTCCTAGGCTGGGTGCCTGAAATCACCGTTGAAGAGTTGTGTGCTGAAATGGTCGCTGGAGATTTGGCTAAAGCAAAACAACATGCGCTCCTTAAAAGCCATGGGTACGACGTAGCAGTATCCCTGGAGCGTTAACAATGAGCAAAAAACGGATCTATGTTGCTGGACATCGGGGGATGGTCGGCTCTGCAATTTGTCGAGAGCTAAGCTTACGTGATGATGTAGAGTTAATCACTAAAACACACACTGAATTAGATCTTACGAAGCAGATTGATGTTCAGACATTTTTCGAAAATGATAATATCGACCAAGTCTATTTAGCGGCGGCTAAGGTTGGGGGGATTCATGCAAATAACACCTATCCTGCCGAATTTATTTACCAGAACTTAATGATTGAGAGCAATATCATTCATTCAGCACATATGGCTGGTATACAGAAGCTTCTTTTTTTAGGCTCAAGTTGTATCTATCCAAAATATGCTGAGCAACCAATGAAAGAATCAGCTTTACTGACTGGGGTTTTAGAACAGACAAATGAGCCATATGCAATTGCGAAGATAGCCGGAATTAAATTATGCGAATCATATAATCGCCAGTACGGTAGGGATTACCGTAGTGTTATGCCCACAAATCTTTATGGTATGAATGATAATTTTCATCCGGAAAATTCGCATGTTATTCCTGCCCTCATGCGCCGTTTCCATGAAGCTAAAGAGTCAGATGCTTCTGAGGTTGTTGTATGGGGTTCTGGTACACCCATGCGTGAGTTTTTATATGTCGATGATATGGCTGCCGCATCCATTCATGTTATGGAACTAGAAGATAAAATATATCAAGAAAATACTCAACCAATGCTCTCGCACATCAATGTGGGTACTGGTATCGATTGCACTATTCGTGAAATGGCTGAGACGATGGCTGCTGTAGTTGGTTATAAAGGTCAAGTAGTGTTTGATAAAACTAAACCTGATGGTACCCCGCGTAAACTTATGGATGTCACACGTTTAAAGAATCTAGGATGGAGTTATAACTATACCCTCCATGATGGTTTGGCATTAACCTATGAATGGTATCTTGCAAATCTAAATTCATTTCGAGGCTAATCATGAATAAGAGATTAGAACAGCAATTATTTAAATCAATTGTTGAAAATACTCCCCTAATCTCGATAGATCTCATCATAAGAAATGGTGAAGGAATGGCGTTGCTTGGGCAGCGCCAAAATCGTCCTGCACAAAATTTTTGGTTTGTGCCTGGGGGACGAATTTACAAAGATGAGTCTTTCGAAAAAGCATTTAAGCGAATCACATTAGATGAATTGGGTGTCGATATTCCTATAAAGAAAGCGCTCTTCATGGGAATATTTGAGCATTTTTACGATGATAATTTCTCAGGTGAAGATTTTACCACGCATTATGTAGTGCATGGATATGAAATTCACCTTCAAAATGAAAAGCTTACCTTTCCAACAAAACAGCATAGTGCTTATCAGTGGTTTGATGTAGAAACATTGCTCACCAATACATTGGTTCATCTATACACCAAAAATTATTTTCTTTCAAGGTAATAGATATGCTCCTTCCCGTCGTAATGGCCGGTGGCTCAGGGACCCGACTGTGGCCTCTTTCACGCACATTGTATCCGAAGCAATTCCTTTCTTTAAATAGCCGTTTAACAATGTTGCAGGAAACGTTGCGTCGACTTGATGATGTTGAACATGATCCTGCACTGGTTATTTGCAATGAATCGCATCGTTTCATTGTCGCTGAACAGTTGCGTAAAGAAGGTTTACAGCACAGTGGTATTTTGCTTGAACCTGAAGGGCGTAATACTGCTCCGGCGGTTGCGCTTGCAGCTCTTCAGGCACAAACCTCTGGGGAGGATCCTATTCTTCTCGTTTTGGCTGCCGATCACGAGATTCAGGATCAAGATCATTTTACACAGGCTATGCTTGCAGCGAAAGAATTTGCTGAAAAAGGGAAGTTAGTTACTTTTGGTATTGTCCCGACTTCCCCAGAAACAGGATACGGTTATATCAAAACAGGAGAAGTATTGAGTAATACTGGCCAGGATGGCTATAAAGTTGCAGCCTTCGTGGAAAAACCGAAACTTGAACTCGCTAAAGAATATTTAACCGATGGTGGTTATCTTTGGAATAGTGGCATGTTTATGTTCAAGGCATCTGTATTTATTAATGAATTAAAAAAATTCAGGCCCGATATTTTAACCGCATGTCAAAATGCATTAGACAACTCGATGCAGGATTTGGATTTTATCCGTATTGATGGCGCTTCTTTTACTTGTTGTCCTGAAGAATCAATTGATTATGCCGTAATGGAGAAAACAGCAGAAGCTGTTGTGATGCCACTCAGCGCTCAATGGAGTGATGTCGGTTCATGGTCAGCCTTATGGGAAATTAGTCTAAAAGATCAAAGTGGTAACGCTATTCGCGGTGATGTACTTGTTGAAGACACCACTGATAGCTATCTTTATTCACAACATCGTCTTATTGGTGCTGTAGGAATTAAAGATCTCGTTGTTGTTGAAACAAAAGATGCGGTACTTGTCGCGCATAAAGACAAAGTTCAACAAGTCAAAAATATTGTTGCTCAACTTAAAAAGAATCAACGTTCAGAATATTTGCAGCATCGTGAAATTTTTCGTCCATGGGGAAGCCATGATACTATAGCTGAAGGAGAACGTTATCAGGTTAAACAAGTTATTGTACAACCTGGTCATATCACCGCTAAGCAAATTCATTATCATCGTACTGAACATTGGGTAGTTGTTTCTGGAACAGCTAAAGTTCATCTTGATGATAAAACCTATTTGGTCGCCGAGAATGAATCGACTTATATACCTGTTGGTATACCTCATGCAATCGAGAACCCCGGTAAAATTCCCTTGGAAATTATAGAGGTTAGGTCTGGAGTCTATTTGCAAGAGGATGATGTTGTTCGTGTATCATCATCTGGAGTAGGATACTGATGCGTATTTCAATCATTACGGCTACATACAATAGCGAGAGCACTTTACGAGATACATTAATTTCGTTAGAGAGGCAATCCTATCCAGATATTGAATATATTATCGTAGACGGTGCATCGAAAGACGCCACCATAGAACTTATAAATCAAAATTGCACGAAAGTAAGTAAAATCATTTGTGAGGCAGATAAGGGAATTTATGATGCCCTTAATAAAGGTATAAATGCAGCGACGGGTGATATTATTGGGTTCTTGCATTCTGACGATTTGCTTGCCTATGATGATGTTATTGCAGATATAGCGGAGACATTTGCTAAGACTCATTGTGATGCCGTCTATGGCGATTTAGAATATGTATCTCAAAATGATACGACTAAGCGAGTCAGACTCTGGAAAAGCGGAGCGTATAACCGTACAAAAATGCAACTAGGGTGGATGCCGCCTCATCCCTCATTTTATATGAAACGTTCCTGTTATCAAAAGTTTGGTGATTTTTCTCTCGACTATCGCATTTCTGCCGATTATGATTCTCTACTGCGTTACATTTTAAAAAAACGAATAAATATTTCCTATTTACCTAAAGTATTGGTGAAAATGCGAGTCGGTGGCATTAGTAACCGCTCCTTATCATCCATGATAAATAAATCAATGGAAGATATACGTATTATGAAGACTAACGGAATTATATGGCCATTAGCTTTGATATATAAAAATCTATCAAAACTTCCACAATTTATTAAAAAGTGAACAACATGTTAAGTACTAATACAGTTATCAGTGAGAGTCGTATCGCTTTCGGTACTAGCGGTGCTCGCGGTCTAGTTGTTGATTTTACACATGATGTTTGTGCAGCGTTTACGCATAGTTTTCTAGCAGTCATTAGAAATCATTTCGATTTCAAAACCGTAGCGCTTGCCATCGATAATCGCCCAAGCAGTTATGAAATCGCTCAGGCTTGTGCTTACGCGATTAAGAAAATGGGATTTGATGTGGAGTACCATGGTGTCATACCAACGCCTGCTTTAGCCTATTATTCAATGCAGAAAAATATACCGTGTATTATGGTAACTGGAAGCCATATACCATTTGATCGTAATGGGTTGAAGTTTTATCGACCGGATGGTGAAATTTCTAAAAACGATGAGTCGGCTATTGTAAGTTGCAAACATGAATTTGAAAGGGTCTTTGAACTCCCTGAGTTACAATTAAATACAGCCGGAGCTGAAGCTTATATTTCACGCTACGTTTCATTATTTGAAAATAAAATACTGGATGGTAAGCGTTTGGGAATTTATGAGCACTCAAGCGCTGGGCGCGACTTGTACGCTCCATTATTCCGTGCGTTGGGTGCGGAAGTTATTTCTTTTGGCCGAAGCGATGAATTTGTGCCTATCGATACTGAGGCTGTAAGCGATGAAGATCGGGCGCGTGCTAAGAGTTGGTCAGCTGAGTTTAACCTTGATGCTATTTTTTCAACTGATGGTGATGGTGATCGCCCGCTTGTTTCAGATGAAAATGGGGAATGGTTACGGGGCGATATTCTTGGTTTATTGGCTGCGGCAGAATTAAATATTAACGCTCTGGCAGTTCCGGTAAGCTGTAATACTGCGATAGAATGCTCACAGAAGTTTGAATTAGTTAAAAGAACAAAAATTGGGTCACCGTATGTTATCGCGGGCTTTGAGAGTCTAATTGAAAAATATAATGCAGTCGCTGGCTTTGAGGCCAATGGCGGTTTTTTGCTAGCATCTGATCTACAAGTTAACAATAAAACTTTAGCGTCTCTACCCACCCGCGATGCTGTTTTACCGGCACTGATGCTGCTAGTTGCTTCTAGTAAAGGGGAAATTTCGCAATTGATAAAGAAATTGCCTCGGCGTTTTACCTGGTCTGACCGAATTAAAAATTTCCCCTCAGAAACGAGCCGTCAAATCATCGACGGAGCAATCGCTGCTCCTGCACAATTCTTGGAAAAAATGGGAATCGATTCAGTAAGTTGTACTCATATCGATCAAACAGATGGCGCGCGATTCTGCCTTTCAAATGGTGACATTTTTCATTTGCGACCATCAGGTAATGCCCCGGAATTACGTTGCTATGCGGAATCGTCAGATGAAGCTATCGCAAAAAAATATGTTGTTGATATTTTAGGAAAAATAGTTTCTTTAGGCTAGTTTTTCTTTATCGGAAGAAGTCCTTACTCCTGAGTCCGTGTGCAGAGTTAAGTAAGATAATAGTTTAATTAATCCTCGTTCCCACGGAAAAATCATGAACATTCCCGTAAATAAAGGCTTCCCAGAACCTTCAAAAGGTACTCCGGATCCATCGCGCACATCGCTCTTTTGTGTTTAATACTCGCTTTTAGTGTCGTTTCACTTTTTAGCATGTTTAAACACATCTGTCTGATCCTTGCGAAATTCTCTGCTCGTTCTTCCGCTCGTTTACGGCAAGCATCTTCACCAAATGCAGTATCCAACATCCAATGCATCGACTCGACTAACCAGTGCGAGCGTGAAGCATTTAACAATTCTTTAGCACTGAGCGCTTTCGAACTAATATAATATCGCACCGTTACTTCTGACTCTTGGGCCACTGCTGATTCTTGTCTAATCGAT
>ERZ835762.1453-NODE-1453-length-12455-cov-16.718226_pt1 | contig 12455 bp, 10 predicted proteins | sample MGYA00519687_ERZ835762 | MGnify/ENA primary metagenome ERZ835762 (study PRJEB31850, sample SAMEA3708783) | human gut metagenome | biome: human gut; feature: human-associated habitat; material: faeces | place: China | collected 2014 ...
ATTATCTGCCCAAACCGTTTGATATCGACGAAGCGGTGGCGCTGGTTGAGCGCGCGATTAGCCATTATCAGGAGCAGCAACAGCCGCGCCACGCGCCCGATTTTGGGCCAACCACCGACATCATCGGCGAAGCGCCGGCGATGCAGGACGTGTTTCGCATTATTGGCCGTCTGTCCCGCTCGTCCATCAGCGTCTTGATCAACGGTGAATCGGGGACCGGTAAAGAGCTTGTGGCCCATGCCCTGCATCGCCACAGCCCGCGGGCAAAAGCGCCGTTTATCGCCCTGAATATGGCGGCGATCCCGAAGGACTTGATTGAATCCGAACTGTTCGGGCACGAAAAAGGGGCGTTTACCGGCGCAAATACCATTCGCCAGGGGCGCTTCGAACAGGCTGACGGCGGCACGCTGTTCCTGGATGAGATCGGCGATATGCCGCTGGACGTTCAGACCCGTCTGCTGCGCGTGCTGGCCGACGGGCAGTTTTATCGCGTGGGCGGTTATGCGCCGGTGAAGGTGGACGTGCGTATTATCGCCGCGACCCACCAGAACCTGGAGCAGCGCGTGCAGGAAGGCAAATTCCGTGAGGATTTATTCCATCGCCTGAACGTCATTCGCGTTCATCTGCCGCCGCTGCGTGAACGCCGGGAAGATATTCCCCGCCTGGCGCGTCATTTCCTGCAGGTGGCTGCCCGCGAGCTGGGTGTGGAAGCTAAGCAGCTTCATCCCGAAACCGATGCCGCTCTGACGCGTCTGGCGTGGCCGGGCAACGTGCGTCAGCTGGAAAACACCTGCCGCTGGTTAACCGTGATGGCTGCCGGTCAGGAAGTGCTGATTCAGGATTTACCGGCCGAGCTGTTTGAGGCGACCGCGCCGGAAAGCAGTAGCGGACACGCGCTGCCGGACAGCTGGGCGACGCTGCTGGCACAGTGGGCCGACCGCGCGCTGCGTTCCGGTCATCAAAATTTGCTCTCTGAAGCGCAGCCTGAAATGGAGCGTACCTTGTTAACCACCGCGCTTCGTCATACCCAGGGCCATAAGCAGGAAGCCGCCCGTCTCTTAGGATGGGGACGCAATACCCTGACGCGCAAGCTGAAAGAGCTGGGTATGGAGTAATATCCGCGCGTGTGTAAAGGTTATTAATTGAGCGCAAATTGCCGTTATTTTGCGCTTTACTGTTCCGATGAGTTTTGTATGATCGTGCCCGGAAATTGGGGGTGAACATCATGCTGGAAACATTCGTGAATATGCTCTCTAGCGGAGCCGCTGAAAGCCACACGCCACAAACCGCCGTTGCGGCGGTGCTGTGTGCGGCGCTGGTTGGGCTGTTTAGCTAGCGAGTTGGCGATGAAAAGCCGGGTGGCGCTTCGCTTACCCGGCCTACATTTCGCACTTTAGTAGGCCGGGTAAGGCGAAGCCGCCACCCGGCATTACCGTTTAAATCACCCGCGAGAACTGCTGCATACGCGCTTTCTGACGCAGATATGCGTCAAAGCACATGCAGATATTGCGGATCAACAGACGCCCTTTCGGCGTGACCTCAATCGCGCTCTCCGACACGTCCACCAGCCCGTCTTTCGCCAGCGGCGCCAGAAGCTTCAGATCTTCCGCGAAATAATCGCTGAAGTTCAGCGCCCACTGCGCTTCCACGTCGCTGAAATCGAGACGGAAGTTGCAGATAAGCGCCTTAATCACATCGCGACGGATGCAGTCGTCACGGGTTAATGCGATGCCGCGCCACAGCGCGTTGCCGGTCTCATCCACCTGTTGGTAATACAGCTTTAGCTCTTTCTGGTTCTGCGCGTAGCAGTCGCCGATCATGCTGATGGCGGAGACGCCCAAGCCGAGCAGATCGGTATCGCCCTGGGTCGTGTAGCCCTGGAAGTTGCGGTGCAGTACCCCTTCGCGCTGAGCAACGGCCAGCTCGTCATCAGGACGGGCAAAGTGATCCATGCCGATAAACTGATAGCCGGTGTCGGTCAGCGAGGTGATGGTTTCCTGCAGGATATCCAGCTTCTGCTGGGCAGAAGGCAGATCGGCATCTTTGATTTTGCGCTGGGCAGCAAAGAGCGTCGGCAGATGCGCGTAGTTAAAGACGCTCAGGCGGTCCGGACTGAGTTCAGCCACGCGCTTCAGCGTAAAGGCGAAGCTCTCCGGCGTCTGCTTTGGCAGGCCGTAAATCAGGTCAATATTGGTCGACGTAAAGCCGATGTCACGCGCATGGTTGAGTAAGGCAAAGATAAAGTCTTCGTCCTGCTCGCGGTTCACCAGACGCTGAACCTCTTTATTGAAATCCTGCACGCCCATGCTCAGCCGGTTGAAGCCTTCCGCGCGTAAGTGATCCAGCACATCCAGCTCAATTTCGCGCGGATCGACTTCGATCGAGATTTCAGCGTCGTCGTTAAAACTGAAATTGCCGCGCAGCAGGGTCATCAGGCGGCTTATTTGCGCTTTGTTCAGATAGGTTGGCGTACCGCCGCCCCAGTGAAGCTGGCTGACGTGACGACCTTTAAACAGCGGCGCGCGATGCACAATTTCCTGTTCGAGCGCGTCAAGATACTGGTCGGCTTTATGCTGCTGGCGGGTCACGATTTTATTGCAGCCGCAGAAGTAACAAAGCTTGTGGCAGAACGGAATATGGACATAGAGCGACAGCGGACGCTCAGGATAGCGTGCGACAGCCTGCTGAAAATCCTCCTCGCCGAAGGCATCGGAGAACTCCAGCGCGGTGGGGTATGACGTATAACGCGGCCCGGAATAGTTATATTTCTGGATTAGGGCCAAATCCCAGTCGATAGTTGGTGCTGACATGCTCACTCCTTCCGTTGGTGTCGCGTTCGTATACGGCGGCCCGTTCTGACCCCATTGCGGGCCATCATTCTGGTGCGCAGCCACTTCTGTCGCCGCGACAACCGCCGTAGTTTAACGAATAACCACACCAGATAACATATAACCGGAAGGGTTATAAGCAGGACTATCGTGCCTGCCGGGTGCAAATGTTAGTTTCCACCCTTCAGAAGACGCATCATATCTTCCTGCTTTTCGTCTTCTTCTTCGTCGTCTTCGTCATCGTAAGACAGACCCAGCTTCTGCATCAGCTCGTCGATGCGATCCAGTTTGGCATCCACCCATGACTGCTCTTCGGCGGTCAGGGTTTCACCCTCTTCAAGACGTTCCAGCAGCGCGTCCAGGCGCTCATCGTTCTCCAGCAAATCCAGCTCAGCCTGCGGTGAAAGCATAGGTTTCTCGCTCTTTGGTTTGTGCTGCTTAGTGACCGGGGTGTCTGTCACGCCCAGTGGAATGGGAGTTTTACTGCCGATACGAGGATCTTTCTGCTGCTTGCTTTTTGCAGAAGCGCCCGCTGCACCACCACCGTTGGCACGGCTACCCGCAGCATGACCGCGATGTTTTTTGTCGCGTTTGCGGTCGCGCGCTTCCTGGTTCAGTTCTTCGCGCGTTTTGCGGCGTGCTTTTGCAGGGCGTTTCGCGCCCGCAGCGGAGGTTGGTTTTTTCATGATGTTTTATCTTTAAGTCGTTTTCTTCAGTATAGAATTGCGGCGAAATCTAGCAGAAAGCAAGCAAAGAAAAAAGGCGACAGAGCAATCTGTCGCCTTTTTTCCTGACTCACAACCCTTAACGGGTCAGACATTCCATGTTTGCCAACAACAAACCCTGTTTATCCCTTGGCTAATACCGTCCGTGATACGGTTCCATTTCCTGTTAAAACGCCTCCAGGCGCTGGTCGTCCTGACAATCCTGCGTCTTCGCCTCCTGGCGCTCCTGACCCTTATCCTTAAGTCATCATCCTGTTGGCTTCCTCGCCTTGCCGCATACTTTACCGTGTTCGCTTAAACTAACAAGCAACGAAACGGTACAAAAACGGATTTTCAGATAATTACCTGGAAATAAGGTGATGATTTAAAACAGTTTGCCTTTTTCTTGCTCCTGCGATTTCTCTGAAATCTCCCATAGTACGTATAGCCAATCTCTCACAGCGGCCAGGGCTTAAGCCTACAGGCTGAGTGCAATGAAAAAAGTCTTTTGCCCGCATTCAGGTATAATCCCCCTCAGATTACGATTTTTGGAGACGACCACGTGACTACCTGGAACTACCAACAGACGCATTTTGTCACCAGTGCGCCCGATATTCGCCACCTCCCCTCTGATACCGGTATTGAAGTGGCCTTTGCTGGCCGCTCTAATGCGGGGAAATCCAGCGCCCTGAATACGCTGACCAATCAGAAGAACCTGGCGCGTACCTCAAAAACACCTGGCCGTACCCAGCTGATCAACCTGTTTGAAGTCGCAGAGGGCAAACGCCTGGTCGACTTACCGGGGTACGGTTATGCGCAGGTACCCGAAGAGATGAAAATCAAATGGCAGCGTGCGCTGGGTGAATACCTCGAAAAACGCATGTGCCTGAAAGGTCTGGTGGTATTGATGGATATTCGCCACCCGCTGAAAGATCTCGATCAGCAGATGATCGACTGGGCGGTGGCAAGCGATATCGCCGTGCTGGTGCTGCTGACGAAAGCCGATAAGCTGGCAAGCGGCGCACGTAAAGCGCAGGTGAATATGGTTCGCGAAGCGGTGCTGGCGTTCAACGGCGATGTGCAGGTTGAGCCGTTCTCCTCGCTGAAAAAGCAGGGCGTGGACAAGCTGCGTCAGAAGCTCGACACCTGGTTTAGCGAGCTGGAACCCGCGACGGAAGCGGAAGAAGAGTAATACCGAGCGCGGCAATGGCCGCGCTTTTTTTTGCCGGAACATTTCTTTGCCGCAATAAAAAACGCCCCAGTCATTACTGACTGGGGCGGCTAAAATATTCAGCCAAATCCGATTACGTGAAGTAAAAGGTCTGAAAGATAGAACATCTTACCTCTGTACCCTACGCCGATAACTCTACCCCTTTTTGTGTTGCAGAAAAAGCACTTTTTGTAGTTTTTTTTCATTCTTTACATAGGGAATTCTAATGATCGTCACAAAACGCGCGTTGTCATGTTGCAAACTTACATAAAAAGCGCGTTATGCGAAGAACCCTTAGTGAGCCTGATCCCAGTTTTCACCACTTCCCACTTCCACCAGCAACGGCACGTCCAGCGTCATGCTGCTTTCCATCAGTTCGTGGATCTTCTTCGACACGGCGTCGAGGTCGTCCTTGTGCACTTCAAATACCAGTTCATCGTGTACCTGCATGATCATTTTCACACGCGGTTTCTCTTTCTCGAGCCATGCATCCACGGCGATCATTGCACGTTTAATAATGTCCGCCGCGGTCCCCTGCATGGGGGCGTTGATCGCGGCACGTTCTGCGCCCGCGCGGCGCGCCGCGTTGCTGGATTTGATGTCCGGTAAGTAGAGACGGCGGCCGTCCAGGGTTTCAACGTAGCCTTTCTCTTTCGCCTGCGCGCGGGTACGTTCCATATATTCCAGCACGCCCGGGTAGCGCTCGAAGTAGAGATCCATATACTTCTGCGACTCTTTACGCGGAATATTGAGCTGGCGTGAAAGGCCGAACGCGCTCATGCCGTAGATCAGACCGAAGTTGATCGCTTTAGCGCTGCGGCGCTGTTCGTTGGTCACGCTGTCCAGCGGCAAGCCGAAGACTTCCGCCGCGGTTGCCCGGTGAATATCTTTCCCTTCGGCAAACGCGGTCAGCAGGCCTTTGTCGCGGGACAGATGCGCCATAATGCGCAGCTCAATTTGCGAGTAGTCAGCAGAGACAATCAGATAATCCTCTGGTGCGATGAAAGCCTGGCGAATACGGCGGCCCTCTTCGTTACGTACCGGGATGTTCTGCAGGTTGGGATCGGTTGACGAGAGACGACCGGTCGCCGCGACAGCCTGATGATATGAGGTGTGCACGCGGCCCGTTTTCGGGTTGATCATCAGCGGAAGCTTATCAGTGTAGGTAGACTTCAGCTTCGCGAGACCACGGTACTGCAGAATCACTTTTGGCAGCGGGTAGTCCAGCGCCAGCTCTTCCAGCACCTCTTCAGAGGTTGAAGGCGCACCGCCAGGGGTTTTCTTCAGCGGCTTGATGCCCTGCTTTTCAAACAAAATGGTTTGCAGCTGCTTCGGTGAAGAGAGGTTAAACGGCTCGCCTGCAAGCTCATGCGCTTTTTGCTCCAGCTCGGTCAGGCGCTGCGCCAGCTCCCCGGAGTGGTTATGCAGCACCGTTGGATCGATTTTCACGCCGTTGCGTTCAATGCGGGACAGCACGGGTACCAGCGGCATCTCAATATGCTGGAACACATTCAGCGGACCTTCGTGCTTTTGCAGTTTTGGCCACATCTTCAGGTGGAGCTGCAGCGTAACGTCAGCGTCTTCCGCCGCGTAGCGTCCTGCCTCTTCAAGAGCAATCTGGTTAAAGGTGAGCTGATTTTTCCCTTTGCCGGCAATCTCTTCGAAGGTGATGGTTTTGTGCTTGAGCCAGCGGTCAGATAAGGAATCCATATCATGGCGGCCCGCGACGCTGTCCAGAATGTAAGATTCAAGCATGGTGTCGAAGGCGATCCCGCGCAGTTCAATGCCGTAGTTTTGCAGAATGCCGCGGTCGTACTTGAGGTTTTGCCCAACCTTGAGCGCCTTTTCGTCTTCCAGAATCGGTTTCAGCAGTTCAAGCACGCGTTCACGGGAGATCTGTTCCGGCGCATCCAGGTAATCGTGCGCCACGGGAACATAGGCCGCATGACCTGGCTCTGTCGCAAATGACAGGCCTACCATATTGGCAGAGATGTTATCGAGACTGTCCGTTTCGGTGTCAAAGGCAAAGACCGGCGCTTTTTTCAGTTTCTCGATCCAGGCAATGAGCTGTGACTCTTCAAGAAGGGTTTCATAATTGTCGAAGGAAAGCGCCACGGCTTCTTCTTCCGCCTGCTCTTCAGCATCAACGACAATCGTCTCCTTCGGCTTTGTGGAAGGTTTTGCCCCTTTTGCCTGCAGCCATTTACCGGCTTCCACGTCGGTGGTCCAGCGCTTAAATTCGTATTTCTTAAACAGGCTTAGAAGCTCGTCCGCAGAAGGCTGCTGCACTTCCAGCTGTTCACAGCCCAGTTCGAGCTCGACATCGGTTTTGATTGTGGCCAGCTTATAAGAGAGATAAGCCACCTCTTTGTTCTCTTCCAGCTTCCCAGCCATGGTTTTGGCACCACGGAAGGAGAGACTGGCGATTTTGTCTGATTCCGCGTAGAGCGTATCCAGCCCGCCCAGCCCCTGAAGCAGCGCCTGCGCGGTTTTCTCACCGACGCCAGGGACACCAGGAATGTTATCCGAGGAGTCGCCCATCAACGCGAGGAAGTCGATAATCAGCTCTGGCGGCACGCCATATTTTGCGACCACCTCTTCCGGCCCAAGAATGGTGTTGGTCATGGTGTTAATCAGGGTAATCCCTGGCGTCACCAGCTGCGCCATATCTTTATCACCGGTGCTAATCAGTACCGGACGACCCATCTTTTCGGCTTCACGCGCCAGCGTACCGATGACGTCATCCGCTTCAACCCCAGAAACGGCCAGCAGCGGCAGACCCATCGCTTTCACCATCGCATGCAGCGGCTCTATCTGCGCACGCAGATCGTCAGGCATTGGCGGACGGTGGGATTTGTAATGTTCAAACAACTCGTCGCGGAACGTTTTGCCTTTCGCATCAAACACGACGGCCGCATGGGTTGGCTGATACTGAAGGATCAGGCTGCGCAGCATATTCAGCACGCCATACATTGCGCCGGTAGGTTCCCCTGCGCTGTTGGTCAGAGGAGGAAACGCATGGTACGCCCGATACAGGTAAGAAGAGCCATCGACGAGAATAAGAGGGTTTTCTGGGATCTGAACCATAATGTCCGTGCCTTTAATCAATTTATGCGTAAAGGATGCCACAGAAGGATGAAAACATCAGTTATTCAGGCCCGATACAGGAAAAGATTTTGCGATCGTGAGGATCGCTCGTAAAAATCAAACTGTGGATAAGTTTGTGAGTATTTTCACTTCACATGAATAACAGACGTAAAAAATACATATAAGGCAATATTTAGATCTTAATTATCAGATTGTTATGTTATGAGATCGCCTCTATATGGCCAACTGATGACAATTTAGTCTATGTGGATATAAGCCTTGATTTACGCAGAACAACAGCGAAATCTTCTGCGCCGGGGTAAAAGCCGCCAAATCACCCTGTGAAAGCGCCATTCATTTGTCTGTTTTCTGGTAAAATCAGCGCCCAGCGTCGACTATCCGGTCGCTCACTTACAGCTAACCACCTGAAAAAGCTCATCATGTCGAGATTGCTCGCTGCAATAACATTACTGCTAAGCATCATTTTAACTATCCTGGTGACGATCGCCTGTTCCGTACCGATCATTCTCGCCGGGATCATTAAACTGCTGCTGCCTGTACCCATGGTGTGGCGCGAGCCGTGTCCGCATTTTGTAATTTCATGATGTTTTGCTGGTGCGAAGGACTGGCGATCCTGTTGCGCCTTAACCCGCACCTGATGTGGGATGTCAAAGGGCTGGAGAACCTTAACAAAAAGAACTGGTACCTGCTGATCTGCAATCACCACAGCTGGGCGGACATCGTGGTGTTATGCGTGCTTTTTCGCAAACACATCCCGATGAACAAATATTTCCTGAAACAGCAGCTCGCCTGGGTGCCTTTTATCGGGCTGGCCTGCTGGGCGCTCGATATGCCGTTTATGAAACGCTATTCGCGCAGCTATTTGATTCGTCATCCGGAACGTCGCGGTAAGGATGTGGAGACCACGCGCCGCTCCTGTGAAAAGTTTCGTGCGCATCCGACGACCATCGTGAACTTTGTTGAAGGCTCCCGGTTTACGGAAGAGAAGCGCCAGCAAACTCGCTCTCCGTATCAGCATCTGTTGCCGCCAAAGGCAGCGGGGATTGCGATGGCGCTTAACGTGCTGGGAGCACAGTTCGATAAACTTCTTAACGTCACGCTCTGCTATCCGGAAAACGATAAGACGCCGTTCTTCGATATGCTCAGCGGCAAACTGACGCGTATTGTCGTGCACGTCGACCTGGTTCCGATTGACGCTGAACTGCACGGTGATTACGTAAACGATAAGAACTTCAAACGTCGTTTCCAGCAGTGGCTTAATACGCTCTGGAAAGAGAAAGACGAACTGATAGACAAGATAAAATCTTCATACAAAAACGCCGGTCAGTGACCGGCGTTTTTACATCAGCGAAATTACTTCTTCTCAACCAGATATTTCACGGTATCTGCATACTGTTGTACGAAGATATCCATGCTGCTGGTATCCATGCCCTGCATGTTCAGCTGATATTTACCGTTAACAAACATCGCCGGAACGCCCTGAAGCTGAAGGTCTGCAGCCGCTTTTTCCTGCTGGGCAACCAGTGATTTCACCACGAAGCTGTTCCATGCGGCATCGTACTCTTCACCTTTCACGCCGGCATCAACGAACACTTTACGGATATCCGCAGTGGTCTGAACGGTCTGGGTTTTCTGTACGGCTTCAAACATAGGCGAAGTGATCTTATCTTCTACGCCCAGTGCCATCGCCACCGCCCATGCCTGAGTCAGGTCTTTACCCAATGGGCCCAGGAACTCGACGTGGTACTTGGTCATTTTTGTGCCTTCCGGCAGCTTTTTCTTCACGTTGTCAGAGACATGCAGAACCTGCTCGAACTGGTAACAGTGTGGGCAATAGAACGAGAAGAACTCCAGAACCTGTGGCTCGCCAGCGACCGGCTTCTCCAGCGTGATGTACTGTTTGCCGTCGGTAAACTGTGCAGCAGAAGCGCTAAATGCCAGAATCATACCTGCCAGCGCCAGCCAAATTTTTTTCATGATTAACTCTCTCCTGGGTGTGTCCATTAATACATCGGCGTTAATTGCAGAGGGGGCTCCTGAAGAACCTTAACCTGCTCAGTAAATGTAGATATCTGGCTACGCCAGTAATCCTCTCCGGTAAGCCACGGGAAATTAAGCGGAAATGCCGGATCGTCCCAACGCCTGATTAACCATGCGAGATAATAAACAAAACGCATCGCACGTAAAGGCTCAATCAGGGCAATTTCGTCTGAATTAAACGGGCTAAATTCTTCATAAGCTTCAATAATGGTTTCAAGCTGCATGCGTTGCTCGGCTTTGTCGCCATTCAGCAGCATCCACAGGTCCTGAACCGCTGGCCCCATACGCGCATCATCGAGATCGACAAACAGCGGTCCATCACGCCAGAGAATATTCCCGGCGTGACAATCGCCATGCAGACGCAGGACGGAAATATCATCGCGCCAGCAGGTTTTCACTGCAGCAATAAGCTTATCGGTGGCGTTGAGGAAATCATCCTTTAGCGCTGCGGGGATCATTGCAGACGTTTCGAATATTGTGCGCGGTTCAAGAAGGTATTCCTGAATCCCCATAGTCGGGCGGGCAATAAAGGCTTTTTTGCGTCCCGTCTGGTGTATACGCCCAAGATAGCGGGCAACCCACTCCATCTGATCGATATTATCCGCTTCAAACTGACGGCCACCCAGACTTGGGAATACTGCGTAGTAATACCCTTCGTGCGTAAGGAGCGTTTGGTTATTGAATTTCAGCGGTGCGGCAACGGGGACATCGTCATCCAGCAGATCGTGAGCGAACTGATGCTCTTCCTGAATTTGTTCAGCGGACCAGCGTTCAGGACGATAGAATTTTACGACATAGCGCTGACGATCCTCGTCCTGAAATTGATAGACGCGGTTTTCGTAGCTGTTTAACGGTGTTAGCCCGGAATCCACCCGAATACCCTGTTCAAACAGGGCATCCATAATGGTGTCCGGGTGTAATGTCTGGAAAGTAAAAGCCTGGTCGTTCATCCGATCATCCGGAAATTATACGAATGATTCAGGATATCATCTTGTGGCGATTTCGGTGCCGCCGCTTACAAGCTTTTACTCTTTAATTACGCCTCGGGCGCGCAGCAATGCAGTCTTAAAATCTTCCTCATAATCTTTCTGAATACCAGGAATAACAGCATCTTTGGCAGAGTCGCGCATTTTAAGGTGGTAGATCAGGATGTCGTCAGAAAGGTCTGCCAGATCGCCGTCAAAACCTGACTCTTTTGCCAGTTTCTGTAAAAATTGCATCAGATTGAGCTCTGGCTCTTTCTGCCAGGCTGGCTGGAGGAGTTCAATAACTTCATTCAGACGTTTACATTTCATGGTGGTGCTCCTTTCATTTAGAGTGACACGTTAGCAGGGTCAATCCCACAATAAAAGAGGCGATATTCGTGAATGTTAGCCAGGAAATCATCGGGGTCGTTCTGGCAGGCGGCAGAGCAACGCGAATGGGCGGTAAAGATAAGGGGCTTCAGCTTCTTAATGGAAAACCCTTGTGGCAGCATGTCGCCGATACGCTCGCTGGGCAGGTGACGGCAATGGCCATCAGCGCGAACAGGCATATCGACACTTACCGGCAAAGCGGGTACGCCGTTTATCAGGATAGCCTTGAGAATTACCCGGGCCCGCTTGCCGGTATGCTTTCGGTCATGCAACAGTCGCAGGGTGAGTGGTTTATCTTCTGCCCCTGCGATACCCCGTTTATTCCGTCCTGTCTTGTCGAGCGTCTGTTCCTGCTTCGTGGTACAGCGCCTGTGGTTTGGGTGCATGACGGCGAACGTGACCATCCTGCTGTCGCGTTGATGCATCGATCGCTTGCACCTGCTCTGCTGGCCTACTTGGCTGCGGGAGAGCGCAGGGTGATGGTCTTTATGCGTGAGTCTGGCGGCCATTCCGTTGATTTTAGCGATGTGAAATCAGCGTTTGTGAACGTGAATACGAGTGAAGATTTGCAGATGATGCAGGAGAAAAAATGATACCCCTTTTAGCCATTTCCGCATGGAGTGGGACCGGGAAAACCACGCTGTTGAAAAAGCTCATTCCTGCGCTTTGTGCCAGAGGGCTTCGCCCTGGTTTGATTAAGCATAGTCATCACAACATGGACATTGATACGCCCGGAAAAGACAGCTATGAGCTGCGTAAGGCCGGAGCAGCACAAACGATGGTAGCAAGTCCTCAGCGCTGGGCGTTAATGACAGAAACGCCGGATGAGGCGCCGCTGAATCTCGCTTATCTGGTTAGCCAGATGGATCACTCCACGCTGGATCTGGTGCTGGTTGAGGGGTTTAAGCATGAGGCCGTGCCTAAGATCCTACTTTTCAGAAGCGATGCCGGGCATGATTTGAGCGAGTTAACGCTGGATGAGCATGTGATTGCGGTGGCCAGCGATGTGGCAGTGGAACTTGAGGTTCCGGTGCTGGATTTAAATGATGTGGACGGGATTGCGCAGTTTATTGTGGCGTGGAGTGCGGTCTGACTTGCCCGGGCTACCGTTTTTTGGCGCATAAACGCAAAAAGGCCATCCTTTCGGATGGCCTCTTCACTTGTTTGATGCCTGGCAGTTCCCTACTCTCACATGGGGAGACCCCACACT
>ERZ835762.1457-NODE-1457-length-12408-cov-7.937505_pt1 | contig 12408 bp, 6 predicted proteins | sample MGYA00519687_ERZ835762 | MGnify/ENA primary metagenome ERZ835762 (study PRJEB31850, sample SAMEA3708783) | human gut metagenome | biome: human gut; feature: human-associated habitat; material: faeces | place: China | collected 2014 ...
TATCGCCTTAGGAATTTCTTAATCATTCATTTACCATTCCATAGAAAATCAATTATCTCAAATTAAAAAACTGCCTGCTCATCAATGGTATGCTTAAACTGCCTGATAGAGCAGGCAATATTTATATGAAAGCCTGCTAATAAAAAGTCAAGCACTTTTTGAAAATTTTTGTGAAGTGATTTTATGGCACAACTCTAAGACCGCCTCATCAGCCGGTCAAAAAGAAAGCCGTAATAGACGGAATGATTATTCGTTTTGTTCCAGACTGCGCAGATGTGCTTTTACCTTGCCGTAGTAGATGCGGAGGAACTTATTCGCACCAGCAGTCATGTACACATAGTAAGGTTTTCCTTCGGAACGCTTCCGGTTCAGAAACTGGTAGACAGGTTCATTCTCCGGGGCATTCTGGAGCAGGGTGGTCATGACCTGGAACAGGGTCTTACGGAGCCTGCCGGTTCCACATTTGGAAGCTTTGTTGCTCTTTGAGTTGTGCTGCCCTGACTGCTCCACACCGGGATCGACACCTGCAAAAGCAGTGATTGCCTCCCGATGGGTAAATCTTGAAACATCGCCAATCTCAGCAATGAGCTGGGGACCGTAAGTTTTGCCCACGCCATACATGCCCATGACAACCTCGTATTCTGGGAGCGTGGAAGCAAGTGCATTCATCTCCCTGCGGAGCTGTTCGATATGGGCAGAGGCAAGATTGAGCTGCTGGATACTCTGCTGGATCAGAAGCTTATAGGACGTCTCCTTTGGGAACACGGCAACAAGCTCTTTAGAGGCGTTAAACAGTTCTTCTGGTTTGGAAGGCTGATAAATATAATGGTGTTTCCTGCAGAAAGCTTCATAGCGCACTGTAAAAGCTTTCAAGCCGGTTTTACGGACACAGTCCACATGCCAGAATGAGTAAGCGTAATCGACCCATTTTTCACTGCCATCTTCACGGGCAGGGCTGTTGAACAGTTTATTTACACCGGGGTATGTATTATCCAACAGTGCAATCAGGTTTGCCTTTGCGGCAACCTTTTGCTTCATAAAGAAGCTGAATTGTGAATTTAAGGTTTTCAATTGGTTACGTGTATTGTCCATACATGAATACTGCCGCAGTTCAGCCCAGTTGTCAAGGGTATAGCGTGCTATCTTTTTAGCATCAGCAGGGTCAGATTTGACCTTGCGCAACGTATTGTTACCAAAGTTTTTAATCAGATGCGGATTGACGACAGTTACAAAAAACCCGGCATTAGAGAGGGAGTTAGCCATGGACTCATGGTATCTGCCAGTACACTCCATTACAATCCTTGTATCCCCTTCAAGTGAAGCCAGATAATTTGATAGTTCTTTTAAGGATTGGGAAGTGTGAAAAACATCAAAGGGTTTCCTGACAATGACGCCTCCGGGCTGCAGGACTGCGATGGTGCTCTTGCCCTTTGAGACATCAATACCGACAGCGTTGTACATCCTAATGTACCTCCTGAAAATGAATTTGCATGGTATCCAGCATTCCTCACTGCTTATTCAATCTCCTGGGGTATCAAACGGACATGTACAAGGACAGTCCAACCTGCATAAATCGAACGGCTGCAAATGATAGGCTGGCTGACTGGCTTTCTTGCGGACACCTAAAGTGGTCCTAGGAGGTGTCGTCATACCAATGCCTAATCATTATACAGCTTAAACAATGAGAGGATTAAGTCCCAACTGGCTGTTGGGTACTGAAACCCTACACTTATATATTAGGAGAAGGTTATGGAACAGGAAACAAGAATCGCAGTAGTGGGAATCATTGTAGAAAATAAAGAGGCTGTGGGGGAGGTCAACCAGATCCTTCACGATTACAGCCCCTATATTATCGGAAGAATGGGACTTCCATATGAAAAGAAACATGTGAACATCATCAGCGTTATCGTAGACGCTCCGGCCGACCGGATCAGCGCGCTTTCCGGGAAGCTTGGAAAGATCAGGGGGATCAGCGCGAAAGTGATGTATTCGAAGAATGGGCAGTAGGTGGAGAATAGCATGCTCCAAAGCTTCCCTGCATGGCATTATTCCCGTATGATATCAAGCAGGGTGTCATCTCTGGTTTTGAACCATTTCATAAAGGCATACCATTTTTTGCCATACGACGTATGCTTACGAACAAAAAAAGCATAGACGATCATGATTACCGCTATCTCGATCATTCCGAAAACAAGTCCAAATGCGAATATATCGGATATTTTGTTGGATTCATCATTAGAAATCACGCCTTTCAGCTGGTTTTGGTCATCTAATAATAAGGTTAATGCTCTCTGATGCGGAAAGTCTGTATCAAGATTTAAGCCAAGCCCGGCGACATCATATTGATAGGAGCTGCCTTCTGTATACATTACCGTGGTCGGATTGGTTCGCACTCCTCCTTTAAAAGTCGTTGCATTATAAGCTGTCAGCAATTCATTTGTCTTCAGGTTCTGGATGTGATGACTTAACAGTACAGTGCCACAACAGATGATTATGGATATAAAGATCCAGAGCAGGCAGTGGAATATCATTTTCTTAAAGGCGTTCGTTACCTTTGCATAGGTTGCGTGATCTAAAGTTCTTTGCCCATAACCTAAAGCATTTGCAACTTCATCAAAATTAATAGTGGTATGTAGAAATAAGCCTGCATTACTCATCGGTTATCATTCCCTTCCGCATACAGGTAAACAGGTATGCCATAAATGCTTCCCTTGTCTCTTTTTTCTTTCGACGGCTGCAGAAAAGGCAGGAACCATTTTTCAGACGGACAGAGCCATCCTCCTCCACAGAGATCACCTGCGAAAAATTGAGGAGGAGACTGCGGCCGCTCATATAAAAACGTCCGCCCTTCGGCAGCAGCGCCATTAGATCCGAAAAGGAGAGGCGCGTGGCAACATCCCCCTTTAACGTGTGGATGATCAGGCGGTGATTCTGCGTTTCCGCGTATAGAAAATCATCCAGAAGAATCCGCTGGCAGGATGACTGCCCCTGTCCAAGGACAGCCTGAATCTCAATATAAGCTGGTTCGGCCCGAAAAGTGCGGATCTCATTGAGACACCAGGCCAGTGTGTCCGCATCCACCGGCTTTAAGAGGTAGTCGAGCGGATGTACCCGGTATCCTTCAAGGGAATAATCCCGCTCATTGCTCACAAAGATAAGAGGGATCCGCGCGGCAACAGCTCGAAGCTTTTCGGCTGTTTCAAGCCCGTTCAGGCCGTTTTTTGCAAGCATGATATCCATAAATACAGCATTGAAAAGACCGGGGCGGAAAGCCTCTAAGAATGCTTCACCGCTCTCATAGCAGGTAAAATCAGCCATTTCTCCATGATTCTCGAAATTCTTCTGTATTAAATCGATCAGATGCTTCTGATCGAAAACGCAATCTTCCACAATAGCAATATGCATCATAATTGCAGCACTCCCTTCACCACGATGCTTCTGAACCAATTAGGTCGAGGTTTGACCATTTGCGTCGAGGTGGTTTTCAGAAAAACACGTAATTGATATACTATTAGTATAGAAGATTATGCGAAAAATGTAAATATTGCGGGAACTTGATGTTTATCTCAGTCGAGAAGACTTCCAACGCTTTTTGGTGGTAGTAATAGCAAATTTGTCTCAATGGGAGGAAAATGGTATGAGAAAAAAATCGAAACGAATTTTAGCAGCTGCATTGTCAGCTATATTAATATGGAATACATGTGAATGGCAGCCGCAGGCAATGGCGGCCGGTTCGCTGCAGCGGATTGGGGCTGAAACGGGAGCAGATGATACTGCGGAAACAGCAGAAAAAGAAGCTGCATTAAAAAAATCTGCATTAAAAGCCTCTCCGTCGGATGCTTCTCCGTCGAATGCGGAAGTAAAAGATAACCGCGGCGAGTCAGGTACAAGCAAAGCAGAAGCAGGAGCAGATGCAGATACAGGCAAAGCAGAAGTAGGGGCAGATGCAGATACAGGCAAAGCAGAAGCGGGAGCAGAGTCAGGTACAAACAAAGCAGAGGCAGGGGCAAACGGAGCAATAACAGGAACCGAGGCCGGAATAAACGGAGCACCAAACGGAACAGCAACAGGAGCAAAGATAGAAGCGTTTCTGGGGCTGGATGAGGCTATTGCGGTACAGAAGCTCTCTCTGGGTGCCAAAGAAAGCGATATCATCCTTCCGGATACTCTGGAGGTTCGGATGAAGCAGGAAACTTTAGAGGATGCTCCAAAAGCAGAAGGCGAACAGCAGATAGATGCGGAAGCTGACACCGAAAAAGAAAGCTTGGAGACGGATGCAGATGAGGATATCAGCAGGATTTCCGGCGTGACCTGGAAGTTGGATATCAATGAGAGCGACTATCCGGAATTTCACGGCGGGATCTCCCCACAGGACTATTTTGAAGAATTTAACGAGGACGGAGAGCCTATCGAAACCTCCGATAAGACTTGGAATAGCTATTATGAGGCGAACCAGGACTACAACGGCTGTGCCTATGTCTTCACACCGGTTCTGCCGGAGGAATATCCGGTGGGAGAGGAGGCAGAGCTTCCGGAAATCTGCGTTCTCGTAGGAGAGATGCAGCTGATGACTCTGGCAGGCGAGGAGCATAACCTGAATAATCAGCCGCTGCTCATTAATAGCGCTAACCAAAATGAGTTGAATGGAAAAACCATAACCGGCAGCTATTGCCCTACCAACCGACCAGAGTTTACATATACAGACATCAAGGGCGGTATCACAATTGATAATGTTACGGTCGATCTGACGATTAAAGATGTAACGATCCAATCTGATGGAGCCAGAGGATGGAATCTGGCCGGTATTTACCTGAAAGGCAATGCCCAGCTGAATCTGACCTTAGAAGGAACCAATAAACTTGTGGGACTGGATGAAGGAGCCGGAATTGAGGTGGGAAAAGATGCAACGCTGGTTATTACGGAGCAGAGTACCGGAAGTCTGAAGGCAGTGGGAGGCGCCTATGGGGCCGCCGGTATCGGAGGAAAACCCGGAACAACAGGTTACGAAGGTGCAGATAAGAACTATGGGACAGGAACGATTATAATCAAGGGTGGAAGCATTGTAGCTGAAGGTGGAGCTTATCAGGTTTCCCAATCGACGCGTTATCATGGAGGAGCCGGAATCGGAACCGGTCTGTATGGAATCGGCGGAACCATTGAAATACTGGGCGGAAGGATAACCGCAGCAGGAGGAAGGGAGACAGGAGCCGGAATCGGAGGCGGAGCTGGTGGAGGTGTAGACACCATCGTGATCGGCGGGACGGAAGGCGAAGCTCCCAATATAGCCGTATCTTCTTATAATAATGGCGAATTAGGATATCCGGGAGCTGCCATCGGCACCGGATGGAATGGAGTGGATGGTTTACAATTATCCTGTGGCGATATCCGGATATTAAGTGGATCTGTGGAGGTAACGGGCGGAAATATTGGTTATGGAGTGTTAAAGCCTTTGTCTGGAAATGGCATGAAAGGCGGCAGTGTCACTATTTCCGAGGAGGTGCAGTTAGAGCTGCCGCTTGAAAGCAAAATTGAGCCCCGGGGAGACTGTACCTACGGGAAGAAAACATTCCGGATCTCCGCATATGATAACCAGCTACCAGATGGAACCTATCCGGCGGACATATCCCTGTATCGGGAAAATGATACAGAAAAAGCAACTCCGGTTTATGAAACAAGCACTCAGATGACCGTCTCCGGATTCAGGGGAACGATACCGGATATAACCCAGTGGATAGGCCATTCTGGAAATATGCAGATGGTTGTAGTGCTGAAGCCTTCCGGGGGCGGGGAAGGTAAGACGATGGAGGGAAGGGTTGCTTTAAACAAAGGAAAGGATGAAACCATCTCCGTCACACTTGGAAAAACTGCCTACCAGAAGACAATGGATCTGACTATCCATGATGGCCGTTTGAAGAATGATAAGAATTATACACTGACGGCTCGGTTGGGGGAAGAAGCAAGCGAAGGCGGCACTGCACCGGATGTAGTAACCTATTTATCTCAAAAAGCTTCCGGTTATCAGCTAAAGACTGATAAAGTCAGCTGGTATACGCCTCTGTCCGGAGTGGTTCCGGTATCGGTTCAGGTAAAGGAAGAAGGAGGGGAAGGAGAAAATACGAATAGCTTTACAGTAACAGGATCCCTCACGATGAAGTCAGAGGAGGAAACGAAGCTTTCCCTTACCATCGGAGAACCCCTGTATCCTGTCCGGTTCCACTTCTATTCATCAAAGGTGCAGGCGGCAGAGAACGTATCCCTGACAGCCGGACGGCTGGCTGGAGCTGTCTCAGAAGCTCCGGTGGAATTAAAGCAGGACGAAGGCCAGTTTGCCTTTGACGGGAAGCTGACAATCGATGCAGAAGCAGGCAATCATGCATCTGCTCTGGCATATCTTCCGGCCGGAAATTACCGGTTTGTGATAAATACAGGCATCAAAGAATTAGGCAGCTCCGGTGGAAGCTTTACCCTGAACAGCGAAATGGTAAAGGCAGCGGCTGCCGGAACGGATATCATCGTATTAAATGCGGCAGAGGCACTGGAGGGAGAGCTGGATCTGTCCCTTGGAAATATATCTTTTTTAGAGGAAAATAGTCAGCTGACAATTTTATATTCTAAAAGAGATGCTTCCGGCCAGGCGGTTACAGCAAAGCTAATAGACCAGTCCTATGATAAATGCTATCGGATCACTTCATCTGGGAATAAGGTAGAGAAGTATCATCTCTCCGTGGATATCCCAGCTTCCAGGGAACTAAAGCTCGTATTAAAGAATCTTACGATTACACCGGAAAAGGCTATCGCACCGATTCAGATAAACGGAGAGTCCCAGGTGATCACCTATCTGGAAGGGGAAAACAAGATTTCGATTAATAAATCAGAGAAATCTTCATCAAGGTCAACTGTTTCACCTGCCGGCATCAGTGTGGCGAAAGGTGCAAAGCTTACGATTGACAATGAGCCGGGACAGCAGGGCTCCATAGAGGTGCTCAATAATACAAATGTAGACAGGAGTGGTGCAGCAATTGGAGGAAATGGAGAGCAGGATGCAGGAATCATTCACATCAAGGGGGGAACTGTAAGTGCAACTTCCGCTTCTAAAGGAGCGGCTATTGGTGCTTCGGTAGGAAAAAGTGTAGAAGAAATACGGATTAGCGGAGGAAATGTAACTGCAAAAAGTAGTGGTGGTGCCGGAATCGGAACAGGAGGTGCTTTTAGGAAGGAGGAAAGAACCGGTAAAATCGTGATTGAAGGCGGAACGGTGAATGCAAGCTCGTGGAGTGGTGCCGGAATTGGAAGCGGTTATGGATATGTCCCTGGAAGCTCAGCGATAATTGCAAAGATTGAGATTCGTGGTGGAATGATTACAGCCTATTCTTATGATGGTGCCTGCATCGGAAGCGGTAGAGACAGTTCATCGAGTGTACTGATTGACGGCGGCACCATATGCTTAGTGAAGAAAAATAATGAAAGCGGTAGGAATGCTGCTCATATTGGAAAGGGGTATGAGTCTACACAGGCACCAACCGATGTGACGATTACGGGTGGAACGATCTGTTTGATAGGGGAGAATGGACATATACCGCGACCGATCATTTATGGCTGGGAGAAGGCAGGCGAAAAGTGGCAGCAGAATAAACCAAAAGATGGGAAAGGTAACCCGGTTTATTACACCACAGCGGATCTGACCGGTATCTATGAAAATAATACACTGGTTGAAAAAGCAGGTATTGAAGGAAGCTCCTACGGCTTTAAGGATGTCCGGACAGATTCCAACGGAAAGATTTATATGTACCTTCCGGCATCGGCGGCAGTGAAAGCCTCCTTTGGCGGTGTGGAATTTACCGGAAAGGTTGAGGCAGGTAAGGATGAGAATGTATTGGAGCGTAAAGAGACCTATATTGATTATCAAAGGGAAGTCCTGAAAAATATGGCTTTGTATGATCTCGAATATGCGGAATCCAAGAATTCTGAATCTTGGACAAAGATCCGGGCAGGCGGCGAGGTGTCTCTGACGGAAATTCTGGACAATCAGCCGGAGAATGCGAGAGAGATTACCCTGTATGTGCGAAAGGCAGCCGCAGGTTCCACAGCAGGAGGTTCCGCATCAGGCGAAGCAGCCGCAATAACGATTCCGGTAAGACCGGCAAAACCGGCGCAGATACAGGGAACAGATATAACGAAAGACAGCTACTCTATCAAGGTAAAAGGACAGGTCGATTCCCGTTATGAGTACGGAATTGCCGAATCTCTGGCTGGTGAGCCTAAGTGGCAGTCGGAGAAGAAGTTTGCATCGAATCCGGCTAACACCTATTATATAACCCTTCGTGTGAAAGCAACAGACAACAGTTTTGCATCGAAGCCGGCTGATCGCTTATCGGTGACAATACCGGATATCTTACAGTTCAGCGGCTCCGGCACGGTATCCTTTGAAACAAAGGGAACCTTTGGACAGACACTGGATAAGATTCTGGTACAGCTGGCAGCGGGATTTCAGGTTGTTAATTATAAGGGATTACCGGTTTCAGGAACATGGAGCTTCAGTAAGGATCAGAAAGGAACGCTCGCTTCATCCATTTATCCGGAGGTAAAGGGAACAACTGCATATCAGGTAGAATTTATCCCGGATGGAGCGTCAGAAGGGCAGTATGGAAATAGTTTGGAAAGAGATGTGATTCCGGAGATATCACCGAAAGAGTTGCATGCAGTTCTTACGACACCTATTGAAAAAGACTATGACAGAAGTACCGATATTGCGTTAGAGGCAACGGTGAATATAGGTGCTTCGGGTCAGAGCTATACCATCAGTGGCCTGAAAGGAAGCTTTGCAGATGCCAATGCCGGAACCGGTAAGACGGTAACCATTGATCCTTCAGAGGCAGTCATTGAGACCGAGGGCAGTGCAGTGAATCTGCAGAATTACCGTGTGGTATATCCGGCTCAGACGACCGGAACGATCCGTCCGATACAGGGTTCGGTTTCAATCGATCCGGAAGCATGGACCGGAGAAAAAACCTATGGAGATGACAGCTTTTCCTTGACGGGTGTGAATGTAGTGGGAGATGGAGCTCTGAAGTATGAAAGCTCCAATGAAAATGTTCTCACCGTGGATGCACAGGGTCAGGTGACCATCAAAGGTGTCGGTTCCGCCGATGTAAGCATCACCATGGCAGCCGGAACGAATTACCTTGGCACAAGCACACCGGCAAAGAGAAAGATCACCATTGAAAAAGGAACACTCATCCTTACCTTAACCGCTGTGAACCGGAGTACCGGAGCGCAGCAGTCGGAAGGGATCCTTGGAACCTACGAGGATGATTTTGATATCATTGCAGGTATTCAGGGAGCGTATGATGACAAGCTGCAGGGTAAGATCCGCTTCTATGATAATGGAAATCAGGTTCCGGATACGATTCCTGTAGGGGAAGCTGGAACTGCGGTTCTCAACCTGACGAAGCCTGGAGTCGCATCCGTAGGAACGCACAGGATGACAGCCGAGTTCGATTTTGACACTTATGATGAGTGGGCGGCCAAATACAACACGCCTGCTCCGGCTGCATTTACATTTACGATCGGAAAGGTGGCTGCACCGCAGATCACCTGGCCGACGGCAGCGTCGGTGAAGGCGGGAAGTCCTCTGAGTGGCTCTGTCTTATCAGGAGGAAGCACCGAATACGGAAGCTTTGCCTGGAAGAATCCGGCCTTAACGGCACAGGCGGGCACCCATAGCTACGAGGTGGTATTTACACCGAATGAATGGGCATCCGCTCGTTATGAGATCGCAGCGATGACCGGTATGGCAGAAGTGACAGCAACGGAAGAAAAGCCGGGCGAAACAGGCAAACCGGGCGAAACGGAAAAGCCGGGAGAAACGGAAAAACCGGGTGAAACGGAAAAGCCGGGAGAAACGGAAAAACCGGGTGAAACGGAAAAGCCGGGTGAAACGGAAAAGCCGGGCGAAACAGGAAAGCCGGGTGAAGCAGGCAAGCCGGGAGAAACGGGAAAACCAGGCGAAACAGGCAAGCCGAATGAATCGAACAGAACGGATGATTCAGATGCTTCGGATGAGCCGGAAATACCAAGTCGCAACAACCCGTCCTCCGGTAAGGATAAAACCTTCGGCAGCGGTGCAGTCAGCCACGATTCAGTCAAAGGAACGATCGACAGTATAACAGGAATTATCACAGGAGAAACAAACAGCTTTGCCAATGACGGAAAGAGCCATTGGATGCTGAATGAGCATGGCTGGTGGTTACGCTTTGCAGATAATACCTATCCGAAGGGCATTGTACGTGATTCCGGTGATATTTCGCATAGCTGGGAGCAGATCAACGGAAATTGGTGGGCCTTTGATGAAGCTGGCTATGCCAAGACAGGCTGGTTAAGAGATGAAGATTACAGCGGGTGGTTCTATATGGACCTGGAACGCGGCATGCAGACCGGCTGGGTGCTTCTCGATGGAGCATGGTACTATTTTAACCCGAATTCCGATGGAAAGAGAGGGATTATGTACGCCGGACAAAGGACACCGGATGGATACTATGTAGATAAAAACGGTGTCTGGGACGGAAGAAGCAAGCAGTAAAGCGAGTTTCAAGCCGAACCTCCGTGAGACTTGGCGCGTGATTCTGGTCATCGAAGCTGACATGCTTCTATCAGAATCACTGCGCATCTTCGCGGAGAGATGCTCTTGCACTAAGTATAGAATAATCCGGAATGGATCCGCAGGCTTTGGGAATCCTTCCGGATTTCTATTTATTTTTTTCGTGCCAAAAAACAACAATTCGTGTGCATTTGCTTGACATGTCGCGCGGATTATTAAATAATGAAAGTAGAGCAATAGGCTGACTATATGAGCGTACATTAAATGTGAAAAGGAATCAGAAAGGGGCGTTGTGTTAATGAGAAATACACGTAAAGCAGCGGCGGTCTGGCTGGCCATGTCGTTGGCAATATCGACAGCTTTTGGGAATACAGCATGGGGAGAGATTCGGCCGGATACAGGGAATAACCGGTGTGTCCATGTGCATACGGCAGAGTGCTACAAAGATGCAGACGAAACAGCAACTCCATCCCAGATCGGAAAGGAGCCTACGGAATGTACCCACATTTGCAGCGTAGAAAGTGGCTGTATACGGGATACAGAGAAGGAAAATAATGAGAATGCCGACACGTTGGATGCTGTTGCTTCCAATACAGGCAAGAATGATTCTAAGAAAGAGCAAGCTGGAGAAAAAGCCGCAGACCGGAAGGATTCTTCTGGTAATACAGATGAAAATAAAAACTTAAACGATGTGCCTGCTCAGAACGGGGCAGCACTTTCTGCCAGCACGCCATCCAATGCGAAAGATACCACAACCACAGGTGGAACCATCACACCGGTTTCACAGATGAAGATCCTGTCATGGTCATGGTTTGATCCGGAGGAAAATCTGCTTGATGGCAGACTGGAGCTCACCGGAATCACTGAGGAAGCCCAGCCATCCTTTACAGAGATCATTGAGTATTTACCAACGGCCATTATCGCCCGGGTGGAAGAAGGGGAAGAAAAGAATCTGCCAATCACCAACTGGAGCTGCCCGGAGTATGTGCAGGACGAAGAAGGCCGCTGGCCACTGGAAGGCACCTATGAGTTTAAAGCAGAGCTGCCGGAGGAGTATGAGCTGGCAGAGGGCGTGGATGCGCTGGTGGTGGAAGTGTCTGTGGTGGGGGATCAGGCAGCGGTGACGGCGAATGAATGGCCGGTGTTACGTGTGAGCCCTGCTTCTGGAAAGGAATCCAAAACGCTTAATTTTGATGGGAAGAGTTTTTCAAGTCTTAATGGTGTTTTTGATAGTATAAGGAATCAGACAAATATACAGGTTGACTATTTGGGAAAGGGAACTGATGACCAGCATCATTTTCGCTTAACACTAAATAATACTTCAGCAAGTAATATTATTATACCTAGTGGAGACTGGGAAATAGTGTTAAATGGTAATAATAAGTTGGATGGGGCGGGAAAGCAGTGTGCTGGAATAGCACTTCACATTACTGACGGGGGAACCGCAACAATCGTTGCAGGAACTGGTGCAGCCTCTCTAACGGCTAATGGATATAAAACATCGGGTAACGCTGATGGATCATGTGGAATAGAAGTTCAAGGAAATTTAACAGTAAAAAGTGGAAATGTTGTAGCTGTTATGGAGGCGACGGGTCAGTTTAATGATGCATCTGGAGCAATTTATGTAACTCAAAAAGGAACTTTAAATATTAATGGAGGATCGGTTACCGCAAAAGGAAAGGGAAAGTATGGTCTATGTGCATTAGGAACAGTTAATATGTCTGAAGGCAATTTTGAGATTACTGGAGAAAACAAGTGTTGTGGTCAAGCTTTTTTGTAACACTTGTGGCTAAAAAAATAGTGCTTATCAA
>ERZ835762.1468-NODE-1468-length-12286-cov-2.505928_pt1 | contig 12286 bp, 5 predicted proteins | sample MGYA00519687_ERZ835762 | MGnify/ENA primary metagenome ERZ835762 (study PRJEB31850, sample SAMEA3708783) | human gut metagenome | biome: human gut; feature: human-associated habitat; material: faeces | place: China | collected 2014 ...
GTTCCTGGAGGATGGCCAATTCATTCTCTACATAATTTCCTTCCGTATATTTATTAGCCTCATAATTGGAGCCATATGCACGTTCACGCACTTCATTAATATAACCTGCACAAGGATTTCCTAAACCATTTTCTATTTCAGCCATCATCAATAAAGCATCGGCATAACGGTAAACAATCACATCGGTATCATAAATACGATTGTTGTTCGAGTTGATAGAACCAATAGCCTTAAGCATAACACAACCAAAGCCTTCTTTATTCTTTTGGGTATAATATTCTAAGAATGTTGCATCACGACGAGTGTCTTTATCGCTATAGCTTTTCCAGAAATCTTCAGTATATTCATGGCGGAATGTACCTCCGGTACCCTTCAAATTTAATGTATCCGTTTCAATCTTATTATCATCACGGTCATATACCTGTCCAATGAATACTGCCTCTTGATAGAGGAACATGCCTCCCCAGTTTGTAGCTTCGCCATCAGCAAAATGTAAGGTGAAAATAACCTCTGCATTATTACGGTTAGCTGTACTAAATACATCGCTGAATTTGTTTAATAGCTGAAATTTGCCTATCACTCCATTCAGAGCTGTTTTGGCAGTTTCTAAATCCGATCTTCCAGAAGCTGTATAGCCATTTATAGAAACTTTAGCAGCCCACATATAGATTTCTGCTTTCAACATCAGAGTGGCAGCTTTAGACCACATTGTCTTATCATACTTATTGGTCACTTCTTCTGTACCAAAATAGTTTTCAGATTTACCGATATCCTCTTTTATGAAGGCCATAGTGGCCTCGGGTGTAGCACGTTCGACATAAAATTTATCCGCAGTCACTTTGCCATCCAGCAACTCGACTGTTGTAACAATAGGTCCCCCGCCGTAAGTTTTATAAAGCATAAAATAATAAAGAGCTCTTAAACCATATGCTTGTCCCAAATAGGCTTTTCTGTCTGCCTCACTTAAAAAATCACATTCATTCTCAACTTTTTGAATGAAATGATTAACTTGCATAATCGGGCTATATAATCCAAACCAGTTGCTGAATCCCGGATTGTCCTGACTTAAAGTATTGGTACGCAATATGGCATAGTCCAAACTGGTGTTTTGTGAAGAACTACCAACGCGCTGTGTACCACCGCGCAATTCTCCCAAACAATAAAACATATTATAGTTACCTCTCAATTGAGAGTGCATGCCATTCATAAACCCTTCCACCTGGGCTTTATTATTCCAGTAGTTGCCGCTTCCGAAATAGTCTTCCGGAGCAAGATCCAATGCATCGCATGAAGTGTAAAGCACAGACGACACAAATAAAGAAATGATATATATTATCTTTTTCATAATTTGTCTTTTTATATTTAGAAAGAAACATTAATACCAAAAATCACTGTACGAGGTAATGGATATCCCCCATTATTATCTGCTTTTTCCGGTGAGAATAGGTGTTTTGCTTCTGTCAAATAGCCTAAGTTCTGACCTGTAATAGAAAGTTCCACATTGCTCAACTTAGCTTTTTGCGCCCATACAGATGGTAATTTATAGGATAGTGAGAGTTCACGCAAAGCCAAGTAGTTTCCATTATAGGCAAACATGGATGAGCTACGGCAATAATTACGTTTACCCAATTGATCGGCCCATACATAAGTTGGATATTTAGCATTCGGATTTTCAGGAGTCCATGTGTTTTTGGTCTCCTCAATGGTATTATAAGTACCTTGAGCACATGCCATGATCCACATTGTTTTCCAATCCACTGCGGTGAATCCCAATGCATAGTCGAAACGTGCAGACAAGGTAAGGTCCTTCCAGCTTACAGTAGTATTGATACCTCCTGTCCATTTAGGAACAGTATTCCCAATTTTCACCATGTCATAATTATCAATAACTCCATCACCATTTACATCTTTCCATTTCACGTCACCCGGCTGAATCGGAAGGGCATTGGCTTTTTGAGAATCTGTTAATTTATTGTAACCTTCTGTTCCACCATAAAGAGGACGGCCACTTGAACCGTTATTACCTGTTGTCAAGTCAATCAAGTTAGTCGGGATTTCGTCTTGAGATTTATAAAGTCCTTCTGCCACAAACATGTATAGATCGCCCGGACGTTGACCTTCCTGATATCCACCAACCCACATTTTTTCATCTCCGTTTCCAGTATAAACCTGATAAGCACTTTGACGATTTCTTTCAAGTCCATTGTCCGGCAAAGAAACAACCTTGTTTTTGTTCAAAGCACCATTCCAGTTCAAGTTCCACTTCCAGTCTTTGGAATCAATGATCCGGAATCCTAATTCAAATTCAAATCCTTGATTCTGGAACTCACCATTGTTTGAAGTAACAGAACTTACACCTGAAGTAGACGGTACTGTGATATTAGCATATTTATCACTAGTCAAACGGTTGTAATATGTCAAGTTAGCATTGATGCGATTTTCCAGAAAACCCATATCCAAACCAATTTCAAAGGTTCTTGATTTTTCCCACATCAGATATGGGTTAGGAATGCTGCTTAACAAGAAACCGGTTGAACCATTATAGCGATTACTGCCATAAGCTCCCTGAACTGTATAGTTTCCAACAAAGTTCTTGTTTACATTACCATTTAAACCAAAGCTGGCACGTAATTTACCGAATGAAAGAATAGATGCTGTGTTTTCCATAAATTCTTCTTTACTGAACACCCAACCCGCTGATACACCCGGAAATACTCCCCAACGGTTTTCTTTAGCGAGTTTTGAATATCCGTCACGTCTTAAAACCAAAGAAAGCAGATACTTAGATTGGTAGTCATAGTTGACACGTCCAAAGAATGACATAATACGTTGACGAGAGTGTGAAGAGTCTATAGAACGCATTCCTTCCTCTTTTGAGGTGTATTCCAAATCCATAAAATCATCAGTGGGAGCTCCGGAACCAGAAGCACTGAATCCCTTGCCGTATGAATCATAGTATTCAAAACCAACCATTGCATCCAAGAAGTTGTCCTTATTGATCTGATAATTATAGTTCAATACAGCATTATATGTTTGGTCTAAAGTACGGCTATATGAAGCAGAGGTGGCGTGAGATGTAATCAAGTTACCCGGAGAGCTCAAATAGTCTTTATTAAAAGCTTCTGTTTTTTCTTCGGAATAATACCAAATGGCTCCTAATTTCAATGAGAGACCTTTCATAAAATCAATTGTGAAAGATTGATTCATCGTAAACTTATCCGTATTATTATCACGAACGAATTGCTTAAAATTGTATTGTTGGTTACCATCACCGGAGTTCGGTCCTAATAGCATATCTCCATCTGCATTATAACCACGGAAAGTAGGAGGTAATGAAAGACAGCGTGAGAAATAGTTAGCCTCAGCTGTTTGCGATGCAGGAAGTCCGTTCCAGGTCGCATCTGCAAAATTGAAACTTGAATTAGAAGTTAACCATTCCTTAAGTTTATAATCAGCATTAAAAGTAAAAGTAATTCGTTGATACCAGTTACCTACTGCTGTACCCTCACTCTTATTGTAGCCCAAGCCGGCATAATAACTTCCTTTATCATTACCACCGCTTACGCTTAAGTTATAATCCTGAGAGAATGAAGGTGTGTTTATATTAAAATCGGCAATGTCTGTGTTTTTATAAATAATTTTATCTCCATATACCGGGTCAATCATAGTCTGCCATCCTTGATTAAGCAGAAAAGATAGATTGTCTGAATAGATCATCGGACTCCAAATAGCAGAACTTGTTTTATTTCCGTCTAATGGCGTTACACCATCCTTATCAAAATATAAATTACCTGTTCCATAAGGAGTTGCAGTAGTCAATCCGCTTAGTGAAGACCATCCTTTCACATTAGCACCGTCCGGGTGTTTCATGTCTCCAACGTACGCATTCATATAAGCAGTACGCATCCAATAAAGGTAATCACCGGCATTCATAAAGTTATAAGAATCCTTGAAGTAGTTCAAGCCAAACTTTGCTTTTAGATTTACCTCTGCTCTACCCGCCTTACCACGTTTTGTTGTTACAAGTACTACACCATCATTAGCACGTGCACCGTAAATAGCAGTTGCACCGGCATCTTTCAACACCTCCATCGATTCAATATCATCCGGATTAATATCACTCAGCGAAGAGCGTACCTGACCGTCAATTAAGATCAGTGGAGAACCGGAACCATCAAAGTTCGTACCACCACGGAGTACTAAAGTTGGAGCACTACCCGGATTACCCGAAGTCTGACTTACTGACAAACCTGCTACAGCACCGGAAAGAGCTTGAGCCGGATTAGTAAACATACCTTGTTTTAAAGTTTCCTCTTTTACTTTGGCAATGGAGTTAGTCACTTTAGAACGCAATTGTTTACCGCCATAACCTGTTACGACTACTTCATCCAGCATTTCAGAATCTTCCTTCAACTTAATATTAAAAGAATTTCTGCCCTTTACATCGATCGTTTGAGGCTGATAACCAACATAAGAGACTTTGATCTTTCCGTTGGGATCGACCATTAATGTAAACTTGCCGTCAATGTCGGTAATTACACCATTGGTAGTGCCGACCTCGACAACACTTGCTCCGATGACTGTTTCACCGGTAGCATCAGTAACCACACCTGTGATTGATTTCTTTTGCGCCATGGCTCCGATGGAACATAACAAGCACAAAATCAAGAAGATGGTTTTCTTCATAAGTATTGCTTTTTGAGTTAATAATAAAGATGTTTATATGTGTTTTTAAAACTGTTTACTAAGTTCTATCGGGACGGTAACCCAAATGTGGAGAAATGGAACAATAAGCACATTTAATAAACAGCTAACATACAGCAATTTAAATAATTCACATAATTATAAAAAAGAAAAAAATAGACCCATTATTTATAAATATTAGCGGTAGCATAGGGGTATAAATGACAAACAAATAAGGTTATATTATAAATATAATCTTCATAATTAACTTATATCATAATAGACAAGACGTTAGTTCAAAATAGTTGACATATATAAATTGGCATATCGAAAAGAACACAATCAGCTATTAACATTATTATACAAAGCGTCAGAGGAATCTTATGAAACATTGTACTTGAAATAATAGAAATAGAGTTATCTTTGTAACCGCGGTTACAGTAACGCCCGTTACAAAGTAAGGACTAAATAAACAAAGAATATGAAGTTTTACAATAGAGAGAATGAATTAGCTGAATTACAAAGGATACAAGAATTATCTTTTGGAGAGAACTCTCGTCTGACAGTAGTTACCGGAAGAAGAAGGATAGGTAAGACAAGTCTTATTATGAGAGCCTTTGAAAAAACTCCTACTATCTATTTGTTTGTGGGGAGAAAAAATGAGGCATCTCTATGTCGGGAATTCATAACCTTAGTTTCCCAGGCACTTGATATTTATGTACCAGAAGAAATATCGACTTTCAAATCCCTCTTTCGGTATATTATGGAAGCTGCTACCAGACAATCATTCAATCTGGTTATAGATGAGTTCCAAGAATTCTACAATATCAATAAGTCAATTTATAGTGATATACAAGATATCTGGGATCAGTATAGACAAAAAACCCACATGAATTTCGTTGTGAGTGGCTCTATTTATTCGTTAATGGAAAAGATTTTTCATAATGAAAAGGAGCCGCTTTTTGGCCGTGCTGACAACATTATAAAACTTTCTGCTTTCAGTCTGAATGTATTAAAGAAGATCATGAAAGACTATCATCCCCAATATACAAATGATGATTTATTGGCACTATACTCATTTTCTGGTGGAGTTCCTAAATACGTCGAATTATTTTGTGATAACAGAGTGTTAACTGTTGATGAAATGATCGATTTCATGGTCAGAGACAACTCCCCCTTTACAGATGAAGGAAAAAATTTATTAATAGAGGAATTCGGCAAGAATTACGGTACTTACTTCTCAATCCTGAGCGCCATCTCTGGTGGGTATAATACTCAGACGGAAATAGAAGCACTACTTGGCGAAAAGAGTCTGGGCGGTTATCTAAAGCGATTAATTGAAGACTATAACATAGTAGTACGCCAACGTCCTGTCTTTTCTAAAGAGGGTTCTCAAACTGTCAGATATGAAATATGCGATAACTTTATTCATTTTTGGTTTAATTATTTCGATAGAAATCGTTCACTCATTGAAATAAAAAATTTCGTTGGCTTACGAAAATTAATAAAAGCTGACTATCCGACATATTCAGGAAAAATCCTGGAACAGTATTTTAAGCAAAAATATGCTGAAAGTTATGAATTCCGTCTTATTGGTTCGTGGTGGGAGCCCAAAGGCAATCAAAACGAAATTGACATTGTAGCTATTTATTTAGATAACAAAAGTGCAATTGTAGCAGAAGTCAAACGTCAAAAAAAGAATTTCAAGCCAGAACTTTTCCAAAAGAAAGTGGAGCACTTAGAGAATAAAGTTTTGGCTAAATACCAAATAAATACAGTCTGTTTATCATTAGAGGATATGTAGTAGATAAATGTTCATTAGTAAAATGATAAAAGTATCTCGCTATGGAGCAGCCTGTTTTTTGAATACCCCTTTTATCAATTTGATATATTGGTATAGATCTGACATTTTGTATTTCTTGATGTCTCTACATCGTGCTAATCAGAGGATGACCGGAATCGGAATAGAAAAAACAAAATCTGAATCGTTTTATCAAATCAGAAGGAAAGTGAAATTACGATTCTACTATCAAAAAGGATGTTTTTGCCGACTTACGGTTTACTCTCGCATAGAGACATTTCAAAAAAAAGAACATAGTCACATATTTCTTTTTTCTTAATTTCATTGCCAAATAGAACATATAAAAGATTATTTTTACACTCTTAGCAGTGATTTAGACCGTCTGTTGACAGAGAACTAACAACTTGTTTTCAAGAAATTAATTTCGTATCTGTACGAAGTTAACTTCTTGAAAACACAAAGTTAACATTCTGATTTTAGCCAGTTAATATCTTCCGGTAGCAGTAATGAATTTATATACATTACTTTTGCCAATACAGTATATTATTCCTCAATTTATTCATATTATCTTCTATTTGTAGGATAGGAGATAAAATTACAGGATTCTCAAACAAATAAAATACTATCTTTTTGCATCATATCTTATACTGTCACTTACTATATGTCCAATTGTATATTTCAACAATTAAAAGGAGTATATCAAAAAATAAAACTATATTTGTAAAACCTATAAAATTTAAATCACATGAAAAATATTTTTTTAACAATTGGAATATCACTGTTTTTTAATGGCAGCCTATATGCTCAGTCCGATGGCTGGTCCCCTAAGGATCATAATTTAATCACGTCTGCACGTGAGGACGGGCGATTCTTAAGTTCTTATGGTGTAGTGCACGCTATGCTCAGAAATACTAAGCCACGTTATGCTTTTCATGATGACTTCTCTCCCAAAGAATTTCGAAAATGGCAAAAAGGACTTCGCCATGCGATGGAAGAAATAATGAAATTTCCTCAAATAAAAAATTCTCCTGCTCCTGTTTGTATAAAAAGAGAACAGCGGGAAGGTTATCGATTAGAAAAATGAGAATTTTATCCGTTTCCTGAATGCGTTTCTACTTTTCTTGTTTTAATACCTGATAATATAAATAAACCCGTACCTGCCATTTTATGTATTCCCGGTTCCGGAGGAAATAAGGAGGGACTTGCAGGTGAACCGGGAATAACTCCCCAATTGGACGACCGGTACAAAGATCCGAAACTGACCCAAGCCCTCAACTTTGTAAAAGAAGGGTATATAGCAGTAGCAGTAGATAACCCGGCTGCCGGAGAAGCCTCAGACCTGGAGAGATATACTTTGGGCTCTAATTATGATTACGATGTTGTATCTCGCCATCTTTTAGAATTGGGATGGAGCTATTTGGGATACGCTTCATATTTGGATATGCAGGTTTTAAACTGGATGAAGACCCAGGATCATATTCGTAAAGATCGCATTGTAGTAAGTGGATTTTCTTTGGGAACCGAACCTATGATGGTATTGGGTACGCTTGATACTTCAATTTATGCTTTTATTTACAATGATTTCTTATGTCAAACTCAAGAACGGGCGGAAGTGATAACTATGCCTGATAAAAACGGACGCCGTCCATTCCCTAATTCCATACGTCATTTAATACCTGATTTTTGGAAAAATTTCAATTTTCCAGACATTGTAGCAGCTTTGGCACCCCGTCCTATCATACTGACTGAAGGGGGATTAGATAGAGACTTGAATCTTGTGAGAAAAGCGTATGCTATAGCAGGCGCTCCCGGTAACGTGAAAGTATATCATTATAAGAAATTCGCAGATCCAAATACACGAAAAAATGTAAAACACTTACCTGAAGGACTGGATCGTAATGAATATTTTCGAATGGTAAATGTAGATGGTCCCAATCATTATTTTAAATCAGAACTGGTTGTACCATGGTTGAGAGAATTATTGGAAGAAAGATGAAGTGTAGTAATTGAAACCTAAATAAACAATCAATTTAAAAGAAAAGCGGAATACACATTACGTGCATTCCGCCCTCTATCATAATCGCATATTGAGAAATACCTATCGGTTATTATTTGTATCCTGGTGTTTGCTTTAGTGCGGGGTCTTTATCCAACATCGTTTTTTCAATTGGCCACAAAAGTTTATGTGCTTCTGTAGATTCATTCAATATTGGGGCATCTCCCAAAAGACTTCCTTCTTTACAGAAAACTAGAGGTGTTCCTCCCTTAGTCAAAGTCATACGTCGTAAATCCCACCAACGTTGTCCTTCTTGGACAAATTCTTTATCCTTCTCGTGTAAAATAGCTAATTCATTAGCTGTAAAATCTGCCGTTTCCGGATATGCATACAGAGTTTCATCCCATGCATTGCCATAGGCACGTTTTCTTACCAGATTTATGTATTTGGCAACAGCTGCATTATCTCCTTCCATGTTTGCTATTTCTGCAAGTGTAAGATAAACCCACGGCAGGCGATAGAAGATATAATCACCACAGTAAACACGGGCTCCCTGTGCATTTACATAACCTATATTTTTACGTACATGTGTTCCATAGAGAGATAACTCACCTGTTTTGTCATCTTTATTGTATGAGGCGATAAAGGTCGCTTCCTTACGGGTATCTGCATCATCAAAACTTCGATAAACAGCTTTGTTGTATTCATACGTCTGATTACCAGTATTCTGTATATCTAAAGCATCACCAAACACTTCACCATTGGCTTGATATCTGTTTTTGGTACTACCAGTACCTACATTATAAGTAAATGTACTATTACTATTGGTTGCTTCACCTTCTAAGAAACGAATAGCAAATATAATCTCGTCATTTGCCTTGTTTTTAGCATTGAATACTTGTGAAAAGTTATCCAGCATTTTCAGGTTGTAATTATTCAATACACTTTCAAGGTGAGTTTTAGCTATAGTCAAATCAGCAGGATTTGCTACGTCATCGCCTGTGGTTACTTTAGAAGTCCACAAATAAACTTCTCCCATTAAACATTCGGTTGCAGCTTTTGACCAATATACCTTTTTGCCACGTTTATATGGATCAAAATCATTCATATTTCCAAAATACTCCATCGATTTGTTCAAATCGCTTTTTATTTGAGTCATCACTTCTTTGGGGGTCGAACGAGCCATATACAGTTTGTTTGGATCAATAACTCCTTCAACAACATCAGCCGTCAAGCGCAAAGGTACTCCGCCATAGATGCGGTATAGATCAAAATAGTAGAAAGCACGTAAACCGTACACTTCTCCCAAATAGAAGTTTTTCATTTCATCGGACAGATAGGTGGCATCTGTAACACGTGCTATGAAAAGATTCAAGTTAGTAATACGGCCGAATAAATCTCCGAACTTACTTACTCCGGTATGTGTTTCATCAAAATTTTGCAAAATAATATCACCATTACTAACTCCCATGCCATCACTACTTGCGCCGGTTATGAAACGTCCACTGCGAAGCTCTCCGAATGTGATTGTATGTTGCCATGCCGCATCGCGTAAATGCTTGTGAATACCATCTATATAGGCGGTAGCCTGAGCTTCTGTTTTCCAATAAGACCCACTTCCGTAGTAATCAATCGGAGACAGATCCAATTTATCGGCACATGACGTTACCAACAGCCCCGAAGATGCCACCAGTAAACCATATAATATTGTAGATTTTATTCTTTTCATATCTTTTTCTTTTTAAATCAGTTAACCATTAGAAAGTTACATTCAATCCGAACAAGAGGGTTCTTGGTAAAGCATATCCTGAACCTGCACTTGAAACCTCAGGAGAAGCTACATTAGCCGATGTGATATACCCCAGATTCTGTCCGGTGATCGACACATCCACCTTTTGACAATAAGCCTTGTTTGCCCATGCTTTAGGTAAAGAATAACTTAAAGATATTTCACGGATAGCCAAATAATTACCTTTATAAGCAAACAGTGTGGAAGTACGATAGTAGTTTGCATTCATAAGCTGGTCAGCATACACAAATCGCGGATATTTGGCATTCGGATTCTCTTCAGACCAAGTGTTGAATACATCTTTGGTCGTATTGTAAGTTCCTTGCATACAACCCAAGAACCAAGGAGTAGTATTGTCATAGATCCAGTAATCCAGTGCAAAGTCAAAGCGTCCGTACAGTTGAAAGTTTTTCCAGCGCAATGTGGTGTTGAAACCACCAATCCAATGTGGATTTGTATTTCCTACGACAACCTGATCATAATTATCAATAATTTTATCACCGTTTATATCTCTCCATTTCACATCTCCGGGTTGAATGGGTAATGCATTCTTTTGCTCTGCGGCACTCAACTTCTTCCAAGCTTCCGGTCCATACATTTTTTTACCGAAATAGTTACCGGATGTGACTACCAAGTCTCCGGGAATTTCATCCCAACTGCGATAAAGGCCATCGGCTTTATATGCAATTAAAACACCGGGTTCATAGCCTTCCTGATTACCGCCGACCCAAATCTTTTCATATGTGCCATCAGATAATTGCTTTCCACTGTATATTTGAGCAGCATCCTGTTGATTGCGAATTAAGCCATTATCCGGCAATGAAACTATTTTGTTTTTGTTGAATGATATGTTTCCGCCCAAATCCCAACTCCAATCTTTGGTTTTTAGGATTTTTCCCGACAGTTCTATTTCCACACCACTATTACGGAATTTTCCGTTATTGTTCTTAATTGACGAGAAACCTGTTGTAGAAGGTAAACTTAAGTTAGCATACTTGTCTGAAGTTAAGCGATTATAGTAGGTAAAGTTTGCGTTCAAGCGATTCTCAAAAAAGCTCATATCTATACCGACTTCTGCAGTACGGGTTTTCTCCCATTTCAAACCCGGGTTGGGCAGTGCACCGATTAAGAAGCCGACATTTCCATTATATTTCTGAGAATTGTAAGATCCCTGTAAGTCATAGGCACCAATTCCGGTTGCGTTACCATTTACACCATAACTCGCACGTAATTTACCAAATGACAGGAAAGGCAGAGCATTTTTTACGAAATTTTCTTGTCCAAAAATCCATCCGGCAGAAACTCCTGGGAAAAATCCCCAACGGTTGTCACCTAACAAAGATGAATATCCATCCTGACGGAAGACAGCAGAAAGTAAATAACGGCCTTTATAGTCGTAATTCAGACGTCCGAAATAAGAAAGAATGCGATAATCGCTATGTCCTGAATCAATGGAACGTTTCCCTTCTCCATTATCTGTCAGTGATAGATCGGCAAAATCATCCGTTGGAGCTCCTGAACCGGATGCACTAAAGCTGCGGCTATATCTATCAAAATACTCCATACCCAACATAACAGCCACATTATGATCTTTAGCGAAAGTTTGATTATAGTTTAATACCACATTATAAGTCTGAGAGAAATTTCTGGAGAAACTTGCTGAAGAACTGCGTGTTCTCACAAATTGGCCCGGTGTATTTTCATAATCTCTGGTGAAACTTTCAGCCAATGATTCGGAGTAATACCAGTTGGCAGTACCTTTTACAGAAAGATTCTTTAAAATATCAACCTGGAAAGCCTGTACCATGGTAAATTTATCACTCTGATTAAAATTCCACCATTTGTCGGGCTGATAGTTCTGGTTTCCATCACCAGCTACCGGGCCTAAAGTTGGATTCCCGTCCTCATCCTGGAAGCGAACGGTGGGAGGTGTAGACATGATACGTCCGAAGTAATTGCCTTCACTGGTTTGTGATCCTGGCATGTTTTTCCAATTTGCACGGTTATAATTGAAGTT
>ERZ835762.1480-NODE-1480-length-12165-cov-3.436086_pt1 | contig 12165 bp, 10 predicted proteins | sample MGYA00519687_ERZ835762 | MGnify/ENA primary metagenome ERZ835762 (study PRJEB31850, sample SAMEA3708783) | human gut metagenome | biome: human gut; feature: human-associated habitat; material: faeces | place: China | collected 2014 ...
GGAGCACCTCAAAAACACCATCATACACTAAATCAGTAAGTTGGCAGCATCACCGACAAAGAGATGTCTACGTTTGAGATTGAGCAACAGTTACTGGAACAATTTCTGCGTAACACCTGGAAGAATATGGACGAGGAACATAAGCAGGAGTTTCTGCACGCGGTCGATGCCAGGGTGAATGAGCTGGAAGAGCTGCTGCCGCTGCTGATGAAAGACAAATTATTGGCAAAAGGCGTGTCGCATTTGCTTTCCAGCCAATTGACCCGCATTTTACGCACCCACGCAGCAATGAGCGTGCTTGGGCATGGTTTGCTGCGCGGCGCGGGTCTGGGAGGCCCTGTGGGCGCAGCATTAAATGGGGTTAAAGCGGTCAGCGGCAGTGCCTATCGCGTGACAATTCCAGCCGTACTGCAAATCGCCTGCCTGCGCCGGATGGTTAGCGCCACTCAGGTCTGACACCGTAAACCGGGGAAAATTTTCATTTTCCCCTCAAAAGATCGTAGACACTGCCCCACTGGCTGATTATTATGCCGCGCCCTGAAAACACTACTGTTATTCAGGGAAATTATTTCACCATTCATTCGATGATGATTTTTGAGGAATTATGGGCAACACTAAGTTGGCTAATCCGGCACCGCTGGGCCTGATGGGCTTCGGCATGACCACCATTCTGCTTAACCTGCACAACGTGGGTTATTTCGCTCTGGACGGTATTATTCTTGCCATGGGCATTTTCTACGGCGGCATCGCGCAAATTTTTGCCGGTCTGCTGGAGTACAAAAAAGGCAACACTTTCGGTTTAACCGCATTCACCTCTTACGGTTCTTTCTGGCTGACGTTGGTTGCGATTCTGCTGATGCCGAAACTGGGTCTGACCGATGCGCCAAATGCACAGTTCCTTGGTGTCTACCTGGGTCTGTGGGGCGTATTTACGCTGTTTATGTTCTTCGGCACGCTGAAAGGCGCACGCGTTCTGCAATTCGTTTTCTTTAGCCTGACTGTGCTGTTTGCCCTGCTGGCGATCGGTAACATTGCCGGTAACGCCGCAATCATCCACTTTGCCGGCTGGATTGGTCTGATCTGTGGTGCCAGTGCAATCTATCTGGCGATGGGTGAAGTACTGAACGAGCAGTTTGGTCGCACCGTTCTGCCGATTGGTGAATCCCACTAATTGTTTTGAGATCCCCCCGCTCGGGGGGATTTTTTTATTCGCTAACGTCGCGTCTTGCACTCTTCGGTCTGAATGCAGCAACCACTTCTGGTGCCGTTTCAACGTATGGCCCTTCCAGCAACTGAATGCAGTACGGTACGCTGGCAAAAATACCGTGTACCACAACGTTACCCGCAGCGTCCTTCACACCTTCCAGCGTCTCTTTAATAGACTTCGGCTGACCGGGTAAGTTAAGGATCAGCGCCTGTTTGCGAATCACACCAACCTGACGCGAAAGGATCGCAGTTGGTACAAAATGCAGGCTTATCTGGCGCATCTGTTCACCAAAGCCAGGCATCTCGCGGTCCGCTACTGCCAGCGTCGCATCGGGCGTTACGTCACGACGCGCCGGGCCAGTTCCGCCCGTGGTGAGCACCAGATGGCAACTCATTTCATCCACTAGCTCACACAACGTTTGCTCGATGATCGCCTGCTCATCGGGGATTAAGCGGGTTTCCAGTTCAAACGGCGTGGTTAGCGCCGATGTCAGCCATTCTTCCAGCGCAGGGATGCCTTTATCCTGATAAACGCCGCTGGATGCGCGATCAGAGATGGAAACTAAGCCAATACGTAAAGTATTCATCAAGATTTTTCCGTTTAAACAGTCTCGTTAAACAGAATGATACACTGCGAAGGGAGTGACAGACAGGCTTCAGAAGAGGTAGCGTGACCGACTTCCCGGTCACGCTAAGAATGATTACAGCAGATCGCCGATCATTTTTTCCAGTTTTTCCTGGTCAATAGCAAACTTACGGATACCTTCCGCCAGTTTATCTACTGCCATTGGATCCTGGTTGTGCTGCCACAGGAACTCGGACTCAGTGATACGCGCCGGACGCGCTTTCACTTCGCCGGTGTAAGACAGTTTACGTTCGATAGCCCCTTCGCTCTCAGCCAGCTCTTTCAGCAGTGTAGGTGCGATGGTAAGACGGTCGCAGCCTGCCAGTTCCAGAATTTCGCCGATGTTACGGAAGCTTGCGCCCATAACCACGGTTTCATAACCGTGCTCTTTGTAGTACTGGTAGATTTCAGATACAGAAACCACGCCCGGATCTTCTGCCGGAGCGTACTCTTTCTTATCGGTATTCGCTTTGTACCAGTCAAGAATACGGCCAACAAACGGCGAGATCAGGAACACGCCCGCTTCCGCACAAGCACGAGCCTGAGCGAAGGAGAACAGCAGGGTCAGGTTACAGTTGATGCCTTCTTTTTCCAGCTGTTCTGCAGCACGGATACCCTGCCAGGTAGAAGCCAGTTTGATCAGAATACGATCGTTGCTAATACCAGCATCGTTGTAGAGTTTGATCAGGCGTTTTGCTTTCGCAATTGACGCTTCGGTGTCATAGGAAAGACGCGCATCAACTTCAGTTGAGATACGGCCCGGAACCAGTTTCAGGATTTCCAGACCAATATTTACTGCCAGTTTGTCGGTCGCGTCCACGATCTGCTGCGCGCGATCGTTGCTCTGCTGTTTCGCCCAGGCGACAGCATCATCAATCAACTTACGGTATTCCGGAATCTGCGCTGCGTTAAGAATGAGAGAAGGGTTGGTTGTGGCATCCTGCGGTTGATACAGCTTCATTGCCGCGATGTCCCCAGTGTCGGCCACTACGGTGGTGTACTGACGAAGGGAGGTCAATTTGTCCGTCATGATAGTATTTCTCTTTAAACAGCTTGTTAGGGGGATGTAACCGGTCTGCCCTGATGATATCACGACGCAACGTCAGCGCAACCGCCGACAAGACGGTTATCGCCAGGCGAGACTGTTTCGGATTTCTGACACTGCGTTGATATCGCCCGCCATTTTTATACAAAACCTCATGTATGCTACGCAGAAGTTATCAAGTACCTCGTAGCGTATATACTTCTTAAACAATTGGTAACGTTTACACAGGAAAGTCATCGCGACCGGCAATAAGAGGGATATGCATGCCAGATTTTTTCTCCTTTATTAACAGCGTCCTTTGGGGATCGGTAATGATTTACCTGCTCTTCGGCGCAGGTTGTTGGTTCACTTTTCGCACCGGATTTGTGCAGTTTCGCTACATCCGCCAGTTTGGCAAAAGTCTTAAAAATAGCATTCATCCACAGCCAGGCGGTTTAACCTCATTTCAGTCATTGTGTACCAGTCTTGCGGCGCGCGTGGGTAGCGGCAACCTGGCCGGCGTTGCGCTGGCAATTACCGCCGGTGGACCTGGAGCCGTCTTCTGGATGTGGGTTGCCGCGTTTATCGGCATGGCGACCTCGTTTGCCGAATGTTCCCTCGCACAGCTTTATAAAGAACGTGATGCCAATGGGCAGTTTCGTGGCGGACCGGCATGGTATATGGCGCGCGGGCTGGGGATGCGCTGGATGGGCGTTCTGTTCGCCGTCTTTTTGCTCATCGCCTACGGCATAATTTTCAGCGGAATTCAGGCGAACGCCGTTGCGCGAGCCCTGAGTTTTTCTTTTGATTTTCCCCCGCTGGTGACAGGTATTATTCTCGCTGTCTTTGCTCTGCTGGCGATCACTCGCGGTCTTCATGGCGTCGCCCGGCTCATGCAGGGGTTTGTCCCGTTGATGGCGATAATCTGGGTACTGACCAGCCTGGTGATTTGCGTAATGAATATCGGGCAACTTCCCCACGTCATTTGGTCTATTTTTGAGAGTGCTTTTGGCTGGCAGGAAGCGGCAGGCGGCGCGGCGGGATATACCTTAAGCCAGGCGATTACTAACGGTTTTCAGCGCAGTATGTTTTCCAATGAGGCGGGAATGGGGTCGACGCCAAACGCGGCAGCGGCAGCGGCGTCCTGGCCTCCGCATCCGGCAGCGCAAGGGATTGTCCAGATGATTGGCATTTTTATCGACACCCTGGTCATCTGTACGGCAAGCGCCATGCTGATATTACTGGCGGGTAACGGCACAACCTACATGCCGCTGGAAGGTATTCAGCTTATCCAGAAGGCGATGCGGGTGCTAATGGGTTCCTGGGGTGCTGAGTTTGTTACCCTCGTGGTTATTCTGTTTGCCTTCAGCTCCATCGTTGCCAACTACATTTACGCCGAAAACAATCTCTTCTTTTTACGCCTGAACAACCCTAAAGCGATCTGGTGTTTGCGGATCTGCACCTTCGCAACGGTCATCGGCGGCACCTTGCTAAGTCTTCCGCTGATGTGGCAACTGGCAGATATCATAATGGCCTGCATGGCTATTACCAATTTGACCGCCATTTTACTGCTCTCGCCTGTGGTTCATACCATTGCCAGTGATTATCTACGCCAGCGTAAACTCGGCGTGCGCCCGGTGTTTGATCCGTTGCGTTATCCGGATATCGGCCGCCAGCTTTCTCCGGACGCGTGGGATGATGTTTCGCAGGAGTAATCACAACTATCGATCAACTCATTCTCTTTTTTTGCTAAAGTCGGCATAAATTTCCTGCAAGGACTGGATATGCTGATTCTTATTTCACCTGCGAAAACGCTTGATTACCAAAGCCCGTTGACCACCACGCGCTATACGCTGCCGGAGCTGTTAGACAATTCCCAGCAGTTGATCCATGAAGCGCGGAAACTGACGCCTCCGCAGATTAGCACGCTGATGCGCATCAGCGACAAACTGGCGGGTATCAACGCCGCTCGCTTTCATGACTGGCAGCCAGATTTCACGCCGGAGAATGCCCGCCAGGCGATTCTGGCGTTTAAAGGTGATGTCTACACCGGCTTGCAGGCCGAAACCTTCAGCGAAGACGATTTCGATTTTGCCCAACAGCATTTGCGAATGCTTTCCGGCTTGTATGGCGTACTGCGCCCGCTCGATTTAATGCAGCCTTATCGTCTGGAAATGGGGATCCGTCTTGAGAATGCCCGAGGGAAAGATCTGTATCAATTCTGGGGAGATATCATCACCAACAAGCTGAACGAGGCGCTCGCAGCACAAGGCGATAATGTAGTGATTAATCTGGCGTCAGATGAGTATTTTAAATCGGTGAAGCCGAAGAAATTGAATGCCGAGATTATCAAGCCGGTGTTCCTCGATGAGAAGAACGGCAAATTTAAGATAATCAGCTTCTACGCTAAGAAAGCACGCGGTCTGATGAGTCGTTTTATTATTGAAAATCGGCTGACCAAACCAGAGCAACTGACTGGTTTTAATAGCGAAGGTTACTTCTTTGATGAAGCTTCCTCCAGCAATGGCGAACTGGTGTTTAAACGCTACGAGCAGCGTTAAGTTTGCAGTCAATGCCGGATGCGGCGTGAACGCCTTATCCGGCCTACAAAAGCATGCAGATTCAATATATTGCAGAATTCACGTAGGCCTGATAAGACGCGCCAGCGTCGCATCAGGCGCTGAATGCCGGATTGTTACCCGGCATTTGTCATTTAGCGGTGATGTTTGCCTGGACCATGACCGCCGTGATGATCATGAGGAGCTTTCTTATGGTGGCGCGGCGGTGGCGGCGGTCCGTGTGGGTGCCAGCGATTGCCTCGCCATTCATAATGTTGTTTCCACCAGCCGTGGTCGCGCCAGTGACCTCCATCCCAGTAATAGCCACGATTATCACGATCGCCTATCTGTAATTTTACTGACGGGACTAACGTAATTTCCGCAGCCTGTGCTGCCATGGGAGCGACCAGAACCAGGGAAAGTGCGAGTACGATAGATTGCATCTTTTTCACAGGTTACTCCTTTTATCATTGCCCGTTATGGGTCGATATCCGGAGATTACGCGATGAGAACGACGGTTGTTATTCTCCGCAATCCTAATCTCTAAGTTACCGCATTTATTGAGAATTTCTCCTTTTTCCCTGTCGTTTTTCTCCATAATTTCTTCATAAAAAAGCCGGCTGCATAAAAGCAAACCCGGCCTGATTGAGATAATGAATAGATTTTACTGATGATTCATCATCAATTTACGCAACGCAGCAAAATCGGCGGGCAGATTATGTGAAAGCAAGGGTAAATCAGCACGTTCTGCCAGCTCTTTTGGCAGATCCAACGTTTCACCGAGAATCGCTTCCACGCTCTCTTTAAATTTCGCCGGATGCGCGGTGCCGAGGAACAAGCCATATTCGCCTGGATTCAACTGGTCACGCAGCGCACGATACGCTACGGCAGCGTGCGGCTCCGAGGTGTAGCCCAGTTCTTTTAACTCACGCATTGTCTGTTGCGTGGTTTCATCATCCACGGCTGCATAACCCAGCTCTTTCAGTTGCCAGATTTTGCGGCGGAACAACTCTTCCACACGCGGCCAGTTGTTCGGCTGACTCACGTCCATCGCGTTGGATAACGTCGCCTGAGTCGCTTTGGGTGACCACTGACCGTCGTGCAGGAAACGTGGCACGGTATCGTTCACGTTGGTCGCAGCAATAAAACGTTTCACCGGCAGACCGAGTGACTTCGCCAGCAGACCCGCCGTCAAATCGCCGAAGTTTCCGCTTGGCACCGAGACAACCAGCTGGTTGCGCGCTTCCTGCGGCAGCTGCGCAACTGCTTCAAAGTAGTAGCAAATCTGCGCCAGCAAACGGCTGATGTTAATCGAGTTAGCTGAGTTTAACCCCAGCGCCACTTTCAGCTCTTCATCATCAAACGCCTGCTTCACCAGCGCCTGACAGGCATCGAAATCGCCGTCGATGGCAACAGTTTCGATATTGCCGCCCAATGTACAGAACAGTTTTTCTTGCAGTGGACTGATTTTGCCTCGTGGATAGAGGATAACCACTTTCACATTCGGTAAACCGTAGAAAGCATGAGCCACTGCCGCTCCGGTATCACCGGAGGTCGCGGTCAGAATGGTCACTGGCTTATCGCCCGCAATATGGGTCAGCATTTGTGCCATAAAGCGACCGCCGAAATCTTTAAATGCCAGCGTTGGCCCGTGGAACAATTCCAGACAACCGACATCGCTTTCAACATTGGCGACCGGAGCCGGGAAGGCAAACGCCGCGCGCACGCGCTCTTCCAGGATTTCCTGCGGGATTTCATCACCAATAAACGCCGAGAGGATCTTCGCACTGCGGGTGACAAAATCCAGCTTCAGCATCTCATCAATTTCAGTCAGGCTGAATTCCGGCAGGTCGTGCGGAAAAACAGCCCCTGATTTTTGCCCAACCCCTGGGTTACGGCTTGCGCAAAGCTGACCTGCTCATTGTGATCTTTCAGATTGTAGAGTTTCATTTAGTTTTCCAGTACTCGTGCGCCCGCCGTATCCAGCCGGCAAATATGAACAAAACCTTCCTGATTTTGCAGGTAGTTCTTACCCAACCAGTCGGCAACGCGCTGGGCGGTATCCGGCTTGTCACACAGAGCGAACAAGGTCGGGCCGGAGCCGGAGATACCGCTCGCTACCGCGCCGATTTCCGCAACCGCCTGCCGCGCCTGCCGGAAGCCAGGCAGTAACCGTTCACGGTAGGGTTCAGCGATAACATCTTTCATCAGCTTCGCGGCAAGCTCAGGCTGACGGGAATAGCAGGCGTGAATGAAGCCAGCCAGATGTCGCCCGTGCGCAATGCAATCCTGGCGGCGATACTGCGCCGGTAAAATAGCCCTGGCTTCTGCCGTCGAGACTTTAATCCCCGGATACGCCAGCACCCACAGCCACTCATCAAACCCTGGCACTTGCTGGCTGATGATGTCGTTTTCTTCGATCATCAACTGCATACCACCAAGAAAACACGGTGCCACGTTGTCGTAATGAATGCTGCCGGAGATTCGTCCTTCCAGCTCGCCCATCAAAGCCAGCAAACGAGTGTCATTAAGCGGCTTGCCACAGTGTTCATTCATCGCCATCAGCGCCGCGACCACCGAACAGGCGCTGGAGCCTAAGCCCGAACCGATTGGCATATTCTTTTCCAGAGTCATCGCCACTGGAATTTGCTTGCCAAGCTCCTGGCAAAAACGCTCCCAGCACTGATAAACGATATTTTCCCGTGGTTCTGACGGCAGCTTATCGGCAAAGCGTCCGAGGTTGTTGAGACTGAATGTCTCTGCCGCCTCAACCGTGACTACATCTCCGAGCAATGCACCATCAACAGGTGTCACCGCCGCCCCGAGCACATCAAACCCGACGCTCATATTGGCACTGGAAGCCGGGGCATAAACTTTAACCATGTCAGACTCCTAACTTCCATGAGAGGGTACGTAGCAGATCGGCAAAGACACCGGCAGCTGTAACGTCATTGCCCGCACCATATCCGCGCAGCACCAACGGCAGCGGCTGATAATAGTGGCTATAAAAGGCCAGGGCGTTTTCGCCATTTTTCACTTTGAACAGCGGATCATTACCATCCACTTCGGCAATCTTCACGCGGCAGGCACCATCTTCATCAATATTGCCAACATAGCGCAAAACTTTTCCTTCATCACGGGCCTTCGCCACGCGCGCGGCAAAGAGATCGTCGAGCTGTGACAGATTCGCCATAAAAGCGGCAACATCACCCTCAGCGTTAAACTCTGCGGGCAGCACAGGTTCAATTTCAATATCCGCCAGCTCCAGTTCACGTCCCGTTTCACGAGCGAGAATCAATAGCTTACGCGCTACATCCATACCAGAAAGATCATCTCGCGGGTCCGGTTCGGTATAACCCATTTCCCGCGCCAGCGTGGTCGCCTCGGAGAAACTCATGCCTTCGTCTAACTTGCCGAAGATATAAGAAAGCGAACCTGAAAGAATGCCGGAGAACTTCATCAATTCATCACCAGCATTGAGCAGATTTTGCAGGTTCTCAATAACCGGTAATCCAGCCCCAACGTTGGTGTCATAGAGGAATTTACGCCGCGATTTTTCCGCCGCATGACGCAACAGATGGTAGTAATCCATCGACGAGGTGTTAGCCTTTTTGTTCGGCGTGACAACGTGGAAACCTTCGCGCAAGAAGTCGGCATATTGATCCGCCACTGCCTGGCTGGAAGTGCAGTCAACAATGACCGGGTTCAGCAGATGATATTCTTTCACGAGGCGAATTAAGCGCCCGAGATTAAACGGCTCTTTGGCTTGCGCCAGTTCTTCCTGCCAGTTTTCCAGATTTAGGCCATGCACATTGGTGAGCAGTGCCTTCGAGTTGGCAACACCGCAGACACGTAAGTCGATATGTTTATTCTTCAGCCAGCTTTGTTGACGCTTCAGTTGCTCCAGCAGCGCACCGCCAACGCCACCGACGCCAATCACAAACACTTCGATAACCTGATCGGTATTGAACAGCATCTGATGAGTAACGCGCACGCCAGTGGTCGCATCATCGTTATTTACCACGACAGAGATTGAGCGTTCAGAAGATCCCTGAGCAATAGCGACAATGTTGATATTGGCGCGGGCCAGCGCGGCAAAGAATTTCGCCGAGATCCCACGCAAGGTACGCATACCATCACCTACCACCGAGATAATGGCCAGCCGTTCCGTCACCGCCAGCGGCTCCAGTAAGCCTTCTTTCAGTTCCAGGTAGAACTCTTCCTGCATTGCCCGTTCAGCCCGCACACAGTCGCTTTGCGGAACGCAGAAACTGATACTGTATTCGGAAGATGATTGCGTAATCAGCACCACGGAAATACGGGCGCGTGACATCGCGGCAAAGACGCGCGCCGCCATGCCGACCATTCCTTTCATCCCCGGGCCGGAAACGCTGAACATTGCCATGTTATTCAGATTGGAAATGCCCTTGACCGGTAATTCGTCTTCATCACGACTGGCACCAATGAGCGTACCTGGTGCTTGAGGATTTCCGGTATTTTTAATCAGGCAAGGGATCTGGAACTGGGCGATGGGGGTAATGGTGCGGGGGTGAAGAACTTTAGCGCCGAAGTAGGAAAGCTCCATCGCTTCCTGGTAGGACATCGACTTCAACAACCTCGCATCGGGCACCTGACGCGGGTCGCAGGTATAGACCCCGTCAACGTCCGTCCAAATCTCGCAACAATCGGCGCGTAAACAGGCAGCCAGCACCGCCGCGGAGTAGTCGGAACCGTTGCGTCCAAGTACCACCAGTTCGCCTTTTTCATTACCGGCGGTGAAGCCTGCCATCAGCACCATGTGATCAGCCGGAATACGACTTGCCGCAATACGGCGGGTGGACTCAGCAATATCGACGGTAGATTCGAGGTAATGCCCCACTGCCAGTAGTTTTTCGACCGGATCGATAACGGTAACGTTGTGACCACGCGCTTCTAACACGCCGGCCATAATGGCGATCGACATTTTCTCGCCACGGCAAATCAGCGCAGCGTTAATGCTATCCGGGCACTGCCCTAACAAACTAATGCCATGCAGGACATGTTTTATTTGGGCAAATTCCTGGTCGACGAAAGTTTTCAATTGCGCCAGCGGGAATCCCGGCTGGGCGGCGGCGAGTCCCGTCAAAAGTTCGGCAAAAATACGTTCGGCATCGCTGATATTGGGTAAAGCATCCTGGCCGCTAATGGTTTTTTCAATCATCGCCACCAGGTGGTTGGTGATTTTGGCGGGGGCAGAGAGGACGGTGGCCACCTGCCCCTGCCTGGCATTGCTTTCCAGAATATCGGCAACACGCAGAAAACGTTCTGCATTTGCCACTGATGTACCGCCGAACTTCAACACTCGCATGGTTGTTACCTCGTTACCTTTGGTCGAAAAAAAAAGCCCGCACTGTCAGGTGCGGGCTTTTTTCTGTGTTTCCTGTACGCGTCAGCCCGCACCGTTACCTGTGGTAATGGTGATGGTGGTGGTAATGGTGGTGCTAATGCGTTTCATGGATGTTGTGTACTCTGTAATTTTTATCTGTCTGTGCGCTATGCCTATATTGGTTAAAGTATTTAGTGACCTAAGTCAATAAAATTTTAATTTACTCACGGCAGGTAACCAGTTCAGAAGCTGCTGTCAGAGACTCTTTTTTTAATCCACACAGAGACATATTGCCCATTGCAGTCAGAATGAAAAGCTGAAAAATACTTACTAAGGCGTTTTTTATTTGGTGATATTTTTTTCAATATCATGCAGCAAACGGTGCAACATTGCCGTGTCTCGTTGCTCTAAAAGCCCCAGGCGTTGCTGTAACCAGTCGACCAGTTTTATGTCATCTGCCACTGCCAGAGTCGTCAGCAATGCCATGACTCGTTCGCGTAAAGCTTGCAGTTGATGTTGGTCTGCCGTTGTGTCACTTTTCGTCGGTTGTTGTATTAATGTTGCTAATTGATAGCAATAGACCATCACTGCCTGCCCCAGATTGAGCGAAGGATAATCCGCCACCATCGGCACACCAGTAAGAACGTCAGCCAACGCTAACTCTTCGTTAGTCAACCCGGAATCTTCGCGACCAAACACCAGCGCGGCATGGCTCATCCATGAAGATTTTTCCTCTAACAGCGGCACCAGTTCAACTGGCGTGGCGTAGTAATGATATTTCGCCCGACTGCGCGCAGTGGTGGCGACAGTGAAATCGACATCGTGTAACGATTCAACCAGTGTCGGGAAAACTTTAATATTATCAATAATATCACCAGATCCATGTGCGACCCAGCGAGTGGCTGGCTCCAGATGTGCCTGACTATCGACAATCCGCAGTTCGCTAAACCCCATCGTTTTCATTGCCCGCGCCGCTGCCCCAATATTTTCTGCTCTGGCGGGTGCGACCAGAATAATCGTTATACGCATATTGCCACTCTTCTTGACCAAATGACCGCGAACAGGGTGATCACTGTCAACTTATTACGCGGTGCGAATTTACAAATCCTTAACGTAAGTCGCAGAAAAAGCCCTTTACTTAGCTTAAAAAAGGCTAAACTATTTCCTGACTGTACTAACGGTTGAATTGTTAAAAAATGCTACATATCCTTCTGTTTACTTAGGATAATTTTATAAAAAATAAATCTCGACAATTGGATTCACCACGTTTATTAGTTGTATGATGCAACTAGTTGGATTATTAAAATAATGTGACGAAAGCTAGCATTTAGATACGATGATTTCATCAAACTGTTAACGTGCTACAATTGAACTTGATATATGTCAA
>ERZ835762.1485-NODE-1485-length-12111-cov-15.860319_pt1 | contig 12111 bp, 8 predicted proteins | sample MGYA00519687_ERZ835762 | MGnify/ENA primary metagenome ERZ835762 (study PRJEB31850, sample SAMEA3708783) | human gut metagenome | biome: human gut; feature: human-associated habitat; material: faeces | place: China | collected 2014 ...
AAAACCGTATGACACGGATTCATACGGCGGAACGCGTGATACCGGTAAGCGGAGGTTTTCAGGAGGTCACTGCCGCATTGCAGAAGGACAAGCGTTTTTTGCCCTGCTACCGGGGCGTTTTAATCAACATGGATTATATCAGCCATGTTGACAGCCAGACCTTCCGTTTGATAAACGGGGAGGAACTTCCGATTGCTCTCCGCAATGGAAAACAGCTGCGGGAAACCTACCGTCAGTATGTTTTCTCTGGAATGGGGCGTATCGTATGAGAATGAAACAAATACGTAGGCGTATTCTGGGGGGCTGTCTGGCCTGTCTCCTCTGCTTCACCGGCAGTATCCCCGCATTTGCCGCTGGAACTGCAACCCCAGCCAACGCCGATGAAAGAAGGGAGAATCCGCTGGGTTTAGAAAGTGAGGCTTCGGAGACACTGGAGAGCGGAACACCGGAAGCATCGGAAGAAGTATCCCTCGTCTTTGTCACAGAAATACAAAATGAAGGTGAACTGCTCTCCCTGCCGGCTTTTACCCTGCCCCTTAGAACCACACCGTCTGATGATGACCTGGAGGAAATTTATCAGCTGGCCCTTCAGTATCAGACCGTTTGCGCCACTGTAACAGCCGGTGAAGAAATCCGGCAGGAAACATTTTCTGTCGCATGGGATTTTTCAGCCATTGACCAGACCACTCCGGGAGAATATGCCGCAGCAGGCCGGATTGAACTGCCGGAGGGGTATGCCTTTGATGAAGCTGTATTGCAGGAGTTGCAGATTTCCGTCCGGGTAGAAGAAATGACACCTGCTGTCATTACCTCCATAGAGCAATGGTATCCTTATACGGATGCGTTTGCGGTTCAACAGGGCAGCGAAATTGAAGCGCTGGAAGAATTATTCGCCGCCTCCCCGTATTATCTGGAATGCTATGCGGAAAACGGAACCAGCTACACCGCTGTGGTGGAATGGGATTTTTCGTGTATTGATCTGAATACTGTGGGACTGTACCATGCAACAGGAAGGCTGACCGCACCGGAAAATACCGTATTTGCGGATCGTGTCGATTTCCCTGAAATTACAGTTCCTGTTTCTGTTCAGGCTCCGGATAGACCAGACATTAACTGTTTTCTGGCCGCCAGAGGAAACCTTTATTTTCCTTGGGTCACACCGCCGGGAGAGCTGGATAAGATCAGCGTATGGCTGTCCGAAAACAACGGTTCATGGAACCAGCTGGAAAATGGCATTTACGTGGGACGGGAAATGCTCTCGATTGCCACCCGTCTGCTGACGCCGGGCAGCGGTTACCGCCTTCAGGTGGATTATGACGGCGGACAGACCGGCATTCTGTCCTTTACCTACGCAGATGAAATTGTCCTTGAAGGGTATCATGAAGGCGACCGGGATGGAGGGGATGCAGGCGGAAATCCACCCGACACCATCATTCAGCCGCCTCCTGAAGATACCGACGATCAGGATGACGGCTTCGCAGACAGGCCCTCCACAAAGCCTTTAAGACCGCCTGCAACAAATGGCGGTGGAACGGATTCCGATGATTCTGAAAAAGCACCACCGGTCAACGGAGAAAATAATCCTACGGATCACAAGCCTTCCGAGCCATCCCAGGATGGAAAGGACGATTCTATAAACAAAGAGGAATTCCCATCGCAACAGGCAAACGGTGATGCAGAAGAAGCATTAGAACCAGACGCTGGTTCCGATGAACCGACTATACCGGAAATCGAAGCGCCAGTTGTATCAGGTCAGCCAGAGGAAGATACCGCTTTACAGCTGCCCCCTGAAGTGCAGACGATTGTCGGTGCTTTAGAGCTTGCCGCACCCGATCCTGCCTGGAAGCTTTCAGAAAACAGGAAAGATTCAGTGCAAAGCGCTATGACCGTTCCCCAGGAAGGCGCAGATTCCCAAAACTCTGCTTTTTCAGAGTTCTTCGATGAAACCACTGACCGGATTTCCGGCACACGCTTTTTGATGATGCTGCAAACAGGGGAGCAAAGAGCCGTCTTTTCCAAACAGGGAATCACCATCAGCATACCCAAAGACGCCTTGCCGGAGGGTATCCAAAACGAAGATCAGATTGAAGTCATCATCCAAAAGGATACGGACGGCGGTTTTTCTTTTTCGTTTTCCATCAACGGAACTGCGCTCAACTCCCTGCCGGATGTTTCTGTCATGCTGCCCTATCCAAATGACCCGGCAGCCGGCACATTGTTCCTCTGTGATGAAAGCGGCGTGGAAATCCCCATGACCGGTTACGACGATACGGCGAAAGCCGCTTCCTTTCAGATCAGCCATACAGGGACATACACCATTGTGGGAAAGGAAGATACCGCTTCCCTGGCACAGGCTGCCGACACAGATTACATCTGGTCGCCCATATTCTTTTTGATTCCGGCCTGTCTGTTTCTTCTGTCTGCCGGTGTGTTTTTCCTAAAGAGGAGGCGAAAATAAGATGGTATCTTCTGCGGTAAGAAAATATGCTGCTTTATGTATGGTCTGCCTGTGTTCATCCCTGTTTTTTCTTGGCCTGTATCAGTTTAATAATAAATATGGCCAGAACACAATTCAGGCGGCAAATGGGATTTTGGTGCTTTCTGAGGAAGAACTTCAAAAGTCACCGATGCGCTTTCTTGTATCCGGCTGGGCGTTTTATCCTGACGCGCTTTTGACTCCGGCAGAAATACGGGATGAAAGCCACTATATGCGCTACCTTTCCATCGGAGCGCAGACCAATTTTTCCAGTCCTGCAAGCCCTTCTCCCTATGGCTGCGGGACTTACCAGATGACATTCTTTCTGCCGGAACGGAAGGAATCGTATGCGCTGGAAATCCCGGAAGTGTTTTCTGCTTACAACCTTTATCTGGATCATGACCTGATCCTGCAAATGGGGGAACCGGCACAGGGGACACCATTGGTTCAAAACCGCATGGTCACTTTTCATGGCGGAAAACCGGTCACACTCACCATAGCGGTCAGCAACTATGACCACTTTTACGGAGGGATTGTTTATCCGCCTGCTTTCGGAACGATGCTGGCGGTCAATACAACCAGAGGAATCCGGTTTGCATTCTGCCTGTTCAGCTGTACGGTTACCTTTGTCTGTGCGCTGCTGTCCTTTTATTTCAGCCGCCGGATGAAACAGAAAAATACATTCCTGTTCGGACTGATCTGCCTTTCCATGTGCGGCCTGTCATCCTATCCTGTGCTTCATATGCTGGCTGCGGTTCCCGTATTCCCCTGGTACACGATTGAACTGTTCTGTATCTATCTGGTTACCTGGCTGATTGTGGTTCTGCAAAACCGGATATGCAGGCCGGGATTCCTGCCTGCGGCCATCAGTAATGGAGTGGGCGCTGCCTTCCTGGTATATGCGTTTTTGTATGGCATGATGGCTTCCCATCTCTCCCTTGGAGCCATTCGCTTTTTCTCTGCATCGGTCTTTTGTTATAAGGCGGCATCTGCGCTCTATCTGCTTATCATCGCTGTGCTTGCCATTCACAGAGGAGAAAAACGGAGCAGGCCGATCTTTTATGCTGCGGCAGCCGCAACCTGCGCCTTTATATGGGATCGCCTTCTGCCGGTTTATGAGCCGGTTATCGGCGGTTGGTTTGTGGAATGGGGCAGCTTTTTCATAGCAGCAGCCATCGGTTATTCCCTCTGGCGCGATGTGATAGAAGGATATGGAAACAGCCTGATTTTCCAGGAAGAACGCAAGCAGGTCATCCGTCAGCTTTCTATGCAGACCGAATACAGCCGTCAGGTTTCTGAGGCAGCGGCAGAAAACAGAAGGCTGATCCACGACATCAAACACCATCTGCGTACCATAGACCGCATGGCCTCTGAACATGGGCAGACAGAGATCTGCTCCTTCCTGTTACAGGTTGAGGAACAGGTTGCGGCAACATCGGGTCACTCCCATGTTGCGTTCTGCAAAAATCCCGTTGTAAATGCGCTGATTGAATACTACTACGGCATGGCACAGACACAAGGGACAGAATTTCAGGTACGGCTCGATCTTCCCGATCAGATACCGCTTACCGATGTGGAACTGTGTACAGTGCTGGGCAATCTTTTGGACAATGCCGTTGAGGCGTGCAGCCGCCAAAAGCAAGGGGTGCGCCGCATTTTAGTTGCCGGCGAAACCAGAGGCAATATGTATTTTTTGAAGATTGAAAACACTTACGACGGGCTGGCCTTTCAAGAGGGAAAAACATTCCTCTCCCGAAAGGGCGCATCCGCTGATCACGGAATCGGGCTTTCCTCTGTCCGAAAAATCATTGAAGGCCATGGCGGTGATCTCGATCTTGTTCCCGGTGAGGAATCCTTTCTTGTTGGAATTACAATACAGATGTAAAAACTGTTTTTTGAGGCGCATTCAGATAACATAGGCAAGACCTGATGGATGTACTTGGCTCGGAGGGGGGTGGGGTATCCCGGATTCGGGATACCGTAGGCGAGCAATGTTTCGGAATATCCTTTTGGCTATTCCGAAACGCTCGTTGGGGGTCTCGGCTGCCGCCTCGGTCGGCGCTGCTGGATGCCTGCGGCACCCAGCGGTCGCCACCGGCGACCCGCGCCCCCAAGCCCCGGCCAGCCTGCTTTCACTGGTCTGGCGAACACGCCTGCGGCGTGGCTATTTGCTCCCCTACGGTCGCTGTTCCTGCACATCCGTGCAGGAATGGGGGCGATTGCTGCCGTCAAAGCAAAAGTTTTCTCAGTGTGGATTTTGCATGGGGATTGACATATTTTCGTTTGCCGCGTATAATAATAGTACAAGGCAGGCAACGGCGTGTGTCTGTCAAGCGTTGAAGCATAGTAGCGTACCGGAAAGCCTTGCTATGCGGAGCTTTCAGTAGGGGTTGTGCAATAACCTCAAACCGGAGTAGGCTGCAAGGCCGAAAGAAAATGCTCAGGCCGTCTTGCTCACGCAAGACGGCTTTCTTTTTTGTGATAGAGAGGGAATATGGATAAATTACAGAAGTGTGCGAAAGCCTTTGAGCAACTGTTAGAAATACAGTATCGTATTATCATTGGCCGTAAGGGGAAAAGTACAGAATTAGTGATTGGCTTTTCAAAATTAGACTTTCATCACTTAATGGGACTTGGAAAGCTAAAAGATTTGCGGATTGCAAAAAGAAATCGTGCTCTGGTATTTGATGAAATACTAAACGGCAGTACAACCTATAAAACTTTAACCGAGAGCCGTTATCTGCCTCAAATAGAAAATAGGTTTGAACCTTTATCATTGATTGAACAGCTCTTAGATGATAACCGGTTAATCTTCCGATATAACGAGAAACTAAACCAATTTTCTTTAATAGAGGCAGACTACATATTATCCACACCGTTTGACACAACAGATATTTATATTTTTATTGCAGAGCATAAGGAAGCCGGGCGATATTTTTGCCGTTCTTTTTTTCCAAAAGAAAAGAAAGACTATACAGAAAGCCAGCCGCGTTACACAATGCTTTATAAGGAAAAATGCAATCTCACTACTGGTAAAACCATCGTCCAATACGATCGTCTGACACCAAAGGCAACAAAAAAAGAGGAAGGCTGAAAGGGAATCAAATCCCTCTCAGCCTTCCTCTTATCGTGTCTGCATATCTTTCTGTATCTGCTCCGGTTCCGGCATCTCCAAACCTAAAATTCTGTCCACATTCTGCTTTGCGGTCTGGTAGGCGATCATCTCCTGCCGCAGCGCCTTATACTGTTCATACAGCGCCTGCTTTTCCTCCAGTAGTTTTCCATATTCCTGGGACAGTTGGGACACCTTGGGGATGGGCTTTCCCCCCAGCGCATCAAAGGCTTGTTTTGCAGCCTCGTGCTGGGCAATCTCAACGGCGTGTTCAGTCAGGAACTCCTTCTTATGCCGAGATTTTTTGTAGGCGGCGTAAACCTCACGGGTTTTGGAATACCGGATGATATGGGTCTTTAACTGGGCAATCTGGGCCATGCGACCCTCCAGTTGCCGAATACTCCGGGAAACCTCATCAAACCGCACTCCGGTGTTGTCAGCCAGCGCCGCCAGTTGGTCGTAGTCGGTGAGGTTGTTGTCAATTAAAAAGTTCAGGGTCTTAGCAGCCTCCTGAAGATTAAAAATCCGCGCCCACCGCTCATAGCCCTTGCCTTTTCCGGCCTGTATCTTCGCCTGAATGTCAATGAGCAGTTTACCCGGCCTGCCGGTAGTAAGACGAGGCTGTTTTGCTGGTATAGACTGCCCGCGCTGGCTGCCAGTGCGCTCCATCAATGCCGCTTTGGTATAGGCATCCCCCAGCCGGTGGGTTTTCACAAAATACGCCTGTCCCGGTGGACGGAATGCGATCTGTTTGCCCAGCTTGACCTCAAATCCTTCCGAGCGCATCCGGGCCAGAAAGTCCTCAAAGTCCCGACTGTCCGGGAGCAGGCGATCAATGGTCTGGCGCAGCCGCTCTTTGCCGGACACGCCGTACTGGATGGCCGCCCGTTCTCCTGCCTGTCTGCTTTTAGGCTTCGGGTTTTCAATGACCGACAGCCTCCATTCCCGACACAGCTGGTCGTTGAGCTGCCGCAAAACCAGATAGGAATTTTTTACATTCTGAAACTTCCCATCGCAGTTCAGGTTTGTGCTGTTAAATTCGATGTGGGTATGGATGTGGGCCTTGTCGGTGTGGGTGGATACCACAAACTGGTGCTGACCCTTCGTAAAGCGCATCGCCAGCTCAAAGCCCAGCCGGTTGGCGTCCTCCGGGGAAATCTCTCCGGGCTTAAAGGACTGGATGACTCTGTACATAATCACCTCCCGGTGGCGCGGCTGGCTGCGCCCGGTGTTCTGGTAGTAAAGCTGCTTGCTGATTTCAAATTCTTCGGCGGCACTCTCCGGGGAACACTGATAGGAGGACACCAGCTCTCCGTCCTTTGTTTTCTCTGCCTTCTGGTCATAGTCATGCCGTTCGGTCATAGATTGCAGCCGTGTCCGGTTCCGCATGATTTTTCGCGGTAAGATATTGGAGATTGCCATACGCTCGGCCTCCTTTCCGGGTGCATATTATCTGATCTCGTCCCTGCTCTGCCGGCCTTTTTGAGTTTCCCGGATAACCGCCAGCTGGGACAGCAGAAATTCGTTGTAATCTTTTCCGTACTCCCTGGGCGGCGGGTTTGGATGGATGAGGGCGATCTGCCCGGACAGTTCCGGGTCATCCCGGATAACATGAGCCAGCCGCTTTATTCCTTCGGTTCCCGCCCGGTCGTTGTCCAGGCACAGGCTTACCTGTGTCACCTTGGGGTGATCGTGAAGAAATTGGAGCATGGCGCGGGGAGCGGTTCCACCCAGGGAGAGGTAGTGATAGTCCTGCCACACGCCGCCTGCCATTTTAGTAAGAGCAGCAAGGGATAGGGCGTCTATGGGACTTTCTGCCACCGCCAGCCGGGGACAGTCCGGGTCAACAGCACACAGACAGAAGTGATACCGCTTGTCGCTGCCCACTGCATCCATCTTAAAGCTGTCTTTGGTTCCCCGCAGAAAAGCAGACCGGGCTTTACCCTCCTTGTCCCGGCCCACAAATACACAGTTTTGATACTTCCGGCTCTCATAGAGGATACCGGCCTCCAGGCAAGCGCCGATGATCTCCGGGTGGATGCCCCGGTCTTGCAGATAGGCGGTGACAGCGCCGGCGCACCGGCTGGCCTCCGGCAGACAAAACGGGACAGCCGGTTTGGAGGGCGGCAGCTTTGGGGGCGGTGGGACAAAGCTACCGGTCAGGGTTTCCACTGCCTCCACAAAGGACAGCCCCCGCACCTTGATGAGATAGTCTAAGGCGGTGCGCCCGCCGATCCCCCGGCTGTTCCAGCACCACTTCCCGTTGGAGATTTTCAGGCTGTCGTGGGTGCGGGTGCAGTATTCATGGGGGCCGCTGCGTCTAAGTTCCCCTGGCTCGTAGGCTTGCAGATAGGACAGCAAATCCCACTGCTTTGCCTGGTCGATCTGTTCTTTGCTTAAGTGTGGCAAAATTTCACCTCCAAATGCAAAAAAGATGGGTGCGGTGAGCAGACTTTCTGCCCGCCGCCCCCATCGGGTCACAGGTTTTCAAATTTCTTTAACAGGGCATGGACTTCCTTCCAGACCTGGGTGCAGCCCTGTTGTAGATCCTCTACATCCTGGGCGTACAGGTTGCGGGTTTCGTTGCATCTGCGGGCAATCTGGTTGATATTGCTGGAGATAGAGCGCAGCAGTTTTACCAGCTCCACCACACTTTTCATATCCAGCTGGACAATGTACCCATCCACCGCCATCTTCCGCAGATAGGCCCGCAGGTTGGTGGTGCCAAGCAGTTCCATCTTCCGGTTGATGATCTCTTTTTCTTCCGGAGACACTTTGGTGTAAAGCCCGATGTTCCTGCCTTCCCGCCGCCTCATAATACCGCCTCCTGCCGTTTTTCAATGCCGGTGGACACCGGCGCGGGCCGTTCATACTGCCGCAGCGCCTGACGGATGGATGGTTTCTCATCCGGGGCTCCCGGTTCGTCCCCATCCTCCCGCCCAGGTGCTTCTCCGTCCTCCTGAGAGGGTGCGCTGCCGCGCCCGTCGTTGTCCAGTTCGGTGTTCAGCTGGCTGAGCCTTGCGGCCTTTACCGTCAGTTCCTCCTCCAGAGGGAATGGGCGTCCGGCTTCCCCCTTTGCTGTCTCCAGCTGGGTGTGCAAGGTGGCAAGGTGCTGTTTGTTGGCCTCCAGATTTTTGGGTATCCGCTCCAGGGCATTGTTGATTCTGGTGATGTTGCCCACAATGTCCTCGCTTAACTCGGCTGTGTAGGTCATGCGGTGCTTTAAGGATACCTGAAAGCTGCCGGCGCGCAGGGCCAGCCGCATGGCAAATCCCCGGTATTCCCCCAATTCAATAGGTTTTTCCGGGTCGGTCATGGATTTACAGGCTGCCACAATGGCCTCGCCAGCTGCCTTGCGCTCGGTATAAACTTTGCCCTGGATGGTCATGGAGAAGGAATCCTCTTTGACTGGATGGGCCTCCAGCACCGGCAGGTCGCCGGAGAGAACGTCAATCATCAGCTGGGTCTGGGCAATCTGCTGGGGATAATATTTCACGATGCTGTCCTGGGTTTCGTACTGCTGGGCCTGGTGGTTGGCTTTGAGCATCTTCAGCTTTGCCACCTGAATGTCCAGGTCCATCTTCTCCTTGATACGCGGATCGCCAGTGGCCAGCATCTTTACTTCTGCATAGGACAGTGCGGTGGCATCCACATCCTCAATCGACCGGGCCGGGGATTTGCTGGTCATGATCTGGCCGATAAATTTCTGCTTGTTCTCCACCAATCCCCAGTTATAGGCATCAAAGGTACCTTTGGTCACATAGCGGTAGATCTTCACCTTTTCATTCAGGTTGCCCCGGCGCACGATACGTCCCGCCCGCTGCTCTAAGTCAGCAGGCCGCCAGGGGCAGTCCAGGTCATGGGAAGCTACCAGACGGGTCTGGACGTTAGTTCCGGCTCCCATCTTTTGAGTACTGCCTAATAGCACTCTTACCTGCCCGGAGCGCACCTTTGCAAACAGCTCCGCTTTCTGCGCTTCTGTATTGGCAGAATGGATAAAGGCAATCTCATGGGCGGGAATGCCCTTGGCAATCAGCTTGTCGCGGATGTCCTCATAGACGCTGGTTTCCAATCGGACAGTCTCCACATCCACCGTATCCTCGGTGGTCTGGCTGGATGTTTCCTCCTTTTCCGGGCTGTCCTGCTTCGCCGGTTTGCCCTTTGGGGTGGACAGGTCACAGAATACCAGCTGCGCCCCCTTAATGCCGGCGCTGTCCTGCCATACCTGGAACACATTTGCAACGCAGGCGTTGACCTTGCTTCCGGGGTCGTCGGGGAGCAGGGGGTTCACGATGCGCTGGTCAAGAGCCAGCTTGCGCCCGTCCGACGTGATTTTGAGCATATTGTCCCGGCTGGGGTCGATGCCGCCCCCGCGCACCTCCTCGGCCCGCTGTCCCAGTTCCTGCACCATCTGCTTCTGTGCCTCGCTGGGTTCGGTCTGGATGGTGATGTACTCGGCCTCCGGCACCGGGAGCTTCAGCATATCGGCGGTCTGGATGTCGGCGGCCTCCCGCCACATGGACATAAGTTCCGGGAGGTTAAAGAACCTTGCGAACCGGGTCTTGGCCCGGAATCCTGTCCCTTCGGGGTCGAGTTTGTCAAGATACTTTTTGTGGATTTTCTAAATTAAACGATTTGTCCGTAAAGAAATCGCCCAAAACCTCGTGCTTGCAGATGTCTTGAAACACCGTATTCAAAGGCTTTTTGGCACTTTCAGACTGCTTTACATTTACGATGAATGTTGTCTTTCCAATGCATTGTGAATAAGAATGTTTCTGTTCTTTCATATAGTCCGTTCCTCTCTTTCATAAAATTTTGATTGATGGGTATTCACATTAGAACACCCATCAACCGCAGATTTTCAATATATCAACAAGTCATTAAGTCGTGAGTATAATGGAAAAGGTTATCTTTCCATACCACGCTTGTTTCTTCGAGCCTTGATACGCTCCTGTCGTTCTTTTTCCCTTGCTTCTTTTTCGGCTCGTTCCTGCGCTTCCTTAAAAGAAAAAAGTTGCTTCACTTTCTCGGTAAAAAGTTTAGCAACTTCGGGGAAATGCTCCAACGCTTGAAGAAAAGGTCTGCACTTTTCTTTCAGTTCGTCGTATTTGGTTTTCATTCTTTCAAGTGCGTTTGCACTGTCAAAATATTTCTGTCGGTAATAGTTTGCACTCTGTTCTAATTCGCTGATTTCCGCACGACTGGTAATGCCCTCTTTAGCAAGGGCAGTAAGCTCAGAATAATCCTCTTTGGAGATTGCCATTTTACCCGTGATTGTTTTCTGCCCCATACGGTCAATCTCGTTATAGGTTTTGGAAACATTACGGGCAGGCTCATACTTTATCTGTTCACGCTGAATACGCTTCTGCAACTTCTCTAATCGTTCCTTGTCCTGCTTGATTTGATATTGTAGGGAAGTAAGATGTTCCGCTGTACTTCCATATTCGCCACGCTGAAAGCCTTTGAAGCCTTGCTCCGTCATATGGTTAAACAATTCATCTTGCAGAATACTGTATGAAGCTCGGAACATCGGTTTTCCGTTCTTTCTGAGAAGCGGATTGCCTTTTTCGTCGGTCAGCGGAATATCCGATTTCCATTTCTTTGAATGGCTGATTTGATGAACAACTTCCTTAACCGTTCCTCGCAGTTTTTCATCTTTGCAACGCTTGCTCCATAGGATTTCTTTCTCCACCACAGGCAAAACCATAGCGTGAAGATGATAGTGGTAAACCTCTTTTCCAAGTTCCTCGGTTGCCGCTACATTGATTTCATCAGCGTGCATAACAGCCGATATGACATTATCAGCACCGAATTTTTCCTCGATAAAATGGAATGCTTCTTCGTAAAACTGCTTTGCATATTCGTAGCCGCCGTTACGCTCGAAGTACATTGTGTTCACATCAATCACAATCTCATTGAACAGCGTTGCGTCTTTCCTCAGCCCTCGAAGCGACACCATACCGTCAGTTTCCATCTGCTTTAATTGTTCCATATAGGTCGGGGCAAAAGGCTTTTTGAAATGCACATTATAGGGTATGCGTTCCTCAATCACATTCATATTTTCATAGGTTTCATTCTTGCGTTCGTTGTGCCTTTCTGCCTTGCTCACATCAGAAGCGGTGTACTTTTTAACCCTTGCACAACTCATATCCGCCTTGTTGTTTTTCGCCATTTTTGCTCTCCTTTCTCGGCAGGGCGAAGCCATTACACAACATTCTTTGAATGTGTGTAACCCACTATGACACTTTCAGACTTCGTCTGCAAAGATGTCGTGGGCAAGGGTGTTCCCCCTTGACCTCCTTTGATACCTCAATCACAAAAACAGACTGTCCCACCGACAGGCATTCTGTTTTTATTCTCTCGGTATATCGCTCATCGGCAAAGACCAATACCAAAGAAAACCTTTCTTCTTGGAGATAACTCCTGCGTTTTTCTTTGCCTTTTTGATGGTCGATTTCTTGAACCCTGCGGCTTCAAGTTTTTCTTCACAATCCGAAGAAAGCATTTCTCCGCCCTGCAACAT
>ERZ835762.1487-NODE-1487-length-12098-cov-2.555842_pt1 | contig 12098 bp, 10 predicted proteins | sample MGYA00519687_ERZ835762 | MGnify/ENA primary metagenome ERZ835762 (study PRJEB31850, sample SAMEA3708783) | human gut metagenome | biome: human gut; feature: human-associated habitat; material: faeces | place: China | collected 2014 ...
CCAGACGGCGTGCACGTTCCAGGGCTTCATCCAGCAGATCGGCCAGTTTCACTGTACCACCCGCGCGGGTTTTGAACGGTTTGCCGTCTTTACCCAGCATCATGCCGAACATGTGGTGTTCCAGCGGTACGGATTCCGGTACATAGCCTGCTTTACGGACGATCGCCCATGCCTGCATCAGGTGTTGATGCTGACGGGAGTCGATGTAATACAGCACGCGATCGGCATGCAGTGTTTCATAACGATATTTCGCACAGGCGATATCAGTGGTGGTGTAGAGATAGCCGCCATCTTTCTTCTGAATGATCACGCCCATCGGTTCGCCTTCCTTGTTTTTGTACTCATCAAGGAATACGACGGTCGCGCCTTCACTTTCTACAGACCTTTGGCTTTGAGATCCGCCACAATTCCTGGCAGCATCGGGTTGTAGAGGCTTTCGCCCATCACGTCATCACGGGTCAGCGTCACGTTGAGACGATCGTAGGTGATCTGGTTCTGCGTCATGGTGATGTCGACCAGTTTGCGCCACATCTCGCGGAAATATTCGTCACCGCTTTGCAGTTTTACCACGTAGTTACGTGCGCGCTCGGCGAACTCTTCATCTTCATCGTAATGCTTTTTCGCATCGCGGTAGAAACCTTCAAGGTCAGCCAGCTCCATTTCACCGGCGTTTTCCTGCTGCTGCTTTTCCAGCCATGCAATCAGCATACCGAACTGAGTGCCCCAGTCGCCGACGTGGTTTGCGCGAATCACTTTGTGACCGAGGAACTCCAGAGTACGCACTGCTGCGTCACCAATAATGGTAGAGCGCAGGTGACCGACATGCATCTCTTTCGCCACGTTTGGCGCAGAGTAGTCAACCACAATGGTCTGTTTTTCTGGCGTAGCAACACCGAGACGATCGGACGCCAGCGCCTGCTGAACATGTTCAGCCAGGAATGCCGGATCAAGGAAAATGTTGATAAAGCCTGGACCGGCGATCTCAACTTTGCTGGCGATACCGTTAAGATCCAGATGAGTCAGCACCTGCTCTGCTAATTGTCGCGGTGCCATACCCAGTTTTTTAGCAACTGCCATCATGCCGTTAGCCTGATAGTCGCCGAACTGAACTTTTGCTGACTGACGAACCTGCGGTTCGCAATCCGCAGGCGCGCCTGCCGCAATCATGGCCTGACGGACTTTTTCTGAGAGAAGAGCCTGAATATTCACCGGAATACCTTACATTGATGAAGCGAGCAAAAATTGCCCGCACCAGTTAAAGAAATTAGGGCGGGAGTATACTGCAAATGGCTGTTTTCGTCAGCAACGTGCGCGTGGCGTATTGCCGTTTTCACTATTGCATCAGAAGCGGCGTGAAATCAGCGGTTGGTTGGCACAGGGCAACAGGGTAAATTAACGCTTTTACTGAAAGACGAAGAGTGATTATGGCGAACTGGCAATCTATCGACGAGCTGCAGGATATTGCATCGGATTTACCGCGATTTATCCACGCATTAGATGAACTTTCCCGCCGTCTGGGGTTGAATATCACTCCGCTGACTGCCGATCACATTTCTTTGCGTTGCCATCAAAACGCCACTGCTGAACGCTGGCGTCGCGGGTTTGAACAGTGTGGCGAGCTTTTGTCAGAAAAAATGATCAATGGCAGACCGATTTGTCTGTTTAAATTGCATGAACCGGTACAGGTTGCGCACTGGCAGTTTTCTATTGTGGAGCTACCGTGGCCCGGGGAAAAACGTTACCCACACGAAGGTTGGGAACATATTGAAATCGTTCTGCCGGGTGATCCAGAAACGCTGAATGCCCGTGCGCTGGCATTGCTTTCTGATGAAGGACTCAGCCTACCGGGGATCTCAGTGAAAACCAGTTCGCCAAAAGGTGAGCATGAGCGATTACCGAATCCGACGCTGGCGGTCACCGATGGCAAAACAACTATTAAGTTTCATCCGTGGTCCATTGAAGAGATCGTTGCCAGCGAGCAGTCGGCGTAATTAAGGAGTAAAAATGGCATTACTGGAAATTTGCTGTTACAGCATGGAATGTGCACTAACGGCGCAGCAAAACGGCGCAGACAGAGTTGAATTATGCGCAGCCCCAAAAGAGGGGGGCTTAACGCCGTCGTTGGGTGTACTGAATTCCGTGCGCCAGCGGGTGACGATCCCTGTGCATCCGATAATTCGCCCACGCGGTGGTGATTTTTGCTACAGCGACGGTGAGTTTGCCGCCATTCTTGAGGATGTGCGCACGGTCCGCGAATTAGGTTTTCCTGGACTGGTGACGGGCGTTCTCGATGTTGACGGGAATGTCGATATGCCACGAATGGAAAAAATAATGGCTGCTGCCGGTCCGCTGGCAGTGACTTTTCATCGCGCCTTCGATATGTGCGCTAACCCTTTATATACACTCAATAATCTTGCGGAATTGGGCATTGCCCGGGTACTGACATCAGGGCAAAAATCAGACGCACTGCAAGGTTTATCAAAAATTATGGAACTTATTGCCCATCGTGATGCTCCAATCATTATGGCCGGAGCAGGAGTCCGTGCAGAAAACCTGCACCACTTCCTCGATGCCGGAGTGCTGGAAGTCCATAGCTCCGCGGGAGCGTGGCAAGCCTCACCGATGCGTTATCGTAATCAAGGATTGTCCATGTCATCAGATGAACACGCGGACGAGTATTCGCGTTATATCGTAGACGGGGCGGCGGTTGCTGAAATGAAAGGAATCATTGAACGCCATCAGGCCAAATGATTTTTACCGTTGCATCATGTCGCCCAATATGATGCTTGCTTGTACCAGGCCCCTGCAATTTCAACAGGGGCCTTTTTTTATCCCTGAACAGTATAAAAAACGAACGATAACCGTGATCTGTTGAGCGGGTGACAGTGCGCATAGCGTTGTGCTAAAAATATTGTATATATTCACATTAATTATGGGATTTAAATTACTAAAACTGATAAATATATATTCTAAATAGCAACTGGGTTATTCCTTAACAATTAATGATTACATTGTAATAAATCATATTCTTTATCGATTGTTTCAGGCAGTGTTGTGCCTAATTATGCAAGCGGTTAATTCGTTGTATATTTAATTATACAATGATTTCGGTGTCCAGTAATTTAATTAGAGGAATCTATGCGAGGGAAAAAACGCATTGGGTTATTGTTTTTGCTGATAGCGGTTGTGGTTGGTGGCGGCGGGTTATTGCTGGCGCAAAAAGCCTTACATAAAACGTCGGATACAGCATTTTGCCTTTCCTGCCACTCGATGAGTAAACCTTTTGAGGAATATCAGGGAACTGTCCACTTTTCGAACCAGAAAGGGATACGTGCGGATGTGCCGATTGCCATATTCCAAAGTCAGGGATGGATTATTTATTTGCTAAATTAAAGGCATCTAAAGATATTTATCATGAATTTGTTAGCGGCAAAATAGACAGTGACGATAAGTTCGAAGCTCATCGCCAGGAAATGGCCGAAACAGTATGGAAAGAATTAAAAGCCACTGACTCTGCAACGTGCCGTAGTTGCCATTCTTTTGATGCCATGGATATTGCCTCGCAAAGTGAATCTGCGCAGAAAATGCATAACAAAGCACAAAAGGACAGCGAAACCTGTATCGATTGTCATAAAGGCATTGCCCATTTTCCGCCAGAAATAAAAATGGATGACAACGCGGCGCATGAGCTGGAAAGTCAGGCCGCTACTTCAGTTACTAATGGCGCACATATTTATCCTTTCAAAACTTCTCACATAGGCGAGCTGGCTACCGTGAATCCTGGAACCGATCTCACCGTCGTTGATGCCAGTGGCAAACAGCCGATCGTTCTGTTGCAGGGTTATCAAATGCAGGGCAGTGAAAACACGCTCTACCTGGCGGCAGGTCAACGGCTGGCGCTAGCCACATTAAGTGAAGAAGGTATCAAGGCGCTCACTGTAAACGGGGAATGGCAGGCTGACGAATACGGCAATCAATGGCGTCAGGCGTCTTTACAGGGTGCGCTTACCGATCCCGCATTAGCGGACCGTAAACCGCTATGGCAATACGCTGAAAAACTTGACGATACCTATTGCGCTGGTTGTCATGCCCCTATTGCCGCCGACCATTACACCGTCAATGCGTGGCCGTCCATTGCCAAAGGAATGGGGGCACGAACCAGCATGAGCGAAAACGAACTGGACATTTTAACGCGGTATTTCCAGTACAACGCCAAAGATATTACCGAGAAACAGTGATCCTCGTTGATCAGGGAGGAAGTTATGACATTAACAAGACGTGAATTTATTAAACACAGCGGTATTGCCGCTGGAGCGCTGGTGGTGACATCGGCAGCACCGCTCCCCGCATGGGCAGAAGAGAAGGGCGGTAAAATCCTCACCGCGGGACGTTGGGGAGCGATGAACGTAGAAGTGAAGGACGGCAAGATTGTTTCTTCAACAGGCGCGCTGGCGAAAACCATACCGAATTCCTTACAGTCTACGGCGGCGGATCAGGTACACACCACGGCGCGTATTCAGCATCCGATGGTGAGAAAAAGCTATCTCGATAATCCACTGCAACCGGCGAAAGGTCGTGGCGAAGATACCTATGTACAGGTGAGCTGGGAACAGGCATTAAAACTGATTCATGAGCAACATGATCGTATTCGTAAAGCTAACGGACCATCGGCCATTTTTGCCGGATCTTACGGCTGGCGCTCTTCTGGCGTGTTGCATAAAGCGCAAACCTTACTGCAACGTTATATGAACCTGGCGGGCGGTTATTCCGGGCATAGCGGCGATTATTCAACCGGGGCAGCACAGGTGATCATGCCGCATGTGGTCGGTTCTGTAGAGGTGTATGAACAGCAGACCTCCTGGCCGCTGATTCTGGAAAACAGCCAGGTTGTGGTGCTGTGGGGAATGAACCCGCTGAATACCTTAAAAATTGCCTGGAGCAGTACCGATGAGCAAGGGCTGGAATACTTCCATCAGCTGAAAAAATCTGGCAAACCAGTGATTGCCATTGATCCTATCCGCTCCGAAACCATCGAATTCTTTGACGATAATGCCACCTGGATCGCGCCGAATATGGGCACCGACGTGGCACTGATGTTAGGGATTGCGCATACCCTGATGACACAAGGCAAACACGATAAAGTGTTCCTTGAAAAATACACTACCGGGTATCCGCAGTTTGAAGAGTATCTGACAGGTAAGAGCGATAATACGCCGAAGAGCGCGGTCTGGGCGGCGGAAATTACTGGCGTACCGGAAGCGCAGATAGTCAAACTCGCTGAACTGATGGCGGCGAATCGCACAATGCTGATGGCAGGCTGGGGAATTCAGCGCCAGCAATATGGTGAACAGAAACACTGGATGCTGGTGACGCTGGCGGCGATGTTAGGGCAGATTGGTACACCGGGCGGCGGTTTTGGTTTCTCTTATCATTACTCCAACGGTGGCAACCCGACGCGTGTTGGCGGCGTGCTGCCGGAAATGTCTGCGGCGATTGCCGGACATGCCAGCGAGGCCGCTGATGATGGCGGAATGACGGCGATTCCTGTTGCCCGTATCGTCGATGCGCTGGAAAATCCTGGCGGCAAATATCAGCATAACGGTAAAGAACAAACGTATCCGAATATCAAAATGATCTGGTGGGCGGGTGGCGGTAACTTTACCCATCACCAGGATACTAATCGTCTGATTAAAGCATGGCAGAAACCGGAGATGATCGTCGTTTCTGAATGCTACTGGACCGCAGCAGCCAAACACGCAGATATCGTATTACCGATCACCACATCGTTTGAGCGCAATGACTTGACGATGACCGGTGATTACAGCAACCAGCATATTGTGCCGATGAAGCAGGCTGTTGCTCCGCAATTTGAAGCGCGTAACGATTTTGACGTGTTTGCCGATCTTGCGGAATTACTCAAACCTGGCGGAAAAGAGATCTATACCGAAGGTAAAGATGAAATGGCGTGGCTGAAATTTTTCTATGATGCCGCTCAGAAAGGTGCCCGTGCGCAACGCGTCACTATGCCAATGTTTAATGCCTTCTGGCAGCAAAATAAACTGATCGAAATGCGCCGCAGCGAGAAGAACGAACAGTACGTTCGTTATGGTGATTTCCGCGCCGATCCGGTGAAAAATGCGCTGGGTACGCCAAGCGGCAAAATTGAAATCTATTCAAAAACGTTGGAAAAATTTGGCTATAAGGATTGCCCGGCACACCCAACCTGGCTGGCTCCTGATGAATGGAAAGGTACCGCCGACGAGAAGCAGTTACAGCTTCTGACCGCACATCCGGCACACCGTTTACACAGTCAGCTTAACTATGCGGAACTGCGTAAAAAATATGCGATCGCCGATCGTGAACCAATCACTATTCACACCGAAGATGCTGCACGCTTTGGTATTGCGAATGGCGATCTGGTGCGTGTCTGGAACAAACGTGGTCAGATTTTGACAGGCGCGGTGGTGACTGACGGGATCAAAAAAGGCGTGGTATGCGTGCATGAAGGTGCATGGCCAGATCTGGAAAATGGCTTGTGTAAAAACGGCAGTGCGAACGTGTTAACGGCGGATATCCCCAGCTCGCAGCTGGCAAATGCCTGTGCCGGTAACTCAGCGTTGGTGTATATCGAAAAATATACGGGCAATGCACCGAAGTTAACGGCGTTTGATCAGCCAGCTGTCCAGGCGTAAGACGTGAATAGCGCCCGGAAACGGGCGCTGAGGTTATGCAAACGTAAAGCTGCCTGATGCGCTATGCTTATCAGGCCTACATAGTCCCTGCAATATATTGAATTAGCAAGGTTTTGTAGGCCGGATAAGGCGTTCACGCCGCATCCGGCAGTAATACCAGACCTTTACGGCTTGCGCGCAATCAGCACCGCGCGTTTAGGTGCCGGATAACCTTCCACCGTTTTACCCGGATCATGTGGGTCGAGGAAATCGGCCAGCGATTCGGTAACCATCCATTCGGTGCGTCGCTGCTCTTCTGTGGTGGTAACGCTCACATCCGCAATGCGGATATCTACAAAACCACACTTCTTCAGCCAGTTTTTCAGCGCCAGCGCGGAAGGGATGAAATAGACATTACGCATTTGCGCGTAACGATCGCCTGGTACCAGCACCGTGTTCTCATCACCATCAATAACCAGCGTTTCAAGCACCAGTTCACCTTCATTGACCAGTTGATCTTTCAACTGCCATAGATGCTCCAGCGGTGAACGGCGATGGTAAAGCACGCCCATCGAAAAGACGGTATCAAAGGCTTTCAGTGCCGGAAGTTGTTCAATACCTAACGGTAACAAATGCGCGCGCTGATCATTACCCAGTAGTTTACGCACCGCTTCAAACTGGCACAGAAACAGTTGCGTAGGGTCGATCCCCACCGCGAGGTGCGCGCCTGCGCCAATCATGCGCCACATGTGATAACCGCTGCCACAGCCGACATCAAGAATGGTGCGCCCGGTTAAATCAGAAAGATGGGGCAGAACACGATCCCATTTCCAGTCGGAACGCCATTCGGTATCGATGTTGACGCCATACAGTGAGAACGGCCCTTTGCGCCACGGCATCAGGTTGCGCATCAGCGTTTCAATGCGTTTAATTTGCCCTGCGCTCAGTGGCTCTTCGCTTTCTGCCGTAACGCTATGCAATAAATCAAGACGATACGGTTTAATTTCAGGTAGAAACTCCACCGCATTTGACCACTGCTTAAACAACCCGTGCTGCTGCTCGCGCTGCCAGTTAGCAATCTGCGCGGGCAGCGTTTCGAGCCAGTGTGAAAGATGATTTTTGGCAATCAGAGAATAAAAGTTACCAAAGTCGATCATGCAGCGTCCTCTGCTTTTAATGCCACCAGTGAACCAAAGTTAAAGCACTGGAACCACAGCTCACTATGCTCAAAACCGGCGTTATGCAGGCGTGCTTTATGGGTTTCCACGGAATCGGTCAGCATCACGTTTTCCAGCATGCTGCGCTTCTGGCTGATCTCCAGTTCGCTGTAACCGTTGGCACGTTTAAAGTCGTGGTGCATGTTGAACAACAGTTCACCAACTTTGGCATCTTCGAAACTGAATTTTTCCGAAAGCACCAGCGCGCCGCCGGGGTTCAGCCCTTGATAAATTTTATCCAGTAACGCCTGGCGCTCGGAAGGTTCCAGGAATTGCAGGGTAAAATTCAGCACCACCATCGATGCGTTTTCAATGGCGATATCGCGAATATCACCTTCAATGACGTCTACTGGCGTAGGGGCTTTATAGGCGTCAATATGACGACGGCAGCGTTCAATCATCGCCGGAGAGTTGTCGATGGCAATAATTTTGCAATTATCATGATGAATGTTGCGACGCACCGAGAGCGTCGCCGCGCCCAGAGAACAACCCAGATCGTAAACCTGCGTACCAGGTTGAACGAAGCGCTCGGCTAACATACCAATCATGGAAATAATATTGGAATAGCCGGGAACGGAACGCTGGATCATATCCGGGAAGACTTCAGCTACCCGTTCATCAAAGGTCCAGTCGCCCAGTCTGGCGATAGGGGCAGAAAATAGCGTGTCGCGGTGAGACATAACGTAAAAATCCGGGAAAAATAAAGTGGCGTATTGTGCGCTAACGCAGGGAGAAAACCAACTCCCAGGGCATATACCAAAGATTCGCCAGCACCATCAGCAACAGCGCACACCAGGTGGCGCTCATGCCGGAACGTCGCCAGCGAAACAGACGGTGATGAAAACCGTAATAATGCATCAGACGACCAGCAAGCAAAACGATGCCGCAAATATGCACCATCCAGGTTTCTGCGCCATTCATTTCCATAAACAGCATCAGCACAATCGCGATGGGAATATATTCCACCGCGTTACCATGAATGCGAATAGCGCTTTGCAGTTCGCTAAAACCACCGTCACCATAGGCAACGCGGTACTGCATTCGCAGGCGAACGACATCAAAAGAGAACTTCATTAATAACAACGCACTTAAAACGGCATACAGCGCGCTTACCATACAAACTCCCTTTAAAATGGCCGATGGCACCTGTCTATGATAGGTGGCAAATTCAGAAAAGAGAAGATTGCTGTGGAATAGCCGGAACTGCTCCGATCTCTGGAAGCGTTTTACGTAAGTCTTCCCACAGGGTATGTACCAGTTCCGGTGCCTGGGCAATGTCTGGCGTATGTAAAAAAAGATAAGGCGTAGTGGTCTGATGCCACTGCGCTAATTTTTGTAACCAGACCTGAAATAATTCCCGGTTTTGCGTCATATCATCACTACCGATAAAACGGATCAGCGGATTTGTCGCCGTCAGTACAGCATGTACCGGAACTTTAGGTTTTTTTCGTTGAGCGTCGCGAATAGCTTCACTGTGTGGACGTGCTGCATGAACCGGGCGGCTGTCTAAAATCACCCGATTAACGCCGCGCTGATGTAAACCGCGATTAAGCGTTTGTTCCTCTTCTCCTTTGGCGAAAAACTGTGGATGGCGGACTTCCACGCCATAATTAAATTCGCCAGGAAGAGAATCGAGAAAATGCCAAAGCGCAGGCAGCTCCCGTGGGCCGAATGTGGCAGGCAGTTGCAGCCAGTATTGCCCAATGCGCGGAGCCAACGGTGACATGCGGGTCAAAAATTCAGTCACTAAATCATCGCAATGCCGTAATGCTGCCTGATGCGAAATGGTCGCCGGAAACTTAAAACAGAAGCGGAAGTCATCTGTGGTCTGTTCACGCCAGCGCAGGACAACCTCGGGTTTCGGCAGGGCGTAAAGCGTGGTGTTGCCCTCCACGCAGTTAAAGTGGCGGGCATACTCTTCAAGGCTGGTGATCCCCAACCGCACCCATTTAGGATGCGACCATTGCGGTAGACCGATGTAAATCATAACGCGTTGAGGATCTCTTCCACACTGCGCACACGGGCGATGCGTGGGTAGATATGGTTGATGCTGTTATTGTGCTGCTCGGCGCTGGCGGCACTACAGGCGTCTTCGGCAATCACCAGATTAAAGCCAAGTTCCCAGGCATTGCGGGCGGTGGATTCAACACCGATATTGGTCGAGATCCCACATAACACTATTGTATCGATACCTCGGCGGCGTAATTGCAACTCCAGATCCGTACCGTAAAACGCACCCCATTGACGTTTGATGATTTCGATATCGCTGTCGGTTGCACCTAATGCAGCAGGATGTTGCCACCAATTTTCGGGCAACACTTTAGCCGGTGAGGGCGCATCGACCGGCTGTTTTAATGCTTCAGCGTAATCGGCAGACCAGCCAACGCGCACCAGAAACACGGGCTGACCGCTGGCGCGAAATTTCGCCGCCAGCTTCCCGGCGCGATTAACTACCTCATCGGCAGTATGTGGACCACCGGCAAAAGGTAAGATGCCTTCTTGTAAATCGATCACCACCAGCGCAGTGGTTTTAGCATTAAGTTCAAGCATAATGACTCCTGAAAAAACAAAATCGTGCCTCACACCTTAATGCGATTAGCCGATGGCGGAACGACAAATTTTGTTAATTTTTATGAGTTCGGGCAACACCTTTATAGCAAACTGGCGTAGAGTCTGATTTCAGGCCCGATATAAAGTGGTAACGAGGCGTTCCAGCGCGGGCCAGGCTCTTACGGTGCGGCAGAATTTCCAGTATAATAGCCGCCTTTTTTCATTCAGTTGTGACATACAGCTAACGCTGCGACTTGGTCACCTGCGCAGCAGGGGGCATCCGCCGGCAGCTAAGTTAAGGGATATCTCATGCGTACAGAATATTGTGGACAGCTCCGTTTGTCCCACGTGGGGCAGCAGGTGACTCTGTGTGGTTGGGTCAACCGTCGTCGTGATCTTGGTAGCCTGATCTTCATCGATATGCGCGACCGCGAAGGTATCGTGCAGGTATTTTTCGATCCGGATCGTGCGGACGCGTTAAAGCTGGCCTCTGAACTGCGTAATGAGTTCTGCATTCAGGTCACGGGCACCGTACGTGCGCGTGACGAAAAAAATATTAACCGCGATATGGCGACCGGCGAAATCGAAGTGCTGGCGTCCTCGCTGACTATCATCAACCGCGCAGATGTTCTGCCGCTTGACTCTAACCACGTCAACACCGAAGAAGCGCGTCTGAAATACCGCTACCTCGACCTGCGTCGTCCGGAAATGGCTCAGCGCCTGAAAACCCGCGCTAAAATCACCAGCCTGGTGCGCCGTTTTATGGATGACCACGGCTTCCTCGACATCGAAACTCCGATGCTGACCAAAGCCACGCCGGAAGGCGCGCGTGACTACCTGGTGCCTTCTCGTGTGCACAAAGGTAAATTCTACGCACTGCCGCAATCCCCGCAGTTGTTCAAACAGCTGCTGATGATGTCCGGTTTTGACCGTTACTATCAGATCGTTAAATGCTTCCGTGACGAAGACCTGCGTGCTGACCGTCAGCCTGAATTTACTCAGATCGATGTGGAAACTTCTTTCATGACCGCGCCGCAAGTGCGTGAAGTGATGGAAGCGCTGGTGCGTCATCTGTGGCTGGAAGTGAAGGGTGTGGATCTGGGCGATTTCCCGGTAATGACCTTTGCGGAAGCAGAACGCCGTTATGGTTCTGATAAACCGGATCTGCGTAACCCGATGGAACTGACTGACGTTGCTGATCTGCTGAAATCTGTTGAGTTTGCTGTATTTGCAGGTCCGGCGAACGATCCGAAAGGTCGCGTAGCGGCTCTGCGCGTTCCGGGCGGCGCATCGCTGACCCGTAAGCAGATCGACGAATACGGTAACTTCGTTAAAATCTACGGCGCGAAAGGTCTGGCTTACATCAAAGTTAACGAACGCGCGAAAGGTCTGGAAGGTATCAACAGCCCGGTAGCGAAGTTCCTTAATGCAGAAATCATCGAAGACATCCTGGATCGTACTGCCGCGCAAGATGGCGATATGATTTTCTTCGGTGCCGACAACAAGAAAATTGTTGCCGACGCGATGGGTGCACTGCGCCTGAAAGTGGGTAAAGACCTTGGTCTGACCGACGAAAGCAAATGGGCACCGCTGTGGGTTATCGACTTCCCGATGTTTGAAGACGACGGTGAAGGCGGCCTGACGGCAATGCACCATCCGT
>ERZ835762.1491-NODE-1491-length-12056-cov-3.044496_pt1 | contig 12056 bp, 10 predicted proteins | sample MGYA00519687_ERZ835762 | MGnify/ENA primary metagenome ERZ835762 (study PRJEB31850, sample SAMEA3708783) | human gut metagenome | biome: human gut; feature: human-associated habitat; material: faeces | place: China | collected 2014 ...
CATTGTGGTGTGCCTTTTTCTGGCGACGCACATGAAAGGCGCTTTTCGGGCTGCCGGGCATCCTGAAATCGGCTTGCTATTTTTCATTCTTCCTGGAGCAGTCGCCAGCTTCTTTTCACAGCGTAGAGAAGTCCTGAAACCTCTGTTTGGCGCAATGCTGGCGGCACCCTGTTCGATGCTCATTATGCGGCTGTTTTTTTCACCGACGCGCTCATTCTGGCAAGAGCTGGCATGGTTACTAAGCGCGGTGTTCTGGTGTGCGCTGGGGGCACTGTGTTTCTTATTTATCAGTAGTTTGTTTAAACCACAGCACAGAAAAAATCAGTAAAGCCCTCAACGCGAGGGCTTGTCAGACGATCAGGCGTCCAGATTTTCTTTCACCCATGCAGCAAAATCGGTATAGCCGCCGATATGTTGCTGATCGACAAAAATCTGCGGCACGGTTTCTACGGGTTTACCTGCCTTTTGTTGTAGATCTTCTTTAGTGATCCCTTCCGCACGAATATCTACATACTGATACTGAAAATCATCGCGTTCATTGCTCAATTTCTCAGCCAGATCTTTTGCACGCACACAGTAAGGGCAACCCGAACGACCAAAAATAACGGTTTGCATTATTTCTCTCCTCATAGATTTATGCCTGTAATGATCACGCTAAAATGTATTCGCTGAAAGTAGGTTTAACCTGTTGCATTAATTGCTAAAAGCTATAACTGTTAAACACAATACAGTGAAAAGTTTTAGACTGAAGGCTCACTTTGCAGAGGGAAGCGTATGCGCGCGATCGGTAAATTGCCTAAAGGCGTGTTGATACTGGAATTTATCGGAATGATGCTACTGGCGGTGGCGCTGCTGTCGGTAAGCGACTCCCTGTCGCTGCCTGAGCCATTTTCTCGGCCAGAAGTGCAGATTCTGATGATTTTTCTCGGTGTTTTGCTCATGCTTCCCGCTGCGGTGGTGGTTATTCTTCAGGTGGCAAAACGTCTTGCCCCACAGCTGATGAACCGTCCACCGCAATATTCACGTTCAGAAAGAGAAAAAGATAATGACGCCAACCATTGAACTTATTTGTGGCCATCGCTCCATTCGCCATTTCACTGATGAACCCATTTCCGAAGCGCAGCGTGAGGCGATTATTAACAGCGCCCGTGCGACGTCCAGTTCCAGTTTTTTGCAGTGCAGTAGCATTATTCGCATTACCGACAAAGCGTTACGTGAAGAACTGGTGACGCTGACCGGCGGGCAAAAACACGTAGCGCAAGCGGCGGAGTTCTGGGTGTTCTGTGCCGACTTTAACCGCCATTTACAGATCTGTCCGGATGCTCAGCTCGGCCTGGCGGAACAACTGTTGCTCGGTGTCGTTGATACGGCAATGATGGCGCAGAATGCATTAATCGCAGCGGAATCGCTGGGATTGGGCGGGGTATATATCGGCGGCCTGCGCAATAATATTGAAGCGGTGACGAAACTGCTTAAATTACCGCAGCATGTTCTGCCGCTGTTTGGGCTGTGCCTTGGCTGGCCTGCGGATAATCCGGATCTTAAGCCGCGTTTACCGGCCTCCATTTTGGTGCATGAAAACAGCTATCAACCGCTGGATAAAGGCGCACTGGCGCAGTATGACGAGCAACTGGCGGAATATTACCTCACCCGTGGCAGCAATAATCGCCGGGATACCTGGAGCGATCATATCCGCCGAACAATCATTAAAGAAAGCCGCCCATTTATTCTGGATTATTTGCACAAACAGGGTTGGGCGACGCGCTAAAACCGCCACGTCGATGTATGATACGCGGGCTTTTGACCAGGTCTGACAGAGAGGTGCAGGGTGAAAATTGCCATATTGTCCCGGGATGGAACGCTCTATTCGTGTAAGCGGCTGCGTGAAGCCGCTATACAGCGCGGTCACCTGGTTGAAATTCTTGATCCGCTTTCTTGCTACATGAACATAAATCCTGCGGCGTCTTCTATTCACTACAAAGGCCGCAAGTTACCCCATTTTGACGCAGTGATCCCGCGTATTGGCACCGCCATTACCTTTTATGGGACGGCGGCACTGCGCCAGTTCGAGATGCTGGGGAGCTATCCGCTCAATGAGTCGGTCGCCATTGCCCGGGCGCGTGACAAATTGCGTTCCATGCAACTGCTGGCGCGTCAGGGCATCGACCTGCCTGTCACGGGCATTGCGCATTCGCCGGATGATACCAGCGATTTAATCGACATGGTCGGTGGTGCGCCGCTGGTGGTCAAGTTGGTTGAAGGCACGCAGGGAATTGGCGTCGTGCTGGCGGAGACGCGTCAGGCGGCGGAAAGCGTGATTGACGCTTTCCGCGGTCTGAACGCGCATATTCTGGTGCAGGAATATATCAAAGAGGCGCAAGGGTGCGATATCCGCTGTCTGGTTGTTGGCGATGAAGTGGTCGCTGCGATTGAACGGCGGGCGAAAGAGGGCGATTTTCGTTCCAATTTGCATCGTGGCGGCGCGGCAAGCGTCGCCAGTATCACACCACAGGAGCGTGAAATCGCGATAAAAGCCGCGCGAACGATGGCGCTGGACGTTGCTGGTGTGGATATTCTGCGTGCTAATCGCGGGCCGTTGGTGATGGAGGTGAATGCGTCGCCGGGGCTGGAAGGAATAGAAAAAACCACCGGTATCGACATCGCGGGTAAAATGATCTGCTGGATCGAACGCCACGCTACGACAGAATATTGCCTGAAAACGGGTGGTTAGTCGCAATCACATTACTGATCATGGTTTTGCCTGCGCTTTTTGCGTAAGCTGTGCCGGTCTTTTTATCGAAAGAGGTTGTACAAAATTATGACATCGCTGGTCGTTCCTGGTCTGGATACGCTGCGTCAATGGCTCGATGACCTGGGGATGAGTTTTTTTGAATGTGATAACTGTCAGGCTCTGCATCTGCCCCATATGCAGAATTTCGACGGTGTCTTTGATGCCAAAATCGATCTGATCGATAACACGATCCTGTTTTCTGCCATGGCGGAAGTCCGACCTTCAGCCGTATTGCCGCTGGCGGCGGATTTATCTGCCATCAATACCAGTTCGCTGACCGTGAAAGCATTTCTTGATATGCAGGATGATAATCTGCCAAAGCTGGTGGTTTGCCAGTCTTTATCCGTTATGCAGGGCGTAACCTATGAGCAGTTTGCATGGTTCGTGCGTCAGAGCGAAGAGCAGATTTCGATGGTCATTCTTGAAGCTAATGCCCATCAACTGCTGTTACCGACTGATGATGAAGGGCAAAACAACGTTACCGAAAACTATTTCCTCCACTGATAACTCCTTTCGAGCACGCAGTCGCTGGTGCAGTGGCTGCGCGCTGCAAAATTATCTGCTGTTTTTAACCTTTTCTTAAAGATTATTTCACTTCTCTTGTGTCGATTTGGCTTTATCACATAGAGCAAATATGCATAAAAATTTGTTAAATACCGTTTTTTAATCCGAGCTATAGTCTCAAACCCTGGCTAAAGTTATTCTTGCGATGCTTTTATATAGCGAGCAGTGCTGGCCGGGAGAAAGTTCTCTTTTCTTACACCGCGCCGATAAAAAATATGCACGTTTATTGCATATCTTTCAGTGTGACAACTTTTGTTCGTTTGTTAACGAACTTTCAGAAGGAAAGAGATATGACCGCCTTAAATAAAAAATGGCTATCGGGTCTGGTTGCGGGTGCTCTGATGGCCGTCTCTGTCGGCACGCTCGCGGCTGAACAAAAAACACTCCACATTTATAACTGGTCTGATTATATCGCCCCGGACACGGTGGCCAATTTTGAAAAAGAAACCGGTATTAAAGTCGTCTACGATGTTTTCGACTCTAACGAAGTACTGGAAGGCAAATTAATGGCCGGGAGTACCGGCTTTGATCTGGCGGTTCCATCTGCCAGCTTTCTGGAGCGCCAGTTGACTGCGGGAGTTTTCCAGCCGCTGGACAAAAGCAAATTGCCGGAGTGGAAGAATCTCGACCCGGAACTGCTGAAGCTGGTCGCCAAACACGATCCCGACAATAAATTTGCTATGCCCTATATGTGGGCGACGACCGGGATTGGCTATAACGTTGATAAAGTTAAAGCGGTGCTGGGCGAAAACGCGCCCGTCGATAGCTGGGACTTGATCCTCAAACCTGAAAATCTGGAAAAACTGAAAAGCTGCGGTGTCTCTTTCCTGGATGCGCCAGAAGAAGTTTTTGCTACCGTGTTGAATTATCTCGGCAAAGATCCCAACAGCACTAAAGCGGATGATTACACCGGACCGGCAACAGATCTGCTGTTAAAGCTGCGCCCGAACATTCGTTATTTCCATTCATCTCAATACATTAACGACCTGGCAAACGGCGATATTTGCGTCGCTATCGGCTGGGCAGGTGATGTCTGGCAGGCGTCAAACCGCGCGAAGGAAGCGAAGAATGGAGTGAATGTCTCGTTCTCGATTCCAAAAGAAGGGGCGATGGCGTTCTTTGATGTATTCGCCATGCCTGCGGATGCCAAAAACAAAGACGAAGCCTATCAGTTCCTGAATTACCTGCTGCGCCCGGATGTAGTAGCGCATATTTCCGACCATGTGTTCTATGCCAACGCCAATAAAGCAGCCACGCCGCTGGTGAGTGCGGAAGTCCGTGAGAACCCGGGTATTTATCCGCCTGCGGATGTTCGTGCGAATCTGTTCACTCTGAAAGTGCAGGACCCGAAAATCGACCGTGTGCGCACCCGCGCGTGGACCAAAGTGAAGAGCGGAAAATAATCCGCAGCCTTAGATGCCGGGCGGGCGCACCACACCCGCCGGCAATTCGCACCATCATGGTGCGCTTGCACACATTCAATGCCGGAGAGCAGCCGTGAATGACGCTATCCCTCGCCCGCAGGCGAAAACCCGTAAGGCGCTGACGCCGCTATTAGAAATCCGCAACCTCACCAAATCCTACGATGGTCAACATGCGGTGGATGATGTCAGCCTGACTATCTACAAAGGTGAAATCTTCGCGCTGCTGGGCGCTTCCGGCTGTGGTAAATCCACGCTGCTGCGTATGCTGGCAGGTTTTGAACAACCCTCTGCCGGACAGATTATGCTTGATGGCGTCGATTTGTCACAGGTGCCACCTTATCTACGCCCCATCAATATGATGTTTCAGTCTTACGCATTGTTTCCCCATATGACTGTGGAGCAGAACATCGCCTTTGGCCTGAAACAGGACAAACTACCGAAAGCGGAAATTGCCAGCCGGGTCAACGAGATGCTTGGGCTGGTGCATATGCAGGAGTTCGCCAAACGCAAACCGCATCAGCTTTCCGGCGGTCAGAGACAGCGTGTGGCGCTGGCCCGAAGCCTTGCCAAGCGCCCAAAACTTCTGCTGCTCGACGAACCGATGGGCGCGCTGGATAAAAAATTGCGTGACCGGATGCAGCTTGAAGTGGTGGATATTCTGGAGCGCGTCGGTGTGACCTGCGTGATGGTTACTCACGATCAGGAAGAGGCGATGACCATGGCGGGGCGCATCGCCATTATGAATCGTGGGAAATTTGTCCAGATTGGCGAACCGGAAGAGATCTATGAGCATCCGACTACCCGCTATAGCGCCGAATTTATTGGCTCGGTAAACGTCTTTGAAGGCGTACTCAAAGAGCGTCAGGAAGATGGCCTGGTGCTTGATTCGCCGGGGCTGGTGCATCCACTGAAAGTCGACGCGGATGCCTCGGTGGTCGATAACGTGCCGGTACATGTGGCTCTGCGCCCGGAAAAAATCATGCTTTGCGAAGAGCCGCCCGCCAATGGTTGTAACTTCGCGGTGGGGGAGGTGATACATATTGCCTATCTCGGCGATCTTTCGGTGTATCACGTTCGTCTGAAAAGTGGGCAGATGATTCGCGCCCAGCTACAAAACGCCCATCGTCATCGTAAAGGGTTACCGACCTGGGGCGACGAAGTGCGTTTGTGCTGGGAAGTGGACAGCTGTGTGGTGCTGACGGTTTAAGGAGCAAAGATGAATACACTTGAACCTGCTGCCCAGCCAAAACCCTTTAAGCTGTGGCTGTCGCAGCTGCAAATGAAGCATGGGCGCAAACTGGTCATTGCGTTGCCATATATCTGGTTGATCTTGCTGTTTCTGCTGCCATTTCTGATCGTCTTTAAAATAAGTCTGGCGGAGATGGCGCGCGCCATTCCGCCTTATACCGAACTGATGGAGTGGGCTGGCGGGCAACTGTCCATCACTCTTAATCTCGGTAATTTCCTGCAACTGACCGACGATCCGCTCTATTTCGATGCTTATCTCCAGTCGCTACAGGTGGCTGCGATTTCGACATTTTGCTGTTTACTGATCGGCTATCCGCTGGCGTGGGCAGTGGCGCACAGTAAGCCTTCGACCCGTAATATCTTATTACTACTGGTGATCCTGCCGTCGTGGACCTCGTTTCTGATTCGTGTCTACGCCTGGATGGGAATATTAAAAAACAACGGTGTGCTGAATAATTTTCTGCTGTGGCTGGGGGTTATCGATCAACCGCTGACCATTCTGCATACCAATCTGGCCGTTTATATCGGCATTGTTTACGCTTACGTGCCGTTTATGGTACTGCCGATTTATACCGCGTTGATTCGTATTGATTATTCGCTGGTGGAAGCAGCGCTGGATCTCGGTGCACGACCGCTGAAAACGTTCTTTAATGTGATCGTGCCGCTGACTAAAGGTGGGATTATTGCCGGATCGATGCTGGTGTTTATCCCGGCTGTGGGCGAGTTTGTGATCCCGGAACTGCTCGGTGGCCCGGACAGCATCATGATCGGGCGCGTGCTGTGGCAGGAGTTCTTTAACAACCGCGACTGGCCGGTGGCCTCGGCGGTAGCGATCATCATGTTGCTGCTGCTAATTGTGCCGATAATGTGGTTTCACAAACACCAGCAAAAAAGCGTGGGAGAACACGGATGAATAATTTACCGGTAGTTCGTTCGCCCTGGCGGATTGTGATTTTGCTGTTGGGCTTCACCTTTCTCTACGCGCCAATGCTGATGCTGGTGATCTATTCATTCAACAGCTCGAAACTGGTGACGGTGTGGGCCGGCTGGTCAACGCGCTGGTATGGTGAGTTATTGCGCGATGACGCGATGATGAGTGCGGTTGGTTTAAGCCTGACAATTGCTGCCTGTGCGGCAACGGCGGCGGCGATCCTCGGGACTATTGCGGCGGTGGTGCTGGTGCGCTTTGGCAGGTTTCGCGGATCAAATGGCTTTGCCTTTATGATCACCGCGCCGCTGGTGATGCCAGATGTCATCACGGGCTTGTCGCTGTTGTTGTTATTCGTCGCGCTTGCTCATGCCATTGGCTGGCCTGCGGACCGCGGGATGCTTACCATCTGGCTGGCGCATGTCACGTTCTGTACGGCTTATGTGGCAGTCGTTATTTCGTCGCGTCTGCGGGAACTGGATAGCTCGATAGAAGAAGCAGCGATGGATCTCGGTGCGACGCCGCTGAAAGTGTTTTTTGTCATTACGCTACCGATGATCATGCCCGCGATTATTTCTGGCTGGTTACTGGCTTTTACTTTGTCGCTTGATGATCTGGTGATCGCCAGCTTTGTTTCCGGGCCGGGAGCCACCACGTTACCGATGCTGGTCTTCTCCAGCGTGCGGATGGGGGTAAATCCGGAAATCAACGCCCTGGCAACATTGATCCTCGGCGCGGTCGGAATTGTCGGATTTATCGCCTGGTATCTGATGGCTCGCGCAGAAAAACAGCGGATACGCGACATCCAGCGTGCAAGACGTGGCTGAAGACACTAAAATTTGCCAACCTGGCTACATAATGCCGCGCATGTCGCGGCATTGTTTTCATGGAAGACGAAACGTTGGGATTTTTTAAGAAAACATCTTCATCTCATGCTCGCCTGAATATGCCTGCGCTGGTGCAGGTGGCGGCGCTCGCCATTATTATGATCCGTGGCCTCGACGTGCTGATGATTTTCAATACGCTGGGCGTGCGCGGTATTGGCGAGTTCATTCATCGCAGCGTACAAACCTGGAGTTTAACGCTGGTCTTTTTAAGCAGTCTGGTGCTGGTTTTCATTGAGATCTGGTGTGCGTTTTCACTGGTGAAAGGGCGTCGCTGGGCGCGATGGCTGTATCTGTTGACACAAATCACGGCCGCAAGTTACTTGTGGGCGGCTTCGCTGGGGTATGGTTATCCGGAGCTGTTCAGCATTCCCGGTGAATCAAAACGTGAAATCTTCCATAGCCTGATGCTGCAGAAGCTGCCGGATATGCTCATCCTGATGCTGCTGTTCGTTCCCTCGACCAGTCGGCGGTTCTTCCAGTTGCAATAATGTGTATAATCGTCGCCCCTGATGATGTGAAGGTCAATGTATGCAGTGCGCACTTTACGACGCGGGTCGCTGTCGTTCCTGTCAGTGGATAACGCAGCCGATTCCACAGCAACTCTCCGCTAAAACCGCCGATCTTAAGAATCTGCTGGCCGATTTTCCGGTTGAGGAATGGTGCGCGCCGGTGTCAGGCCCGGAACAAGGGTTTCGTAATAAAGCCAAAATGGTGGTGAGTGGTAGCGTTGAAAAACCCCTGCTCGGTATGCTGCATCGAGACGGCACACCGGAAGACCTTTGTGACTGCCCGCTTTATCCAGCCTCATTTGCGCCCGTTTTTGCGGCGCTAAAACCGTTTATCGCCCGAGCGGGGTTAACGCCCTACAACGTGGCGCGTAAGCGTGGCGAACTGAAATACATTCTGCTGACTGAAAGCCAGAGTGATGGCGGCATGATGCTGCGCTTTGTACTGCGTTCTGATACCAAGTTGGCGCAACTGCGTAAGGCGCTGCCGTGGTTACACGAACAACTACCGCAGCTGAAAGTTATTACCGTCAATATTCAGCCGGTACATATGGCGATTATGGAAGGGGAGACGGAGATCTACCTGACCGAACAACAGGCACTGGTAGAGCGTTTTAATGACGTACCGCTGTGGATCCGTCCGCAAAGTTTCTTCCAGACTAATCCGGCGGTCGCCAGCCAGTTGTACGCCACCGCGCGCGACTGGGTACGACAGCTGCCGGTTAAACATATGTGGGATCTGTTCTGCGGTGTGGGGGGCTTTGGTTTACACTGCGCGACGCCTGACATGCAGTTAACCGGGATCGAAATTGCGCCAGAGGCCATTGCCTGTGCAAAGCAGTCAGCCGCTGAACTGGGCTTAACGCGTTTACAATTTCAGGCGCTGGACTCCACTCAGTTTGCCACTGCTCAGGGGGAGGTGCCGGAGCTGGTGCTGGTTAACCCGCCGCGCCGCGGCATTGGTAAACCGCTGTGTGATTATCTCTCAACGATGGCACCGCGTTTTATTATCTACTCCAGCTGTAACGCCCAAACCATGGCGAAAGATATCCGCGAACTGCCAGGTTACCGCATCGAACGGGTACAGCTTTTTGATATGTTCCCGCACACCGCACACTATGAAGTGCTGACGCTGCTGGTGAAGCAATAAAAAAGCCGCAGGTGCGGCTTCAGATTGCTGACAAAGTGCGCGTTGTTTATGCCGGATGCGGCGTAAACGCCTTATCCGGCCTACAAAAGCGTGCAAATTCAATACATTGCATGGGCCATGTAGGCCTGATAAGCGTAGCGCATCAGGCAATTTTACCTTTGTCATCAGTCTCAAGCCGCGGTTGCGGCTTTCTGAATCTTACTGTGGGAACCACTGGTCACTGATTTTTTGATAAGTACCGTCAGCTTTAATTGCTGCCAGCGCGTTATTCAGTTTTTCCAGCAGGGCTTTGTTATCCGGACGTACAGCGATGCCCAGGCCGGTGCCAAAATATTGCGGATCGGTCACTTTCTCAGTAGCAACACCAAGTTGTAGATTGGTTTTCAGCCATTCGTTTACCACCGCTGTGTCACCAAATACCCCATCAATACGACCATTTTTCAGATCGATAAAGGCATTCTGATAACTGTCATAAGAGACAGTTTTCACTTCCGGGTGCTGATCCTGAATATATTTCTGGTGCGTAGTACCGTTTTCCATCCCAATACGTTTGCCTTTCAGATCGGCAAACGTTTTGTAGGTATCTTTTTTGGCAATCACGACGGCTGAGTTTTCATAGTAGGGCGTGGTAAACGATACCTGTTTGCTACGCTCCGGGGTGATATCCATACCGGAGATTACGGCGTCATATTTTCTGAATTTCAGGGACGGGATCAGGCTGTCGAACGCGTGATTAGTAAAAGTACATTCTGCCTGCATTTGTTTGCACAAGGCTTTTGCCAGATCGATATCAAAGCCGACAATCTCATTATTAGCACCTATAGATTCAAAGGGTGGATAGGTGGCTGAAACGCCAAAATTGATTTTCTCTGCGGCAGAAGCACCGAAAGTAAAGGAAGCAAGTAAAGCGGCAAGAACTAACTTTTTCATGATGGAACTCCCGTCTGTCAATCTTATGATTTTTGGCCGTGTCTGCGGCATGGGATAACAATGCCATCAAGTGAATTTATATGCAATAAACATGATTAAATAATTTAAATGAAATAAAAAAGACGGACAACTTAGTGGGTTGTCCGTCTTCATTATAAGAATTTATGCACTATGTAGGCCGGATAAGGCGTCCCCGCCGCATCCGGCACAGGCACCGTGCTGATGTCTGATGCGACGCTGGCGCGTCTTATCAGACCTACAAAACCCCCCGGCGAATGTACGCAGCCACATTAATTTCGCCGTTCGAATGCCAGTGCTTTGCGCTCGATCAGACGCATCATCAGCGTCAGCAGGCCGTTGACGACCAGGTAAATAATCCCTGCCGCACCGAACACCATTACATCGTAGGTGCGTCCGTACAACAACTGGCTGTATCCCATCACTTCCATCAGCGTAATGGTGTAAGCCAGAGAGGTACTTTTGAACACCAGCACCACTTCGTTGGAATAAGAAGAGAGCGAGCGTTTAAAGGCATACGGCAGCAGGATCGCCAGCGTATCTTTTTTGCTCATTCCCAGGGCGCTACAGGACTGCCACTGACCTTCTGGGATCGCACGAATTGCACCGTAAAACAGCTGCGTGGTATACGCCGCACTGTTCAGCGATAACGCAATCAGCGCACATAACCACGGTTCTGACAACAAATGCCACAGTGCCGGATACTCCTGCAAAGTCGGAAACTGGCCCGGCCCGTAATAAATCAGGAAGATCTGCACCAGCAGCGGCGTACCGGTAAACAGCGTGATATAACCCCGCACCAGCCACACCAGCACCGGCGTTTTCAGCGTCAGGATGATGGTAAAAATCAATGCCAGAATCAGTGCCACAATCAGCGAGGCAACGGTTAGCGTCAGGCTGGTGTGTAGCCCTTTCATCAGTTCGGGTAAATACTCAAACATTAGCTGGGCCTCCGCTCAAAACGTGTCGCGCGCAGGTCAATGCGTTTGAGAATGTACTGACTGAGCAGGGTGATCACCAGGTAAATCGCCGCCGCCACAATGTACCAGGTAAATGGTTCCTGGGTACGAGTAGCAATGCTTTTGGTTTGTAGCATTAAATCATTCACACTAATCAAACTGACCAACGCGGTATCTTTCAGCAGCACCAGCCACTGGTTACCAAGACCAGGCAGCGCATGACGCCACATCTGCGGCATCACCAGACGGAAAAAGATAGCCGATTTCGACAGCCCCAGCGCCTGACCAGATTCCCACTGACCCACCGGCACCGCTTTCAACGCGCCGCGCAGCGTTTGCGAGGCATAGGCGGCATACAGCAGCGACAGAGCGATGACACCACAAAGGAACGGGCTAACGTCGAAGTTCTCAATGTCCATCTGCACCGGGATCTGCACGAGCCCAAGATTGATGTTGAAGCCATCCGAAAGCGTCAGCAGTAACTGCGAGGAGCCAAAATAGATAAACAGCACCACCAGAATTTCTGGCAGGCCACGCAGAATGGTTACCAGCGCTGAACCTGCCCACGCGACAGGACGCCATTTTGCAGACTCCCATACCGCAAAGAACATCGCCAGCGCCAGCCCGACAATCAATGCACAAACGGCAAGG
>ERZ835762.1497-NODE-1497-length-12000-cov-92.183173_pt1 | contig 12000 bp, 7 predicted proteins | sample MGYA00519687_ERZ835762 | MGnify/ENA primary metagenome ERZ835762 (study PRJEB31850, sample SAMEA3708783) | human gut metagenome | biome: human gut; feature: human-associated habitat; material: faeces | place: China | collected 2014 ...
TTACACCTACATTGGGTTCAATTGTACAGAAAGGGAAATTTGCCGCCTGTGCTTTTGCATTCGACAAACAGTTGAAAAGTGTCGACTTACCCACGTTCGGTAGTCCGACAATACCACATTGCAATGCCATTTATCTATTTCGTTTTTATTTAGTTATCGATAATCTGACTGCAAAGATAGGCATTTTTAGATTATATACATTGGTTGGAAAACAAATACTTCTTTCTAATATCTATTTAATGAGTAAGGGATGCCATTTTCAGGCATCCCTATGAATGTAAAGTAAACTTTAGAACGTCATAGGTACGCCTACCATGACACCAAGTGTCTTATCTTCTGCAAGAATCAGCGAGGACATCACATATTGGCTGGAATTGTTGTACAAAGCCGGCCAACTTTTAATGAAAAATTTGTGTTCTTTAAAGTAACCATCTAAAATCGGTGATAGACATTTGTCAAACTCTTCGTGATTAGGATTGCTTGTATCGAGTGGTGTGTAATCTCCAAAAGTGATAGAACCATCTGAATTTTTCTGATAGTTGAATGTATAATAGAAGCCATAAGTATCAGTTCCTAGTGAACCGTTTTGATATATTTTATAACCGATTTCCACTATACTTCCATCTGTGTACATATGTATGGCAACATATACAATATAAAATTGAGTTTGAGTAAATGCAAATAAATTCGAAACAGCAGCTTTATGTTTATCAAAATATTCGGATGACCATTGATTTTGCATATCGTTGTACACTACCATTGTCTGATGGATGACTCCTGGAGGTGCATTGAATAGAGGAACAATTGGTGTAGTACCTCCTTTGATTTCAAGTATATCATTGCCTACTTGTGTAGTGTATCCGGTTGATGTTTTGTTAAACTGATAGATTTCGTAACCATCAAGGATTAACGGGTTCATCATTACGATATTTCCATTCAGATCTATTTTAGAACCTTCTACCTGTAAGGTCGGATTTCCATTGTAAGCGGATAAGAAACCGGTTTTTCTACCATTAGATACAAAATCATAGGTTTGTCCTTTGTAACTGAAAGTGAAGTATTTTTTTTGATAGATAGGAGCTTGATCCTGATTTTCCATTAAGGCGCCATTTTTGATGGCCTCTCTTTCCTCATTGGTAGCTTTAGTCAGTGTAGCTTCCATTTTGTTTTTTCTTCCTTTTAGGAGAAACTGATCGTTTTTGTAGGATATAATCTCGTATTCGTAGTCTGCTCCTAATCCGGTTCCTGCTTGTCCTGCACCATTCATCAGCTGGTTGGGATCTGCAAAGATAGATAAGAAAGAGTACGTATCAAATGATATAGTTGGTCCTTGTAGTGGCTTGAGTATATAGCTACTTTCAAACGGACTTGCTTTCAAGTCGCGGTAATATTCTACATAATCGAACATCATAGATACTCGATTGTCTGCAGTGAATTGCATCCATAAGGTGTGAATACCTCCTAATTGGGTATTTATTTCTGCAATCCATCCATCGGGAGCTCCTGTGAGTATATCAGTATATTCCTGCATTTTAGTTTGAATCCGTTTATCCGGGTTTTCCATATAAATGTCGGTTTCATTATTGCAAGATGAAAATATACTGCACAATGCTACACAGGTTAGAAGATAATATGTATAAACTATTTTCATAATTATTTATTCTGGAATGTTTTCATTTACAATTTGATTAATAGCATCTTGTACTAAAGATACTAATCCTTTATTTCCCATTGCGTCGTCATAAAACTGTACGTTCCATACATTTTTAAAGTAATTGATCACAATTTCTTCTTTAGCCAGTAATCTGGTTAAAGCCGTTTGTGCCTGATTGGCAAGGGCTATACGCTGTGCTGTTTCTTCTGCTGTTTCTCCCTCTGAAGGAGGAGATGTTGTTAAACTTTCGAGCAAATTAATTCGATAGTCACGCCATTCTTTTCCATATACCATTATTAATGATGCCACTTCAACGAAGTCTTCATCAACTCCCGACATTGCGTATGCGGAATAGAATCCGGCAAGTAATGCACTTACTTCCGTTTCAGAAGTCCATCCTGTTGGATTATAATCTCCGGCGGATATATCTTTGAAACTAGAATCATACATTTTGGTTTGATGGAGAATATGGGCGAATTCGTGTTCAATGGTATGCATGATAGAACGTATCCAGTCTGCATCACTCGGATTGTAGCTATTACCATCAAATAGCGTAATTTTACGAGCGCCTTCAGCCTGTCCCAATACTTGACTGCCATCTGCATTATATTCCGGGCTACCTACCAAAATGATTTTCTTAGGTGTCATCTCTCTAAGAAATTTATCTCCTGCCAATTGTTTATAAGGCTCAAACCAAACTCGTTGAATCATATCCATAGAAGGTTTTACGAAGCGTTCCATAATGGGGACTAGTTGGGCGGTAGTGTTCAGTTCATAACTGTTCCATTTATATTTCACTTCGATATTGTAAGTTTGGGTATAGTTTTCATATAACCATTTATCCAGTTCATTTTTTTGCTCGTCATTTCCACCCAATCCATAAATCTCTTGGTCAAGATTGAGTTTGTCCTCATTACAGGCAGTGAAAATAACAGTACTAATGCAGAATAGTAGCATGAAATATGCTTGTATCCATTTGGCAATGTGATTTGTTGTTTTCATTTTATTCCCATGAATTATTTACGTTATTTCTTGGATTAAGTTTTATTCCCGAAATAGTTGCCATTTCCGGAATTTGTAGTACCCTTCGGTCGTCGTCCGGCATTAAGCTGGACTTGCTGCCGTTAGCCTGGGTATGGGTGACGGGGATATTCCAGCGTACAATATCATACCATCTAAGTCCTTCATTATAAAACTCTATACTTCTGAAATCAAGTATTGCAAGTAGGATACCTTTTTTCAAATCACTCCAAGAGTCTGTCTGATTGTACTTATTGATGAAGTGATCAGTATTATTAAGTTTGGTTTTATAGAAATTGAGTATCTTATCGCGTGTAATACATAATTCTTTAGAATCATAATATCTGCTTGATGCCGGGCTTCTTGCTATAACAAAACGTTGGCTGGCATATAAATTTAGATCAGCGATAGCTTTGTCATATTGGTTAAGCATTAGGTAGGCTTCTGCACGGTTTAATAACACTTCTTCCATTCTCAAAACAGGAATATTGGCATACGGCAAAAAGTTGGATGCGTCTAAAGATTCTTGTTTAGTAAATTGGGTAAATTTAGGTATGAAGTAGAAATTGGATGTACCGTAATAGGGAATAGCCCACATGCCATTTGTAACATTATCTGCATTGATTGTCTTGCCAATGTCAGTAGAAGATAAACCATATCTTGAATAGAAGGGTAATTCTCCCCAGGCGATTGAAGACAATGCTTCTGTAATCAATAAATTGGCATTGGTGGAAGAACTGCAGAAATACGAACGCATTTCAATATATCCGCTTGCATCCATGTAAGTTGTTGCAAAAGGATGAAAGTTGTTGCTTACAAACGAAAATGCAGGATCATCTTTTGAGATATATTGTTGCGGTGTACCATCTTGATTTTTAAGAGGTTCTCCTTTACTATCCGTCAATGTTTCAAATTGTGACGGTATGGAAATGAGTTGATTGGCATATTCAAGTACCTTATCATATTGTTTCATTAATAGATAAAGACGGGTACCAAAGGCGGCAGCTGATTTCTTATTGAAATGATATTTGGGAGCTGTATAAATGCTTCCATCCGTCATAAGAGGATAACTGTCCTCAAAATCTTGTGTGATTTTTCTATAAGTGTCTGCCACTGTCTCCCGGTCATATTGTTCTACTGGCTGTGTTTCTGGTTTCTCTACATAAGGAATACCCGGATATAACGATGCAGTCGATTCGTCATATTGTTGGGCAAAAAGTGAAGCAAGGCAAAAATGTGAGAAGGCTCTGGTCATGAGTGCTTCTCCCTTTTGATTGATTGTGCTCGAAGGTGTTCCTAATTCGTCGATAGAAATAAGCGCCTGGTTAGATACTGCAATAGCTGCATAACATCCTGTCCAGAATTTCTCGAAGGAGTCATTTCCATTTTCTATCACGTCTTTCCATAAGAAATTTTCGCCCATAAAGTTGAATAATGCTCCTGGTTGCGCACCAGAGTAAACACTTCCGAAGTCGGTTATGTAATCACAACGAGTATTGACAATAGCCGCATAAGAAACTTTAGGATACGCATTTACTAGTAATGCGGATACTTTATCCGGAGAATCTATTTGAGTACGTTCGTCGGGCACTTTGTCCAGAAAGTCTGAGCAACTGGTACAAAAGGACATGATTCCAATATATAAGTATATTTTAATTTTCTTCATTGTATAAGGATGATTTAGAAACTGACATCTAATGAAAAAATAACTTGTTTTTGTATCGGTTGGGCTACACCACCGGTATTGACAAATTCAGGGTCTTGTCCATTCAATTTTTTATCAGAGTATAGTAGCCATAGGTTTTTGCCGGTTACTCGTAAACGAATATCAGAGAACAACTTCCACGATTTAAAAAGCTTCTGCGGAATAGTATATCCTAAAGATAATGATTTAAGACGGATGAAATCTCCTTTCGCTACCCGTATATCTGAATAATTATATGCTGAATAAGGATAAGTACTGCTCAAATCTGATATCAGATCTTTATCAGCTATTGCAGGGATATTAGTATGTTTCTCATCTCCTCTGAATTCCCATCTGTTAAAGAATTCTTTGGGGGTTGCTTGAGAATCATTATAACTGCTGTTAAATACAGGATTCAACCGGATTACATTTCCGGCTTGGAAAGTGAAGAAAATATCTAATGAGATACCTTTCCAAGTAAAGGAGTTGTTAAATCCTCCTGTATATTGGGGATCTGTCGGCCCTTCGTATTTTAAATAATCTGTTGAAGTGCTTTGAAAATTGATATCACTGGTGATAGCACCATTCTCATCATAGAACATCGGTACACCATTTTCCGGATTCAGGCCGGCAAATGGTATAGAGAAAAGCCCGTTCACCGGATACCCGTTTTTATTTCCTCCTGTGATTCCTACTAACGTGTTGACTTGTGGTTGTTGCATTGAATTCTTGATTTCATTTTTGGAGTATCCCATAGTGAAAGAACTTGACCATATGAAATCTTTTGTTACAATAGGTTTTCCTGACAATGTTATATCGAAACCGGAGGCGCTTAAGTCGGCGCTATTGGCCCATTTATATCTTTCTCCTCCAATTCCGGAGACTTTTATTACACTTAACAAGTCGAAACTGTTTCGGATAAAATAGTCAAAAGAGAAGTCGAGTCTTCCTTTAAGGAAAGTGGCATCAAAGCCAAAATTAGATTGATAACTCTTTTCCCATGTCAAATCGGAATTACCTAATGTGTAAATTTCAATGCCTGATTCGATGTCCGTACTTGGACGGGTAGTATTGGAGTTTATAAAAATGGGTGTTGCATTTGATAATGGAGGCATACTGGCTGTTAATCCAACGCCGGCACGTAGCGCCAATGCATCCAGCCAGACAAAATCTTTCATAAACGTTTCATTACCTATATTCCATTTCCCACTGATATTCCAAGTAGGAAGCCAACGAGCTGAACTGGAATTTGCCATTGTATTGGAACCGTCATACCGTACTGTTCCAGAGATGGAATATCGTCTGTCATAGGTGTAATCAACATTTGCATAAAAAGCGGCAAAACGATCGTATGTCAAAGCTCTTGAATAATAATCAAAGTTTTGCTCGATCATTTGTTTCATTATAAGATAGTTCATACTAACAGTGCCTCCCATGTCATATTGGAATCCGTAGCCGGTGTTGCTGTTCGTTTGTCTATCGGAATATTTGATTTGTTGTCCTAATAATGCGTTGAACTCATGTTTCTCATTCCATATTTTACTGAAACTAATAGAGTTTCTAATATCATAATTTAATAATAAGTTTTCGGCAGTATTATAGAATCCCCCTTTGGGGAGAACAACAATCGGTTCGGCTGACGGATCACTAGGGTCCTTGTAGAGGTAGGGATTGTTTTCTCGAATGGTAGAATTGCCAGCTGCACGATAAGCATTTGCCATATTAGAATTTTCGTGTATTTCATGCTCTTGCTTTGAACGTACATAGCGGATAGCTCCGGTAAAATTGTATTTCAATCCTTTAATAATTTGCCAGTTAAATTCGGCTTGAGCTTTTAAATCTATCACATTCAATTTAATATAGTTATTATCGAGTTCTTCTAAAATATTGAATGGGGCAAAGTTGAGTGTATAATATTCCCGTTCTCCATTTGAGTCGTATGCTCGTAATGCACGGCTTGTGTTTAATGCATAATTGAACGGATTTATATCAAAATTACGTGAGGAAATACCACTTACAACGTCACTGGAACGACTTAATGAACCGGGAGCGTTCTGCATTCTGACAGAACCTACCGTTTGAAAACTAAATCCGATTTTGTCATTTAGCTGGTAGTCATTTCGGAAGTTCATTGTGATTCGATTCACTTTGTCGGCAACAGTCCATCCCGGATCGTTCAAAAAGCCTAATGAAATGTAGGATTTCGACTTTTGTGAACCACTTGATACACTTAATGTATGTTCATTCATTATGGAATTGGTAAATAGCATATCAAACCAATCTGTATTAGCTGCTGCGTGTTCCATTAAAAAGTTGTGACGGGCTGCATATGTATTCTCTAAAAGGTATTGTTGCTTTGATTCATCCCATGTGTTGATTCTATTATACATGATTCCATAAATACCGGAAGACTGGTTATTTACAATGTCCGAAGTTAATAAGCCTTTTCGTTCCATTTCTGCATACACAGACATTTGATCGGCTGAATTCATAATATTGAATTCAGAATAACGTGGTTTGGTCCGTACTGTGTAGTTTCCGCTATAATGAATACGTGGTTTTCCTTCTTTTCCTCTTTTAGTCGTAATTACAACTACTCCATTCATAGCTCTGGCTCCATATAATGCTGTTGCGGCAGCATCTTTTAATACGTCAATTGTTTCGATATCGTTAGTATTGATACCTGCTACGGAGGAGCCTAACAGGGTGGTAGGGTCACCGCTTGCTAGTTGGTCGTTGAATACATTTACCACATCTTCTAATACGATTCCATCTACTACCCACAAAGGTTTGTTTTCTCCATTGATAGACGTGGCACCACGTACACGTATTTTGGGGGCACTACCAAAGGTACTCGATACATTCTGAATAGATACTCCGGCTGCTTTGCCTTCCAGCATACGGCTTATGTCTGTTTCACCGGGCAAATTAATATCATCAGCTTTGATTTTAACGGAAGAGCCGGTAAAGGTTGTTTTTTTAAGATTCTGAAACCCGGTGACTACTACCGCATCCAATAAAACAGAAGATTCTGATAATAATATCGTTACTTTCTTTTGTGTTCCAATGTTAACCTCTTTAGTCTCGTATCCCATAAAACTGACGATAAGGATATCGTTATTATTGACCTTCAAGGTAAAATTACCATTATTGTTCGTAGTTGTTCCGCTCTTGACGTTCTTTATAGTAACACTGGCAAATGGGATAGGTTCTTGGTTAGTAGCATCTAGCACCTTACCAGTAATACTATGTTGTGCACTGGCCCTTGTAAGGCCAATGCACAATATGATAAATAATAGAATAATGTGTTTATTCATGTACCTGTTTTCTTTGGTGATTTATTCTTTTACACAACGTACGCTATAACCTAAGTATCTGCCGTCTGCATTGTTAGGCATGATGGGATAGAATGGTCCGTCATATTCGTCTACTAATGCTGCAGAGAATATATGATAACTATAGGCATTATTAGGATTGTCCGGATAACTGCCCAGCCAACCATTTTGTGCAGTTTTGTATTCAAACAAACTTCCTCCCGGATATTGACCGGTAATGGCATTTAAATGTCCGCCAAACGGGTAAAATATTTTTATGGAGCTATTAGGGCAAAGATAAATACCATTGTCAACATCTTCTCCGTTTATTTCACCATAAGTGTTCATCTTATAAGGCACTCTCCAGCCTGCCGGACATGGATCGTATAGTGTTTTGGTTTTTCATCACTCTTTTTGTACCATAGTTCAGTACTACCGCTGCCTTCAATTAACCAATCTTTATAAGTAAAATGGTCTGCATCTCCCAAGAAATAGGTATCCGGGTTTTTCACAGCTGTTTCTTTAGATACGGGACCTTTTGCTGTTTTGATATGAATGGAGTAAACGTCTCCCCCTAAAGAGCTGGTTCCTAACTTAGTGATTTGGCTCCAATCAGTCATTATCGGATCCTTTCGACCGCATTGATAATACATACCGATCGTTTTCGCACCGTCAGTTGGTGTTGCACTTAGTGCGCCTAAGTTGCGATCCATCATTGCCTGTGTGGATCCATCTTTCGTTTGATTGTTATCAATTCCCCCAAAACGGTAGATAGCTCCTCCTGTAACATCTGCTTTTCCTGGGTTTTGAGAAATTGCAGGAATTATTCCATTAATATCTCCTCCCGGATTATAATCTGTAATCCAAATGTGCCAGCTCCATAATGGTTTAGCGTCTTGAGCAGGTTCTCCTGCTGTTGCGTCGTAGATTCCTATTAATACATTACCTTCGTTTCCTGTAGGTTTGATTCCTATATAATCATTGGCGGAGCTTCCTTGTTGGGTGGTGAATCTCAGTAATTCCTTAGAACTATCTTTTGTTATGATACGGGCAACCCATTTAGTTACTTTTCCTTGGTTGTTTCCGTCATTCAACATATGATCTGTTTTGAAGCCGCCTTCTTCTGTTCCCCAAAATGCATTTACTCGTTTCACAGGAACCAGTAGCTCATGTTCTGAATTTGGATTCAGTATATAGCAGTTAGCTTCAGCTGCAATGCCTTCTAATGGAATCTTTTCAATAGTGATGCGTTTATCACTGGCATCTGCCAGATTAAGATTAATATTGTAATTATATGCATTATTTCTTGTTACATTGAAATCTTTTTCATTTTCTCCAATGAACATTTTGAAAGTTGCTATTTCTTTATTGCCTTCACTCATTCTTTCACCAACAATTTCAATGAAAGTCGCTAGTTTATCTGTTACCTTGTCTTTGTCTGTTGTGATACTAGAATTTGTTCCCATCAGGTTCTCAGCTATGTAATGGGTATAATTTTCTTCACCGATAGTACATGGGATTTCACTATAGTCTGCAATATTACTTTGAGATATTGTTCCCTTACTAAAGTAATACATTTTATATATATTCTTTAATGCTATGGAAGTTAACTGGAAATCAGAAGAGGTATTATTGATAGTGAATTTTACTTCAGCTGCAATTCGTTCTAATGTGATAGCATCTAATGTCTGATTTTCTTTGGTAATAGAAACTACTTGCTCTCCTACTAGCGGAATTGCGTTAGATGAATTGACTGGTAATGTATAAATAGTATTCTTTAGTGCTTCATAGGTTTGTTTTCCTAATTGGAAAACAATGCTTTTATCTACATTAGCAATTACTACCAGTTTCATATTAGCCCCTGCTACTAATTCTACTGTTTCTGCAGAGTTGATACTGAATCGTAGTTCTTTTATAACTGCAACATTTTTACCTTGTTGATCGAATTCTAATAACCAAAAGTTTTCAATAGAAGTTCTGTTATCATTTATATTGGTTTCCATTGCGTTGATAGGAGCAATATTTAATGATACATTTACATTTGTTTTTTCTCCTTCCGGAATAATAGAGGTGTTTTCGTCGTCTTTTGAACAAGAACTGAAAATTGCGCTTATGATAAGATATGCGCTAAGCCAAATTAGGTTCTTCATAATTCTAGTTTTAAATAATTAATATTGATTTTTTTGCTATATCACATTTTATATTATATATTAATAGTTTAATCAAGATGTTATTATAGAATCTGATTTTGCTTACGTTTGATATTGCAAAGTTATGGAATATGATTTATGAATACAAAAAAAGCATTGGACAATAGATATTATATAAATCGCTAATAATTAATGTGTTAATGTAAATAGGTATAGATTACCATTGGACAAATGGCAATTAAATCCTTTTATTATGAATAGATGTTAATGTAAGAAGGAATATTTCAGAATCTTTGAATAAAATCATCTAAAGAGATGTTTTTATCTGTAATGTTTAGTTTTTCTTGTTTGATTCTAAGTTTTCTTTTGCTAATTGCAGCTTTACTTCTGCAGTAGATATTGGCAAGGGTATTTAAATCTAATTGTATTTTTATTAAACAGCAGAACTGAATTTCATTTTTGTCGAGTAGTGGATATTCTTTCTTTAGTCTTACTGTAAATTGATCAAAAGTAGCATTAATATCTTTTTCCAGATTAGCAAAATCCTCATTAGAAAGTTTGATAACGAGATCGTTTGCTTTATTATTTAGAGATGGAATGTTGATAGCCACTAATCTGCGTAAAAAGTCAGCTTGTAGTGAAGATAGTTTTTCTTCTTTTTGAAGATTTTCTATAGCTTGCTGTTGTAGTTTATCTTTGGCTTGAGATATTTCTCTTTCTTGTTTTCGTATACGTTCACTCTTCTTTTTGTAGGTTATGAAGTAGCATAATCCTGTAATTAGTAACGCGAAAGCTGCAATTGCACTTATTTTATATACAAGAGAACTAATTTCTTCCATCTTTTTAGATAGTTCTTTGTTGTTTTTCTGCAGTTTTTCGTTTTGAAATAGATTCTGCATTTTAATAATTGCCACGCTTTGGTTTTGATCTTCTATCGAATCTCTTAATAGTTCATAGGTTTTGATAAATTCTAACGCTTTAAGAATGTTCCCTTTTTTTTCATAAATTTCTCCCAGATAGCTATAACTGAGTGCTTTTGCATATATATATTGGTTTTTACTACTTAGGGTAAAATAATGGATAGCAGAATCATATTGTTGTATATCTTGAAAGATTACTCCTTTGATAATGTAATTGTTATATCGGTCAATTGAATCCTTTTCACATGCAATGGCCTCATTGCAGATTTTTAGTGCGGAAATATAATCTTTTTTATTTATATATGCATAACATATATCGTTTAAAGCAGAAGAGGTGGCTTTGGGATGTACTTTTTGAGCAATAGGGAATGCCTTTTCGAAAAAATAAAGTGCGCTATCGATTTGCTCTTTGGTAGAATAAGCATGTCCCAGATCTGCCAATGCATAATAAATAGACAGACTATCTTTAGAAATCTGTGCATAATTATATCCTCTCCATGCCTCTGTTAACTTATAATCAAATAATCCTTGTTTAGAGTAGATGTCGCACAAGTCATGGGAAATTTTGAATGCTAGATTGTAGTCATTTGCTTTTTCCGCAAAATCTCTTGCTTTTAATAAGTATTGAGCAGCTTCTTCTATGTTTCTTATTTCTTTACTGATAAGTGCAGTATAAAAATATGTTCTTGCTGTTAGTATCGGGTCAGATGTGTCTTTGGAAAAATAATCAAAAGCTTTAAAAACAAATGAGTCCGGAACTAAACTTTGAGCATTGTTATATTTTGCTTGAGCTACTAATAGGCACCATTTTGCATAATCCTTTGGGGACATATTTTCAGGATGCTGGATAGCTTTCAAATATGTCAGGGAACTATCAGGATAAAAATTTATTAGTTGGTCAGCCTTTGATAGATTGGGATGCGGATTGCAAGAAGTAAATATACTAATTACTCCCATAATAATTGTGATAAGTGTATCTTTCCTCATTCCCATTTATCAAGACTTAACAGACCTTACAAAAGTATGAGTAAAAATATAATTCTACAAGACTTTAAAGTGAATTTTATCTTGCAGCAGAAAGTAGGGCAGCTTTTACTAGTTATTTAGTATTTTGCCTGATATTTCTTATAAAAAATCAAGAATAAAGTAAATCCAATTAGAGCAAATGGTACACCCGCCAGAGCCGGATAACGGTATCCACCACTAACAGCCAGTCCGCCTGCATAAGCACCGATGGCATTTCCGAGATTGAATGCAA
>ERZ835762.1500-NODE-1500-length-11952-cov-3.347230_pt1 | contig 11952 bp, 8 predicted proteins | sample MGYA00519687_ERZ835762 | MGnify/ENA primary metagenome ERZ835762 (study PRJEB31850, sample SAMEA3708783) | human gut metagenome | biome: human gut; feature: human-associated habitat; material: faeces | place: China | collected 2014 ...
CTGGCGCGTGCATTTCTAACAGCGTTTGCAGCTCCTGAACCGTACGAATGCCGTCCCCGCCCTGGGCATCTACGCGGTTAACATACGGAGCAACGTATTTTGCCCCTGCCAGTGCGGCTAATAACCCTTGTGCGGCGCTATATACAGCGGTGCCAAGTGTAGTAATACCCTCTTTTTTCAGCAACTTAATGGCGGCCAGACCTTCGGAAGTCACCGGGATTTTCACCACAATGCCCGGAATGGCGTCGCGCAGGCGCTTCGCTTCTTCCACCATACCCTGCGCGTCACGACTCATAGTCTGAGCAAACAGAATGCCCTCATCACCAATCGCTTTTTGCAGACGCGGCAGCACTTCCCAGATGGACTCCTTGCTGGCAGCGATAATGCTCGGGTTAGTTGTCACCCCGGCAATGGGGAATATGCGTGCCAGACGTTCGACTTCTGCGACGTTAGCGGTGTCCAGATACAGTTCCATGATGTTTCCTTTTACAGTTCCAGTTCATGTTGCAGCAGGCTGGCGATAGCGTCGGCAGAGGCGGCGTTAACCAGCGCGTTACGGAATTCTTCGTGCATGATGCGGCGAGCGAGGCGCGAGAAAATGCGCATATGCTGATCGCCCGCAGCGTGTTTGTTCAGGGTTAACATAATGATGAATTGCGCTTCATCATCGCCCCAGCGCACCGGCGCTTGCAGACGCGCTACGCTGATGGTGGATTGCTCAATGTGTTCTGATTTGCTGTGGGGAATGGCAAAACTAAAGCCCAGACCGGTAGAGAAAACGGCCTCGCGCGCCCATAAGTCGGCTTCCAGTTTACGCGGATAGCGGCAGCGGCCCGCCAGCAGCAGGTTATCGGTCATGCCTTTGAGCACTTCTTCTTTGCTGCGCCAGTCACTTTCCAGCGTGATGCACTCGGCGGTGACCAGCGGTGCGTCCTGTTGGGTCATGCGGAATTGCGCCAGCAGATGTTCCACTTCCAGCGAAGTACGGCAGGCCATTGCCTGGTTGAGCAACTGGCGGCACTCACGGCTATCAAGTTGCGCCATTCGCGCTTTCGCCGCCGGAATTGACGGTGCGCTCATGCTGAGTTCATCCAGCCCTAAACCGACCAGCAACGGCAGCACGGAACCTTTCGCTCCCAGCTCACCGCACAGACCAATCCATTTGCCCTGGCGATGCACCGCCTGCACGGCGTAATCGAGCGCCCGCAAGAATGCCGGATTCAGGCTGTTGTAGTGACGAGTAACCTTAGCGTTATCGCGATCCACCGCCAGCAGATATTGCGTCAGGTCATTACTACCAATACTAAAGAAATCAATCTCTTCGCAGCATTGATCGATGATGAACATCACCGACGGCACTTCCAGCATAATGCCGAGCTGGATCTTCTCATCAAACGGAATGTGTTCGTTACGCAGTTGCTGTTTGGCTTCCGCCAGTTTTTCTTTCACCCATAAGATCTCTTCCATTGAGGAGATCATCGGGATCATGATTTTCAGGCTGCCGTGAGCAGAGGCGCGCAGGATTGACCGTAGTTGTGTGGTAAACAACGACGCGTATTCTTCATAAATACGCACCGCGCGATAACCGAGGAACGGGTTAGCTTCTGCCGGAATGTTCAGATAATCAACGGGTTTATCACCGCCAATGTCCATAGTGCGCACAATAATGCTGCGTCCGTTGGCAGACTCCAGCGCCTGACAAAAAATGTTGTACAGCTCGCTTTCACCCGGTGCACTGGTGCGATCCATATAGAGCATTTCAGTGCGGAACAAACCAACGCCTTCCGCACCATTGCCGAATGCGGCCTGCGCTTCCACGGAGTGAGCGATGTTAGCGGCAATTTCAATACGGATACCGTCAGCGGTACGGGCTTGTTGGGTCAGCCAGACACGCTGTTGCTCACGAAGGGCGTCCTGTACGCGGGCTTCTTGCTGATAATAACGAGCTACGGCTTCCCCTGGCTCAACCACAATCGCCCCAGCGTTGCCGTCGATATAAATCGTTTGATGCTGCCACGGAGTGAGGGCATCAATATCCACACCAACCAGTGTCGGAATGTTGAACGAACGGGCAAGGATCACCGTATGTGAGGTGGTGCCGCCGCTTTTGAGCAACAATCCTTTGAGGTGATTTTTATCCAGTTCGAGGAACTGGCTGGGGGTCAGTTCATCAGCCATACAAATGGCGGGCTGCGTCAGTTTTCCCGGTGCCGGGAAGCGTTGCTCACCGTAGATTTGCTGGAGTAACTGGAAGCAGACGTCGCGTACGTCCAGGGCACGTTCTTGCAGGTAGCTGCTGCTGGAACGGGAAAACTCTTCGCAAAAGTGATTCGCGCTGGCAACAATTGCTTCGGCGCAGCTTAATCCGGCGCTGACGCCTGCCAGTAAATGTTCGCGCAGGGAAGTATCGCCAGCCAGGGATCGGTGAGCTTCCAGAATCGCGCTGGTAGCACCGTCGCTATCCAGCAGACGAAACTCAATGTTTTTCAGTACCAGCGTCAGGCCGTTTTCCAGTGCGGATTGCTCGGCGTCAACGCCTTTGGCTGCGGGAAGATTACCCAGCGCATTGAGATCTAAAGAAGAGATCGGCGTCAGAATGCCGCCTGCACTACCGCTGCACACGGTGCGGGCGCGGATAATTTGCGGATTCAGATTGGTCAGTGAAACCGGCAGTGGTTCCAGTTCGTCAGATTTAACTTCCGCCAGCGGCGCATCGCAGTGGGGGAATTCATCGCGCAGCCATTGGCTTAAACGCTGGTGCGCTTCCTGTTCGTCGGCCCCGGAAATCAGTAACTGGCAGTTATCGCCCGCCAGCGTATCGGTGCCAATCAGCGCAAGGGCGCTTTTGGCGTTGCCCTTGCGGTCAGTGCGCAGGTTATGCCACTCAATTTGTGATGAAAAAGTATTACACAGCGTTTCAACGTGGCTTGCCGGACGCGCATGTACGCCGTTAGGTAGCTCACAAATAAATTCCACAATCAGGGCCATTGCCTCTCTCCCGGTACGGTTTTCTGTTTACAGGATAAGAGCGCACGGCAACGGCCTGCCATGTGACAAATCTGCCAAAAGCTGGACAAATGTAATGTAACCGTCAATTTGCGACGCGTCTCACAAGACGCTGTTTTGCGGCATGCTTCCGGTTTATCGCAAGTTATGAGGCGGATCGCATTTTTGTACTGATATTACAAAAGTCCAGTAAATGGCCTTTTTATCCACTGTTTGCTCCGCCTGCGATTGCCTATTGTTTCCTCCATCAAAAATATGGACATGGGCTTTCGCAAGCCCGGGAGCAGCTTATGAATGAGTTGGTGCAGATCCTGAAAAATACCCGTCAGCATTTAATGACGGGCGTTTCACACATGATTCCCTTCGTGGTATCGGGCGGTATTTTGCTGGCGGTTTCCGTCATGTTGTATGGCAAAGACGCAGTGCCGGATGCCGTAGCCGATCCAAATCTGAAAAAACTGTTTGATATCGGCGTTGCGGGCTTGACGCTGATGGTGCCTTTCCTCGCAGCGTACATCGGTTATTCCATTGCAGAGCGTTCTGCGCTGGCTCCGTGCGCTATCGGTGCCTGGGTTGGTAACAGCTTTGGTGCGGGCTTCTTTGGTGCACTGATCGCCGGGATTATCGGCGGCATCGTGGTGCATTACCTGAAGAAAATTCCGGTGCATAAAGTTCTGCGCTCGGTGATGCCTATCTTCATTATTCCTATCGTCGGCACACTGATTACCGCAGGCATCATGATGTGGGGCTTGGGCGAGCCTGTAGGGGCGTTGACCAACAGCCTGACTCAGTGGCTTCAGGGGATGCAGCAGGGCAGCATTGTTATGCTGGCGGTGATCATGGGTCTGATGCTGGCGTTCGATATGGGCGGTCCGGTTAACAAAGTGGCCTATGCCTTCATGCTGATTTGCGTTGCTCAGGGTGTTTATACCGTGGTGGCCATCGCTGCCGTGGGTATTTGTATCCCGCCGCTGGGGATGGGGCTGGCGACGCTGATTGGTCGTAAAAATTTCTCCGCAGAAGAGCGCGAAACCGGCAAAGCGGCACTGGTGATGGGCTGTGTTGGCGTTACTGAAGGGGCGATTCCTTTCGCCGCTGCCGATCCGCTGCGTGTCATTCCTTCCATCATGGTCGGTTCAGTTTGTGGTGCAGTAACTGCGGCGCTGGTCGGTGCGCAGTGCTATGCAGGCTGGGGTGGTCTGATTGTGCTGCCGGTGGTTGAAGGCAAGCTGGGTTATATCGCAGCAGTGGCTGTCGGAGCAGTGGTGACGGCTGTTTGTGTGAACGTGCTGAAAAGTCTGGCGCGTAAAAATGGGTCTTCGACTGATGAAAAAGAAGACGACCTGGATTTGGATTTTGAAATTAATTAATTGAGGAACGAGCCATGACGAAAATTATTGCAGTAACCGCATGTCCTTCAGGTGTTGCCCATACCTATATGGCAGCAGAGGCGCTGGAAAGTGCCGCGAAAGCGAAAGGCTGGGAAGTGAAAGTAGAAACCCAGGGGTCAATTGGTCTGGAAAATGAACTGACTGCGGAAGATGTGGCGAGCGCTGATATGGTGATTCTGACCAAAGATATCGGCATCAAGTTTGAAGAGCGTTTTGCTGGCAAGACCATCGTGCGCGTCAACATCAGCGATGCAGTAAAACGTGCTGACGCCATTATGAGCAAAATTGAAGCTCACCTGGCGCAAACCGCTTAAGTTCTTCTCCCGCTCGCAAGGGCGGGTTCGCTTTCCCACAGGAGTTCCTCATGACGAATCGTATCTCTCGCCTCAAAACTGCACTGTTTGCCAATACCCGTGAAATCTCGCTGGAGCGGGCGCTGCTTTATACCGCCAGCCATCGGCAAACCGAAGGCGAACCGGTGATATTGCGCCGGGCGAAAGCAACAGCGTATATCCTTGAACATGTTGAAATTTCGATTCGTGATGAAGAACTGATTGCCGGTAACCGCACCGTAAAACCGCGCGCCGGGATTATGTCGCCGGAAATGGACCCTTACTGGCTGCTGAAAGAGCTGGATCAATTCCCGACGCGTCCGCAGGACCGCTTTGCTATCAGCGAAGAAGATAAACGTATCTACCGTGAAGAGTTGTTCCCGTACTGGGAAAAACGTTCGATGAAAGATTTCATCAACGGGCAGATGACAGATGAAGTAAAAGCCGCGACCAACACGCAGATTTTCAGCATCAACCAGACGGATAAAGGCCAGGGGCACATTATTATTGATTACCCACGCCTGTTGAATCACGGGCTGGGTGAGCTGGTGGCACAGATGCAGCAACATTGTCAGCAACAGCCGGAGAATCACTTTTATCAGGCCGCGTTGTTACTGCTGGAAGCCTCGCAGAAACACATTTTGCGTTACGCCGAACTGGCGGAAACGATGGCGGCAAACTGCACAGATGCCCAGCGTCGCGAAGAGCTGCTGACTATTGCAGAGATCTCCCGCCATAACGCGCAACATAAGCCGCAGACGTTCTGGCAGGCGTGCCAGTTATTCTGGTACATGAACATCATTCTGCAATACGAATCCAACGCCAGTTCGCTATCGTTGGGGCGCTTCGACCAGTATATGTTGCCGTTCTATCAGACATCATTAACCCAGGGCGAAGATGCGGCGTTCCTGAAAGAACTGCTCGAATCTTTATGGGTGAAATGCAACGACATCGTGCTGTTGCGCTCCACCAGTAGCGCGCGTTATTTCGCCGGTTTCCCGACCGGCTATACCGCACTGCTCGGCGGGTTAACCGAGAACGGACGTAGCGCGGTGAACGTGCTTTCGTTCCTTTGCCTTGACGCCTATCAAAGCGTGCAATTACCGCAACCGAACCTCGGCGTGCGCACTAACGCCTTGATCGACACGCCGTTCCTGATGAAAACCGCCGAAACCATTCGCTTCGGCACCGGTATTCCGCAAATCTTTAACGATGAAGTGGTGGTGCCAGCGTTCCTCAACCGTGGCGTTTCGCTGGAAGATGCGCGCGACTATTCCGTAGTGGGCTGTGTGGAATTATCTATTCCCGGCAGAACCTACGGCTTGCATGACATCGCGATGTTTAATCTGCTGAAAGTGATGGAAATCTGCCTGCATGAAAATGAAGGCAATGCTGCGCTGACTTATGAAGGTTTACTGGAGCAGATCCGCGCCAAGATCAGCCACTACATCACCCTGATGGTTGAGGGCAGCAATATTTGTGATATCGGCCATCGCGACTGGGCACCTGTACCGCTGCTCTCATCGTTTATCAGCGATTGTCTGGAAAAAGGCCGCGATATTACCGATGGCGGCGCGCGTTATAACTTCTCCGGCGTACAGGGGATCGGTATCGCCAACCTGAGCGATTCTCTCCATGCGTTGAAAGGGATGGTTTTTGAGCAACAGCGTTTAAGTTTTGACGAATTGCTGTCGGTATTAAAAGCCAACTTCGCAACGCCAGAAGGCGAAAAAGTCCGCGCTCGCTTAATTAACCGCTTCGAGAAATACGGTAACGATATCGACGAGGTGGATAACATCAGCGCCGAACTGTTGCGCCACTACTGCAAAGAAGTGGAAAAATACCAGAACCCGCGCGGCGGCTACTTCACGCCGGGATCGTATACCGTTTCTGCTCACGTCCCGTTGGGATCGGTGGTTGGCGCGACGCCAGACGGTCGTTTTGCCGGAGAACAGCTGGCAGACGGCGGCTTGTCACCCATGCTGGGCCAGGACGCACAAGGGCCAACAGCGGTACTGAAGTCAGTCAGTAAGCTCGATAACACGCTGCTGTCTAACGGTACGTTGCTGAACGTGAAATTCACTCCGGCGACCCTGGAAGGTGAAGCAGGATTACGCAAACTGGCCGACTTCTTACGGGCGTTTACCCAGCTTAAGTTACAACATATTCAGTTTAACGTGGTGAACGCCGACACGTTGCGGGAAGCGCAACAGCGCCCACAAGATTATGCCGGGCTGGTGGTGCGCGTTGCCGGATACAGCGCCTTCTTTGTCGAACTGTCGAAGGAGATCCAGGATGACATCATCCGCCGGACAGCGCATCAGCTGTAACGTTGTGGAAACGCGCCGCAATGATGTGGCGCGCATTTTCAACATTCAGCGTTATTCACTGAATGACGGCGAGGGCATTCGTACGGTGGTCTTTTTTAAAGGCTGTCCGCATCTTTGCCCGTGGTGTGCTAATCCGGAGTCGATCTCCGGCAAAATCCAGACGGTACGCAGAGAGGCGAAATGTCTGCACTGTGCGAAATGTTTGCGTGATGCGGATGAATGCCCCTCCGGGGCGTTTGAACGGATTGGTCGCGATATCAGCCTTGACGCTCTGGAACGGGAAGTGATGAAAGATGACATTTTCTTTCGCACGTCCGGCGGCGGCGTCACGCTTTCTGGCGGCGAAGTGTTAATGCAGGCGGAGTTTGCTACCCGTTTTTTACAGCGACTGCGGCTGTGGGGTGTCTCATGCGCCATTGAAACTGCCGGAGACGCGCCAGCAAGCAAGCTGTTACCGCTGGCGAAATTGTGCGATGAAGTGCTGTTCGATTTAAAAATTATGGACGCGACTCAGGCGCGGGATGTGGTGAAGATGAACCTGCCACGCGTGCTGGAGAATCTGCGTTTGCTGGTGAGTGAGGGTGTCAACGTGATCCCGCGTTTGCCGCTGATCCCCGGTTTCACACTCAGCCGGGAGAATATGCAGCAGGCGCTGGACGTGCTGATCCCGCTGAATATCAGGCAGATCCATCTGTTACCGTTTCATCAGTACGGCGAACCGAAATACCGCCTGCTGGGGAAAACATGGTCGATGAAAGAGGTGCCTGCGCCGTCGTCAGCCGATGTGGCAACGATGCGCGAAATGGCAGAACGGGCCGGATTTCAGGTTACCGTGGGAGGTTAAAATGGCATACCTGGTGGCAGTAACCGCCTGCGTAAGCGGCGTGGCGCATACATATATGGCGGCGGAACGGCTGGAAAAGTTGTGCCAGTTAGAGAAGTGGGGCGTCAGCATTGAAACTCAGGGCGCGTTGGGAACGGAGAATCGTTTAGCGGACGAGGATATCCGCCGGGCGGATGTTGCGCTGTTAATTACGGATATCGAGCTTGCCGGTGCCGAGCGATTTGAACATTGCCGCTATGTGCAATGCAGCATCTACGCATTCCTGCGTGAGCCGCAGCGGGTAATGAGCGCGGTGCGCAAAGTGCTTTCTGCGCCGCAGCAAACCCATCTTATTCTGGAGTAGTCGGTTTTTCTGTCAGTTGGCTGTGGTACTGCCGGCGATATTCCGACGGCGAGCGTTCGGTGTTTTTACGAAACAGACGGCAGAAGTAGTTGCTGTCGACAAAGCCGCAGGCGTGCGCCACTTCTTTTACCTTCAGGTCATAGCCTTTCAATAACGTCTTAGCGTGCTCCAGTCGCGTGTGATTCAGGTATTCGTTAAAACCAATGGCCCCCGTTTTTTGAAACAGGTGCGAGAGATAGTTTGGTGAAATATAGAATGCCTGTGCGACAGATTCGCGGGTAAGCGCGGAGGCATAGCGTTCGTCGATATAATCGCGAATAGCTTCAAATAGTGCCTGGCTGCGTGAGGCGGTCTGGATTTGGCTGCCGAGCAAATCGCGGCAGTGGCTAAGCAGGCTGGCTACGATAAGCCTTGCCGTTTGCTGCTCCTGCGGCTGCATTTGCATTTCATTGAGCGTTTGTAGCAGAAAAGAACCTATACGTGGGCCGCGTCGGGCGACGTGTTGCTTCGCCAGATTTTGATATTGTTTGCCATCCCATTGCACGACGCTGAAGCCGAGTTGCTGTTTGCCAAACAGCACGCTAAAGGTGGTAGCGGGTGTTTTCCATTGAGGGAAATTCCAGCCACCAGCGGCAACGTACAGCACATCGCCGGGAACTAACGTTGCTCCAGCGCCGGTATCAACAAACTCACCTTCCAGCACAATTTCCAGCCGTGGAAAATCGACCTGATACGCAAGATCGGGCACCGGGCCGTTACTGCTGGCAAAGTAAATCTGGCGCAGGGACAGCGGGCCGTTGATCAGGCGGGAGAGCAGGTAGCTGACGTCGTGATACATGTTATTCCCTTAGGTATGTAGACGGGAAAACAGTAACTGGCATTATTAAAAAAGGCCACCTGAAAAGTGTGGCCTGAGGGGAGTTCGATGTAAACATTGCGGCAGTTGTATTGCCGGATGTGGCGTAAACGCCTTATCCAGCCTACCGCCGCGATCTGTAGGCCGGATAAGACGCGTCAAGCGTCGCATCCGGCAAATAGCGCCTGGCTGATAATTACTGATTACCTACCTGGTCGCCATACGGCAGAGTGTCGTAATCGATCAGCGCGTTTTTCTTGTACGGGTTACCAATCCAGCGGGTAGTTTCTTTGAACTGCGGATTCACCACTGAACGGGTTGGATCGTAACCGTCGTAAGATAAGCCCGCCAAATCTGACCAGGTGTGGATCAGTTCCGCCAGGCTGTATTTACGATCGACATCCTGTGAGAAATCACGGGGATGAGTCGCTTGCCATTTTTCCGACGTCCACAGCAGGAACGGAATGGTGTACATGTGGCGCGTCGGGTTGTCTTCGTTACGCCCCTGAGTTTTGTGCGGCGGCGTGTCGTAAACCTCTTCACCGTGGTCAGAGAAGTAAACCAGGAATCCGTTCGGGTCTGCCGCTTTAAAGTCTTTAATCAGGCTGGCAACCACATGATCGTTATACAGGTTAGCGTTGTCATAATCGTTATATGATTCCAGCTCTTCTGCGCTTAATCCTGGCGGAACATGATCGGTATTGCCATCAAACTTGCCCTGATTTTCCGGGTAGCGGTATTTGTATTTGATATGCGTACCCAGCAGATGAACGATGATCAGTTTCTTCGGCGCAGGGTCATTCAGCACATCCTGGAACGGCTTCAGCACGTTGGTGTCGTATTCACGCGCACTCTGCGTACGTTGCTGGTTCATGTAGTACTGCTTGTCGGTCTGGCGCGAAAATACCGTCAGCATGGTATTGCGGGCGGTCATCGTCTGCTGGTTGGTGATCCAGAAGGTTTTATAACCCGCCTGTTTCATCATGTTCATCAGCGACGGCTGCGTCAGATACAGGTCCGGGTTCTTTTCATTGGCAAAGGTCAGCGCCTGTTGCAGGATTTCAATGGTGTACGGACGAGACGTAACCACGTTATTAAACACGGTCAGATTCGGATCGGTTTTATGCAGCGCATCCAGCTCCGGCGTGGTTTCACGCGGATAACCGTACAGACTCATGCGTCCACGCTGGGTTGACTCGCCAATCACCAGCACTAAGGTGCGCGGTTCGTTACCCGATTCATCTTTGAAATTAGCCAGCGGCGGCAAGGCATTATTTTCATTCAGTAGCTTTGTTAGCGAGTTTAGTTGCTGACGATACTGATAATAGCCGGTCAGGAATTGCCACGGTGCGGCAGGCTCCATACGCGAGGCCAGGTTGTCCAACGTTTTCTCAAACGGCTTGTTTTTGATAAACGTATTCATGGCGATCGGATGCAGAATCAAGCCATAAAGCAGGGCAAAAGAGACAACATAACGCCACGGCTTTGGAATATAGACCGGGCGCAGGCGTGTCCACAGCAGAACTGCCACCGCCGTATAGGCCAGCGCGATAAGCACAATTTTCAGGCTGAAATACTGGCTTAAATACTCGCTGGCTTCGTTGGTGTTGGTTTCGAACATCACAAACAGAACGCTCTGCGAGAACTCCTGACCGTAGATGACGTAGTAGCACAGCGCCGCCAGAGAGGCCGCCCATAGCACCACGCCGATTACTGCGGCAATAATTTTAATCCGCTTCGGAAAGAGGAATACCGGGATCAACCACAGCGAACTGAATAACAGCGAGTCGCGAATGCCGTTAGTGCCACTATAACCACTGATGTAAATAATGGCCTGTAGCAGAGTAGAGAAAAACCAAAAGTAGAGCAGTGCCCAACCCAGGGCTTTCCAGCTAAAAAGAGGTTTAGCCTGGACTTCTGTGGAATGCATAGTAAGAACCTGTCTTGAAAAAATATCGCCGAATGTAACGACAATTCCTTAAGGATATCTGAAGGTATATTCAGAATTTGAATAAAATGCAGACAGAAATATATTGAAAACGAGGGTGTTAGAACAGAAGTATTTCAGAAAACCCTCGCGCAAAAGCACGAGGGTTTGCAGAAGAGGAAGATTAGCCGGTATTACGCATACCTGCCGCAATCCCGGCAATAGTGACCATTAACGCTTGTTCGACGCGAGGATCCGGTTCCTGGCCTTCTTTTTCTGCCTGGCGGGAGCGGTGCAGCAACTCGGCCTGCAATACGTTCAGCGGGTCGGTGTAAATATTCCGTAGCTGAATAGACTCTGCAATCCACGGCAGATCGGCCATCAGATGGGAATCGTTGGCAATCGCCAGCACCACTTTGATGTCTTCTTCTTGCAGGTTGCGTAACTCTTTACCTAACGGCCACAGTGCTTTGTCTACCAGGCGTTGGTCATAGTATTCCGCCAGCCACAGGTCTGCTTTGGCGAAGACCATCTCCAGCATGCCGAGACGCGTCGAGAAGAATGGCCAATCGCGGCACATAGCCTCCAGCTCGCTCTGTTTGCCGTCTTCGACCACTTTTTGCAGCGCCGTACCTGCACCCAGCCAGGCGGGGAGCATCAGACGGTTTTGCGTCCAGGCGAAGATCCACGGAATGGCGCGTAGTGACTCGACGCCGCCGGTTGGGCGACGTTTCGCCGGACGTGAACCCAACGGCAGTTTGCCCAATTCTTGTTCCGGCGTAGCGGAGCGGAAGTAAGGCACAAAATCTTTGTTTTCACGTACGTAGCCACGGTAGAGATCGCAGGAGATGACTGACAGTTCATCCATAATGCGACGCCAGCTCTCTTTCGGCTCAGGTGGTGGCAGCAGGTTGGCTTCCAGA
>ERZ835762.1502-NODE-1502-length-11940-cov-9.703324_pt1 | contig 11940 bp, 8 predicted proteins | sample MGYA00519687_ERZ835762 | MGnify/ENA primary metagenome ERZ835762 (study PRJEB31850, sample SAMEA3708783) | human gut metagenome | biome: human gut; feature: human-associated habitat; material: faeces | place: China | collected 2014 ...
GTTCTAATAATTAGAGAAATATAATAGGTAATGTTCCCCATTTGAGATTTCCGGAGTTTAGTGGAGAGTGGAACAAGTACACCATAAATGATTTAGCAACAGTGGTTGGAGGTGGCACACCTGATACTACAGTGAAATCATATTGGGGTGGAGATATACAATGGTTTACTCCAAGTGAAATCGGTAAAAATAAATATGTAGACTTTAGCAAAAGAACTATTACAAGAGATGGTTTAGATAATTCAAGTGCAAAGCTATTACCATTACACACTATATTATTAAGTTCTCGTGCCACGGTAGGAGAATGTTCTATTGCATCAAATGAATGTACTACAAATCAAGGTTTTCAATCTCTTATTGCGAAACAATGTAATATTGATTTTCTATACTACTTGATTCAAACTAAGAAAAAAGATTTGATTAGAAATGCTTGTGGATCAACATTCTTAGAAATCTCAGCAAATGAAATTCGCAAGATTAAAGTTGCTGTTCCTGTACAAAACGAACAGGAACAAATTGCGAAGCTCTTATCTTTAATTGATGAGCGTATCGCTACCCAAAACAAAATCATTGAGGATTTGAAAAAACTAAAGTCTGCGATTAGTAAATATTTGTTCGCACGAAAAGATTTGTTAGAAACTACTATATGCTTGTCGAATATTGCGACATTGAAAAATGGTTACGCATTCCAGAGTGGCAAGTATAATGCACTGGGCAAATGGAAAATCCTCACAATAACAAATGTGCCTGGCGAGCGATATATAAACGATGAAGATTGCAATTGCATAATCAACTTGCCGAACGATATACAAGACCACCAAGTATTAAAAGAAGGAGATATTTTAATATCTCTTACGGGTAATGTTGGGCGTGTTTCTCTTTGTAAGAATGGGAACTATTTACTCAACCAACGAGTTGGTTTGTTACAACTTGCGAAAAATGTAAATCAAGAGTTCCTATATCAAATTCTATCTTCTCAAAGATTTGAGAATAGTATGATAGCTTGTGGTCAAGGTGCTGCCCAAATGAATATTGGTAAAGGGGATGTAGAAAACTATGTGTTACCGTATTCCTCAAATGGCAATAACATTCTTTTTGCTGCAAAAATACTACATTCATACGATGAGTGCATCATTAATGAGCTGCGAAGACTAACCTTGTTAACCATGCAGAAGCAATATCTCCTTACCCAGATGTTCATATAAACATCTGGGACAAAAGATAGTTCTTTTGCCTATTGAATAGTTTAAGAACTGATAACTCATTGTCGATTTTCGCATCAATGCCTTGCAGTGTTGACGCAATTTTCATATTGCGACTATGTCCATAAGTTGGAATCATTATTCCGCGAACAATATCAGCGTTAATATTACTTTGTGTACCAGTTTCAAGATATTTGTGGATGTGGCGATACTTAAAATATGACAAGTAGTAGTACAGATAATCCAATAAATCTTTGTCTCTGAGCTGCATCGCAAACATTGCCTGGCTTGTAGTAATAGGTACTTCATTTATAGTTACCAAGCCAACCGATGCGTACATTGATATTATTAAACTATACTCTGGAACCACCCATGCCGAAGAGTTCTCTAATCCACTTCGGCTCAAATGATTTTCCGTGTATCGGACATACTTACCTTGCTTTGTTATATCGTTAATACTCAAGAATGGTATTTCTCCATTATAGTATTCTTTATTTGTAGAAGTTGGAGTGCCGCCAGCCTTACCTTTTGAGAACAAAGTGTCTAATCTATTCCATCCATTAGGCTTTTGAGCAAATGCCTGTTTACTAATCGCAGACATTTCCGTTATTCAATCCTTAATCAAAGGACTTGCAGCACAACTTACACAGTCAGGAACTCCCAATATACGCTTGTGTGATTGCCTTGAATGCCATTCATCCACATTGCAAGAAAATTGCGTATCTGTGACTGGCTCATATCCTGTATATGGTGCAACTGGACTTATTGGCTATACCAACAACTATGCTTATAATGGCGAATCAATTTTAATAGTCAAAGATGGTTCCGGTGTTGGTTCTTTGTCGTATGTTAATGACCATTTTTCTGTAATTGGAACACTCAACTATCTAACAGCCAAAGAAAACTACTCAATTCTTTACCTGTATTATGCACTTATGGCGTTCAATTTCACTCCATATATAACAGGAATGGCTATCCCTCACATCTACTTCAAAGATTATGGGAAGGCAAAATTATTCTATCCATCCATTGAAAAGCGAATAAGGATTGCATCATTGCTACATAACATCGAGCAAAAGTTAGTTGTGGAACAAAACCTTGTTATATCACTAAGCGCACAAAAATCTTACCTGCTGCGTATGTTGTTTATATAAATATCATGTGCAATAGATATTGTTTCTGTAAATTCAAGAACCTTAAAAGTTCCTGTTCTATAGACAGTTTTTCCTCTATTGAGGATGTTAAGTTTGTTATATTCTTTTGTTGTGCCATAGATGGTAAAGGACATTTGATATGATTGATGTCCTTAAGATATGCAGTTTTCATTGTTCCCTCTGTAATAATTCTGCTTATTTCTTTTGAGAAGTAAGAAGAAGACATCAGCAAATACAAATACTCTACATTGATATTTGTGTTCGGAACAATGCCCAATATACCTTGCTTGGTACAAACTGGATATTCATTTATAGATATTGCACCTATGGTAGCACCATTGGAGTATATAACAGACTTTGATGGAATAAGCCATGCTGATGATTTTTGCATACCCAGTTCTGTTATAAAGTCTTTATTATTTGTCAGATATTTACAAGACAAGTCTTCAATCTTAATAAATGGAATTGTGCCTTCTGTATAATATTCAACTACCGATGTCGTCGGAGTGCCACCTTCACCAGCTTTAATATAGAAAGAAGAAAACGGATAAAGTTTTCCTTTCAAAAGAACTGTCATCAATTCGTCAACAAGTCCTTTGATTAAGGATTGAAGTTTCTCAATGATTTTGTTTTGGGTTGCTATTCGTTCGTCAATGAGAGATAGAAATTCAGCTATTTTTCTCTGTTCCTCAATTGATGGAAAATATAATGATATTTTGGATAATCCTTCCTGCCCAATATTGAAATGTTGTGCTCCTGCTCCCATTCTGCAAGTTCTTTTGCGCGCTAATGGCGTAGCAAGCAAATACTTAAAGAACAAAGGATCATAATTGCCGATTTTACGACCACGAATAACAAAGCCTCCATAAATGGCGGTACGATTATCCATGTACACATTAGCTCGTCCAACATCCTCCAATGTTTCTGAGCTACGTTGGAATAGCAAATCTCCGTCTTTCACTCCGAAACATTCTATTTCTTTTTCAGTAGCATTGACCTTGCCACGAATATTGTCATAATTGATAACTCCTTCTGAAAGAATATCCATCACCGAAATGAATGGTAGTCCACTTCCAATACGTTTAGCGTCTGGATTAAGACCATTCTTGAACTCCAAATATTCAGAAAGCGTATGCTCTTCCCACTCTCCACTAAACTCCGGAAATCTCAAATGGGGAACATTGAGGACTTTATTTTCGTTATTATCTGCCATAATCATTATTCTTTATCGGGATTGATATCAAACGGCAACAATTTGTCACCATCATTAAACCGGTCGAAATCGGAGATAAACGAACGGTCTTGAATCACTTTATATTTTTCATACTCACCATACGCCTTCTCTCGTGCCTCTTCTTGAGAAACTTTACCGGCCGAATCTTGTGCTTGATAGTCCATTGTAGCAAGAAACTGTTCAAGACGCTGCTTCCAGTCTGCCATCGTTGTAATGATATGGCGTTGAGCACGCTGTTCTGCAAATTCAAGAAATGCGTTAGTTACGCCGTTGAGTTCTGAAACCTCTTTGTCAGACAAGTAGTTCTTTGCTACAATCGTATCAGATTTCTGTACTCTGCCATTGGGAGCTTTTTTCCAAGTAGTCAGTCCCATGTGCGGCATTTCCGAGTCGGCACGTTCATATACTATTTCGGCAGCAGTACGATGAGTTACAGCCAAGTGCATCATGTTTTGCACCATCTTGAAGAACAATTTGGTACAATCCGACTTCGGGTCGTAATCCGCACTGCATTCGGCATAGATGTCTGTTATCTTTTGGTAGTATCTGCGCTCTGAGGTACGTATCTCACGAATACGCTCCAGTAAATCGTCAAAATAATCTTTGCCAAAATGTTTTCCCTGCTTCAAACGTTCATCATCAAGCGCATATCCTTTAATAATAAACTCCTTCAATACAGATGTAGCCCAGATACGGAACTGGGTGGCTTGATAGCTATTGACACGATAACCTACCGCAATAATAGCATCCAAATTATAGAACAGAGGTGTACGTTCCACATCCCTTTTTCCCTCTGATTGAACTATCCCAATTTTTCGGATAGTTGCCTCTTTTGTAAGCTCGCCTGTTTCGTAAATCTGACCAAGATGATAGTTGACAGTCCGTACATCCACCCCGAACAAATCGGCCATACGCTTTTGTGACATCCAAAATGTTTCACTGTTGAATATCACTTCTATTCGTGCCTCGCCTTGCGCCGTTTTATACAGCAAAATGTTAGAACTCAACGAATTTTGCATCAATTCGTTTATCGAAATTGTTCGAGTAAAATAATCGCGAGCTTGTTGTACCAACACTTTTTTGACATTGGCATTTTCGGCAACAATCATACATGCCATACGAGACAGACGGAAGATATTGACCTTACGGAATGAACCGCTTCCAATCCTTACCATATCAACCGCTTGGTTGAAATGGTCGTCTACATTCATTCCTTTTTCACCTGCCACCTTGATAGCCTTGTCTATGACTCTTTGGAATTTCCAATAAGCCGAATAGCCCATAGCAGCGCACAGGTCGCGAGAACTCCAGTATTCGTTTCCGCCCTCATCCTGACGGCGTATATTGTCGAATGATGGACGCATTTCGGGGATGTTGTCTATCTCTGCCATAGTGTAATTATTCAACCAGTCCCAATTCTTTCAAATAGCCTTCTATCTCCTTATCCAGTTCGGCTCGCTTGGCTTCCAATTCCTTTATTTCAGCCATGACTGCTTTGATGTCAATAGGCTCTTCTTCCTCAAAAGTATCGACATAACGAGGAATATTCAGATTATAGTCATTTTCGGCAACCTCCTGTAACGTAGCGAGGTGACTGTACTTTTCAATTTCCTTGCGGTCACGGTAGGTTTCTACAATCTTCTGTATATGCTGAGGGCGGAGTTTGTTTTGGGTCTTGACCTTTTCAAACTCTTTGCTGGCATCAATGAACAAGATATTATCGTCTTCCTTACGGCATTTCTTCAATACGAGAATACAGGTCGGAATGCTTGTACCATAGAAAATATTGGCAGGCAGCCCGATAATGGCATCAATATAGTTTTTCTTCTCTATCAGGAAACGGCGTATAACGCCCTCTGCATTCCCTCGGAACAGAACTCCGTGCGGAGCAACGCAAGCCATCGTACCACCTTCATTGAGGTGATGAACCATATGCAGAATAAAAGCATAGTCGGCTGTTTTCTTAGGTGCAAGTCGTCCTGCTTTACTGAAACGGTCGTCGTTGTTGAATTTGTCGGCAGCACTCCATTCGGCAGAGAACGGAGGATTTGCAACCACTGCATCGAACTGCATATCATCGAATGCGTCCCATTCAAGCGTATCGCCATTCTCTATTTTGAAGCTGCTGAATCGGATACCGTGCAGCAACATATTCATTCGGGCAAGGTTGTAAGTAGTCGGATTTTTCTCCTGTCCATAGATATATGCCGCCTTACCGATACTTGCTGCACGGAGCAATAGTGAACCACTACCGCAAGTAGGGTCGTAAACATTACGCAAACGGTTATGCCCAAGAGTAACAATCTCCGCCAATATGCGGCTGACCTCTTGCGGAGTATAGAACTCACCGGCTTTCTTGCCTGCACCGGCAGCAAACTGACTGATCATATACTCATAAGCATCGCCCAAAATATCAATCTCCTGAGAGGCCTCCACTCCGAATTTTATATCATCAAGTGCAAGCAGAACATTGCTTATAAGCGTATTCTTGTCATCGGTTGTCTTTCCGAGCTTAGGGGAAGCAAGGTCAATATCCGAAAACAGACCACCAAAATCCTCTTCGCTGTCACGTCCGAGCGTACTATCCTCAATGCGTTTCAATGAGCGTTCCAGCATCGGAAGGATATTTTCTTTCCGCTTGATAGTTTCGATTACAGACGAAAACAAGAATTTCGGTTCAATGAAATAGCCTATATTTTCCAAGCATTGGTTCTTGACCTCTTCCTGCAATTCCGCAGCATCCGAATCGGTCATTTCCCATAATTCCTTGAATGTAACTTCATCATCCTCCAATGCACTGTTGGCGTATGTTTCTATCTTCTCCGACAGGTATTTATAGAAAATGAATCCCAAAGTAAAATACATAAAATCGCTTGCCGACATATTGCCGCGCAAACGGTTTGCGACCGCCCAAAGCTGGTCACGGAGTTTCTGTTGCAGTTCTTCACTCATATCCTTATTGCTCTATATTATTCTGTATTACATCACTTTCCGGCAATGGTATATTGCTTTCAATTATACTTCTCAGGTCATCCAGCACTTTCCCTTTATATGAGAAATATTTTGCCCCTTGATATGCACCCGATGTATTCCGTTTCTCTTCCGGCATAAACGTACCGACAAAAGGGGACAATTTATAAATACGACCTTGATATTCAACGGAATCATCGCTTGCCACCTTGACTTCTGTATTCGTAGGCATGAAGGTAACACATTCCCCTATTTTAATACCGACCATGCTGAATTTGAAACGCCCTCGCTTTACGGTTCGCTTCTGCACGACAGGCAATGAATCTTTTTCGTTATGGCAAACCGGTTTATTATCTACATAGACCGTAACAACCGCATCATCAATCATCTTGGCTATGTCATTGAATATATCCAAAGCTATTTGCGGCGGCACATTGAAAAACTCCCGATTCTGACGAATACGCAAATCCGTCAACCGATCAATAGTCTTGTGTACATGCTTTTCAACATCGTTATATTTGACCGTCTGAATGGTTGCATAAATCTCAAAAGGCAACGGAACAGCCGTGTTGTCAAGTTCCTTGGAACGTATATCTACAGGCCGCGCACTTTTACCGATTTTGACCCAATCCTCACGAAAACTTGGATTAGTCAAGATATACACATATCCGGGTTCATTTGTCTTTACCATATCAGTATTTCTTTTAATCCCAACTGAAAGTGCGTATGATATTACGCAATCTGTCTAAAATCCTCGTCAACGCCTTTCTCGTCTTTATCAATCCGAGATGCTTCTCTTTCAATGCCTTTTGTATGATTTCTGGCTGCTCTTTTTGCAGATAATCATATTCTTTAAGGAAATGATTCAATACTGATGACGATATTTTCTCTTCCTCAGCCAATGAGTTGACGGCATTTTCTCGTTCAACAGCAATATAGCGGTTCAACCGTTCTTCCAAATCGCTTGTACCGTCAGCCTTGCCTCGCTGCATCATGAAATTTTCCTTATCGTCATCCACATTCTTTTGAATGAAGCCATCAATAAGTTTTGCCTTGCTGCGCATTTCAGCATCCTTAATCATCGTGTCAATGATATTCTGGCGGCGTTCCGCGTAATCGGCACTATATGGGTCAAGTTCTGCAATGAGTTCAAGGATATATGCCACATTGATAATGTCGCTATGTAGGAGTTCAAGGCAGAAATCCACATCACCGAGGTCTCCGTCATCCGGAACATCTGTATCATCATCCGGTTTGGGTGACGGTGCTGGAACAACGAGTGCAAAAGTATCATGGATATCAAGATACTTACTTCTGAAATCCATAAATTGCTGTTCCGTCATGCCGAGATCATCAGACTCTTCATTATAATCCTCGTATATCTGTATTTCAGCATGTTTACGGATAATATCACGGAACGCCAAAACAAACTCTTTCTTAGCTTTTTCACTCTGCAAAAGGTCTATACAATTTGTGTCCGGATATTTCTTCAAAAAATTGGTAGCAAGCTCCTTGTATTCCTGTTTGACTTCTTCAAACGGAGGTCGCACTATTTCTTCCGGATTGTTACTGTTGCTGAACAATTTGATAGCGGTATCAACATTGCTTTTCAAATCACGGAAACACACAATCTTTCCGAAGCGTTTCTTTTCATTCAGCACACGGTTTGTCCGGCTGAATGCCTGCAACAAGCCGTGGTATTCCATATTCTTGTCTACATAAAGCGTATTGAGTTTCTTGCTGTCAAAACCGGTAAGGAACATTCCGACGACCAGACAAAGATCAAGCGGCCTCATATCAACTCGCTTCTTTTTCATACGCAGGTTGATGTCATCGTAATATGCACGGAAGTTCTCTGTCGTAAACGATGTCCCGAACATTTCATTGTAGTCATCCATGATGGCTTGCAGTTCATCAACCTCACCGGCACTGTCATTCAGATAAGAACCTGTACCCATTCCTGTCAGATCATCATCTTGACTTCCATTGGCTGCATAAGTAAAAACTGCACCTATACGAATCTTGGGATTCAGTTCCTTGAATATCTTGTAATAACGGATAAGCATCGGTACGGACTGTACAGCAAACAATGCATCGAACTCTCCGTCAAATGTTGACTTATTGAAATTATTAAGGATGAATTTAGCGATTTCCGTCATGCGATTAGTACTGCCGTTCTGCACTTCCTCACTGCCATGATAATACTCTACAAGGAAACCGAGAACATTTTCATCGGCAATGGCATCTTTAATCAGATAGCGATGCAGGCAGTTGCCGAATACCTCTTTGGTCGTATGCCCATCAACTGCATTTTCTGTAAAAATAGGAGTTCCGGTAAAACCGAATATCTGGGCATTATCGAAGAATTGCATAATCTTCTTATGACTCTCCCCGAAGTGACTGCGGTGGCACTCATCAAATATCATCACGATACGGGAGTGGCATATCGAATCTATCTTGCTGCTGTACCATATCTTACTTACGGCAGCATTGAGTTTCTGAATAGTGGTAATGATAATCTTGGAGTTACTATGCAGCCGTTTTACCAGTTCATCCGTATTGTCCGTACCGTCAACAGCTCCCGGTTCAAAGGCTTCATATTCCGACTGCGTTTGTGTGTCAAGGTCATGACGGTCAACAACGAACATTACCTTATCTACATCATCCAACTCCGAAACAAGCTGTGCTGTTTTGAATGAAGTCAAGGTTTTTCCTGCGCCTGTAGTATGCCAGATATAACCGTTATCGTTGGAGTTCTGTACCCGATCCAATATCTTTTCTACAGCATAAAACTGGTATGGGCGAAGTACCATCAAGCATTTATCCCCTTCATGCAATACGATATATTTTCCGATAATCTTACCGAGCGTACACTTTTCCAAGAAAAATACAGCAAACTTATCCAGTTCATTGAATGGCAGATTTGCCGCATCCGTCCAGTTGAACGTGAATTTATATCCACCATTGGGATTATTGGCGAAATAACGAGTATTTACGCCATTGGAGATAACAAATAGCTGAATATAGTCGAACAGCCCATGAAAGGATGTCTTATGATAGCGTTGTATCTGATTGTATGCCTGCTTGAGTTCTACACCCCGACGCTTCAATTCAATCTGAACCAGAGGGAGGCCATTGATAAGAATCGTCACATCATAGCGACACTTCTTTCGTCCCTCCACCGTAATCTGATTCGACACCTGAAACTCGTTCTGACACCATTGTGTACGATTAAGGAATTCCACCCAAATACGCTGCCCGTTCATCGTGTCAAGAGGATATAGGTCACGAAGTTTCTTAGCCTTTTCAAAGCGAGTACCACCTTCCAGATATATCAATATCTTCTCAAACTCTTCATCCGTAAATGAGTTACGACCAACTTCCGCCAGCTGTTTCTTGTTGTGAATTTCCAACTGCCGCTTGAAGTTGGCATAAAGATTATCTTCTTCGGTAATCTGGACATACTCGTAGTCCATTTGCCGAAGTGTGGCTATAAGTCCGGCTTCCAATGCCGCTTCGCTCTGTATTGACATATTCTTTCCCTACTATGGTGTTATTACTTATTTATTCCAGCTTGTAGTATTTTGATACCTAATGCATTTTCTATTTTGCACAAAGTTTCCAATGACAGATTCTCGCGACCTTTCAACACCTTGGATACATATTGCTGGGTGCAGTTCATTTTCTCAGCCAACGCTCGTTGTGTCATGCCAAGTTCCTCCATTCGGTTTGACATGGTTGCAGCTATAGCCTGCGAATGGCAAACCCAATCTTCGCTTTTGCATTCCACTGTTTCCTCTTTTACTTCCAGTGCGTTGTCTATCTTATCTTCTGCCATTGTATGCATCAAAAATACCTTTGCCTTATTTGGTAAGCAAAGGTACTATAAATAATTGAGATGACACAACTTTCAGGTTGTTAATCGGTTCTTTTTTGCGCTAAGAATATTCTTATTTAATTGCTGTTACTCTTAAATCATATCTACGGCTACCCGTGTCAAGATCGACATCATACTCTTTCAGTCCTTTTTCAACTGCAATCTGATGTAATTCTTGCTTATCCTTTTGTGATATATCTGGACCATAATATATTGCTTTCAAGCATCCAACATCCGGTATTGCAACATAATCATTCTCATCTTCTAAATTATAGTAAATCATTCTCCATTCATGTTCGTGCTCGTATTCTTTTCTGTCTTTATAAAGATAAACTCGATACCAATATAATTGATTAACAGATATTATAGACGACAAAAAGCTTAACCAATTTTTATCTCCAATCTGCTTGAAATATTCGTAAGTATGAATATTTCCCTCATCTAATGTAACATCCGGTCTTAAATCTGTATAAATCACAGGAAAGAGATTAACACTCATTCCCAATGAATTATATTTAAAAATGCATCGTCTGAGATCATATTCTAATGCAAACCCCTTATATCCATCTGCATATCTATCCCACATATACTTAGACTGCACACTTTCTGTAAAACAGGCAATTTTTGCACTATTTCTTGGATTTCTAAAACGCGATTCTTGTTTTTTTATCGCAGCCCCTATATTATTGCAAAAATCAACATAATCATCTGTCAATATTTTATCTATAATTTGTTCATCCGTATATCCGCACTCTCTATAATAACATATTTTCGTTGCTTTTTCCGCCCTTATTTCAGGGGATTTCTGTGTTATATGCGACAATGTTATGCGCAACGCATCTTTCAATGCATTTTTTAGATCTTTGTGAATCTTATCTTGATCTATATATAAATACGAATCATATTTATCTGGAAACATTCCCGCATGGCATAATGAAATAGTTTTAGATTTAAATGATTCAATTGTATAGCCCTTATCGTCTATTCTACGATACCTAAAAAGTTTTTCCGGTATATTAGGAAGTACTAACTTATAAATATTACTCCATACGTCAGAAGTCGCAGTTTTATCTATATTGAAAGGGATATAAGATTGTTCTATAATCTCTTGGAATTGTTTTCTAAAATCCAACATCTGCAAATCACGAATTTGTTATTTCTTTATTTCATTAACTCGACAATATTTTCTGGCAACACGGCGTTTCTTATACCATCTTTCGGAGCATTCTTAAGGAACAGCATTGGAACGACGGTGTAGCACTTGGCAAACGGTAGCAGATTAGCTTTGCGGAGAAGTTCGGCAGTCAGTTGTTTGCCATTCTCTTGAGTAGTCCATTTGCATTCTCCGACCAACAAATACTTTTTGTCAAGCGATTCGGCCATAACATCAAACTCGACTTGTTCCGGCTTCTTATCCTCATTGAGCACAGAACCCCACCAGCGTTTTGCCTTGCCATAAACCACTCCATTGACAAGATTTCCTGTTACGGCATCCCGACATAA
>ERZ835762.1504-NODE-1504-length-11924-cov-3.694246_pt1 | contig 11924 bp, 7 predicted proteins | sample MGYA00519687_ERZ835762 | MGnify/ENA primary metagenome ERZ835762 (study PRJEB31850, sample SAMEA3708783) | human gut metagenome | biome: human gut; feature: human-associated habitat; material: faeces | place: China | collected 2014 ...
GAGCCGTAGGCGGCAGGCTTGGACCGCGCGGGCGCGCGTCACGGGAATCTCACCCCTCCGAGGATCTCTCCGAGCTGCCCCCACTGCTTGTGGCTGTGGCTGGACAGGAGTATCATTACTGGATTGCCGGCGAGGGTCGGGCAGGACTCCCGCGGAGTCCTGCCGCAATGCGAAACAGCCCGCCACAGGCTGTTTTATGGACGGATGGGAACCGCTCTGCACCTTATTTGGCCGTCTTTGATGCGGGGGCTTCCCGCACAGATGGTCTTGGCGCATCCTCCAATGTCGCTGCAGCCTCCCTCTCGGGGGCCTCTCGCCAGCGGACGTATCCAAGCTGCCGGATATGACCGCCTCCCGGCGGTGCTTTTCAAAGTTCAATGAGGATATGTTTTCCTCTCACTTAATCCGACAGAAAAGTGCCTTTTTGAAACCATCATTCAAAGTGTTTTTTTATTTTCTCTATTGCAGAGATAACAGATTTTCTGACTGCAGTATGGGAAATCCCCTCTATCTCTCCGATCCGTGTCAGGGTATATCCATCCAAAAAGAGGCGGAGTCTGCGTTGCTGGAGATCAGTTAGGACATTGGATGGCCCATAAAGAATGCGTTTAATCTCCTGCCTAAGATATATTTCCTCCAGCGATGTCATTAGCGCACCATTCTCCCTTGGGTTGATATCTTCCATGGCTCTGTAGTCTTGATGCCGTTCATTTTGTTTTTCCTGCCTGTTTTCCTCCAAAACGAATTCGCGAGCCAGAAGATTGAAGCAAGGAAAACTCAATTCAACAATCTGCCCGCTTTCTGGGCTCTTGGGATAAAGGGAATCAATATGGACAAACACAGCATCTGGTTTCTCCAGCAGCAATGTGCGGTGGCGCTTCTTAGTTAGCTGAAACCACTCAGATTCGATGCCGTTTTTCGCTATTTTAATCAGCATTGCACTGTTCCTCCTTTTCTAAACATTTGGAAAGCCAAATGCCAGAAAGGGAGGGCCACGGCACCTTATCTGGAAGCCATAACAAGCAATATAGCTTCCGTCTACGTAAAATGACAGGAATTCAGAAATCCTGATTAAATCTGCATTAAGAAGTCCACGGGGGAATCCTGAGGCTGCAGGTGGAGGTTTATCCTCCTTTTTTGTATGACCAACCTGCTTGCCTCGGCAACTTTTTGTTCTTTTCCCCCGTGCTGCCCTGAAAGCAGTGTGGCTTGGCTTGATCAGACGGAACAACTTAATGCGGCGATTGGCATCTGCCATGTCGCATTTCTCCTTCCGCTCATGCGGCCGGCACACAGACAGCCAGCATCACCCCCCTTTAAATCATTTGGTAGTCGGCAAATGCGGCTGCCTTACCGATTATATGATTCAGTTTGTCGGATATCATGGTTGTTAAATGGTGTATTGTGTTACACCAAACAAGAGAATTACATCGCATTCAACTGTAAAAAGATGTATTGTAAAATATCTTTGAGGTGAATTGCGATGTACGACTTCTCCTACCCATTGGGAAATGCGGTAAAAAGTACACGGTATCAGCGCGGCCTGACACAGCTTCAAGTTGCGGAAATGGCTGATATTGATGTGCGGACCGTGATGAATATTGAAAATTACAAGGCAAATCCGAAAATGGAGGTGCTGTTTCCTCTAATCCGAACTCTCCGTGTTGATGCCAGAACCATCTTCAACCCGGAATTGGAGCGGGATGCCCCTATGTTCCAGCAGCTTCGACTGATGGTAGAGGAGTGCAGTGAACAGGAGGCCGAAGCACTGATCCCGGTGGTGGAATCCGTCATTGCCGCACTCCGGGCAAAGGATGCCATCGAAATTGGGTAGAAACTACATAAAACAAAAACAGAGCCTGCTGATCCCCTTTCTTTGGGGAAAAGCAGGCTCTGTACTTTAAGTATCTGGCTCGTCGCTTAATACCATCTTCAGTTTTACTACATTGACCCAGTACTCTTTTTTGCATTTTGGACAGTAAAGCGGAAATTTTATCAGAACGGTTTCTTCATAAACTTTGACTCTCGTTTTGCTGCCACACTGGGGACAGCAGATCCATTTTGACTCGTTCTGCATACCATCACTTATCTCTTCACTTCACAACATGAAATTCCTGGTTCGAAATTTTCAGCATCTGCACCATCTGGGCCCGGGTGCAGGTGGCATCGGGGGAGAACTTCCCGCCGCCGGTGCCATTGGTGATGTTCTGCTCATAGGCCCACAGCACTGCATTGTAGTAGTAAGTTTCGGCGCTCACATCAGAGAAGGGTGTTGTTCCCGTAACCTCGGTGGAACCGTTGGCTCGCCACAAGAAAGTGGCCATCTGCGCCCGGGTGCATGGGGTGTCTGGGGAGAACTTCCCACCGCCGGTGCCGCCGGTGATGCCCTGTTCAACAGCCCACAGCACTGCATCATAGTAGTAGGCATCGGCACTCACATCGGAGAAGGGACTCGTCGTGCCAATCTCGGGGGTGCCGCTGGCCCGCCAGAGGAAGGTCACCATCTGCGCCCGAGTGCAGGAGACGTTGGGACTGAAGGTGGTGTCCGACGTGCCGGAAGTGATTCCCTGCTCCACCGCCCATGCCACCGCACCGGCGTACCAGGAATTTGCGGGTACATCGGTGAAACCCATGACCTGTTCGGTGTGGACCAGCAGGTAGCGGGAGAGGTGGTCAGTCTCAAAGACAAAGCAGCCGCTCTTGGCATCATAGCTGCCGCCCTTGTTCTCAATGGAGCCGTCGTCCCGGATGTACCAGACCGCCAGCGTGGACGTGTCCTCGCCCTTCTCAGGGATGTAGGGGATGGAGATGGTCAGCCGCCCGCCGTCGAAGGCGGACTGCTTCACCGTCCCGACCACGATGTCCACGTCCACCACCACGGCCACCTGAGCCAGCGCGCTGACGGCCTCCTGCTGGGCATCGGTCAGATTGGCCTGCTGGACGGAGACGGTCACGGTTTTGCCGGAGGCGATGGATTCCAGCGCCGCTTCGTCCAGTCCCACGGCGCCATCAGGGAGCCGGATCGTCAGTCCTGTGTCCTCAGCATCCTCGGTTTTGGCAATGACCGAGGCGGGCAGCTTCACGCTGTCTACCTTGGAAAGCCCGGAGAGATCTACCGTCACCGACTTTGCCCCATCGGCAATGACTTTGTCGATTTCCTTTCCGCTGACGGACACAGTGGCGGTGCTGCCGGAGATCGTGGCGCTGAGTTTGGTCCCGCCGTGATCCGAGGACACCGGGACCGAGACGGACGGAGTAGAAGAACCGCCGCCTCCGCCGCTACTGCTCCCACCGCCGCTGCTGGGCAGCTTGGGAATGACCGTACCGGAGGCGATTTTCTCACCGCAGCCTAAGCAATAGGTATCACCGGTATAGCCTTCGGTGGTCGTGGTTGCTTCTTTTTGATTCCGCACTTCTGTTCCACCCGTATGGTTACTCGGATTCTTTTCTCCGTAGGACTGTCCGCAGATGGAACAGTTCGCCGGAGCCTTGCAGGTGGCGGCAGTGCCCGGGGTGTGGTCTCCGGTCTCCTTGTGGGAACCGTCGTTTTGACAGATCCGCTGATGCTGGGTCTCACTTACTTTCTCCCACGCACCCCAGTTATGGTTCAGAGCCGGACTGGTGATCTCTGTGAGTTCTCCTTTCCCTGCAGAATCTGAGAAATTTTTGCCGCAGACAGAGCAGTGCCAGTATTCCACATTGCCGGGAGTGGTACAGGTAGCGTCCACTGCGGGACTATGGGTCAGTGTATGGGGTACAAGCTCGCCATACACCATATGGCAGACGTCGCAGACTGCCCGCGCCTCACAAGTGGCGGAACCACCGGAACAATTTGTGGTTTCTGTATGACTGCTGTCGTTTTTGCAGGTATGGGTATGAGTTCCGTTTCCATTGGATTCCCACGCATTCCAATCATGGTTATTGTTGGATGGTGTGATTTCATAGCCGCACGCCGTACAAGTCTGCGGGGTGGTACAGTTGGCCGGAGTGCCTGGAGTATGGGCGGCGGTTTCGGTATGGCTCTGATCCCGCTGACAAGTGCGGGTATGCTGCTGGGCGTTGCCGGTGTTTTTCCATTCGCCCCAGTCATGACCCAGCTCTTTCCCGTAGGAACCTCCACAGCTTGTGCAGATAGCTGCGTTCGTGCAAGTGGCGGAGCCGCCGGAGCAGTTTTCTGTTTCCGTATGGCGGCTGTCCCGCTGACAGGTGCGGGTATGGGTGCCGTTGCCATTGGAAGTCCACACACCCCAGTTATGGTTCAGAGCCGGACTGGTGATCTCTGTGAGTTCTCCTGTTCCTGCAGAATCCGAAAAATTCTTGCCGCAGACAGAGCAGTGCCAGTATTCCACATTACCGGGTGCGGTACAGGTGGCATCTACGGCATCATGCTTTGTTAATGTATGGCCTCCCAGCTCCCCGTAGGCAGTTTGGCAGGTGCTGCATACCGCCTTTGCGGTACAGGTCGCTGTGCCGCCACTGTGCTCTGCTCTGTCAAGTTCCGCACCGCACTTTCCACAGACATACCAGTGATGCGTTTCATCATGCTGCAAGGTTTTATCTCCGTCGTGGGCACAGGTGCTCACAGTAAAGGGTTTGCTGTAGCACTTATAGCCGTCGCTCGTTACAATCTGGACTTTATACGAAAATGTCTGGCCTGCGGGCAATTCGGTAATGGAGAGCGTCTGGCTGCCGGCACCGGTATATTTCTCAGTCAAGCCTTGCGTAATATAAGGATTCGTAAGCCAACGCCACTCATCATTGATGGATCTGCACCAGATATAGCTCAGGCCTGCACTCTCCTCGGGTGTGACCGACACTGTCAGCGTCACAGAGGTGCTGTCCTTTGCGTCGAAGGTACTGCCGGAGTAGCCCGTCTCGCTGTTCGGATAGACCTTTGTGCTTTTGATGGGCGCTGGCGTGACAGTTACATTGTCTACGCTGCTAGTGCCATCATCCCATGTGCCTTCGCTTGTTTTATAGCCATATCCATCCGCCAGATATTCATTCGCCGGAACATAAAGTTTACCCCATTCAATCTTTTTATATGTGCCGCCGCTCAGGCTGGCGCTGCTGCCATCGTTTTTTACGGTCAGCCCCATGTATGAGCCGCCGCCCAGCTCCAGCCTGCCGCCGTTCTCGGCCGTGATGTAGTTGATATTGACCGTGGAATTTTTCACCACAGCGCTGCTGCCACTGGCCGTCACATCCCGGATCGTACCTGTGCCGGTGACCGTCAGCTGGATGCCTTTTATAGTGATTATCAAACCAGAGGCTTTTTTGCCATTCACGTCCAGCGTTACCGGCCCATGGGTCAATTCATAGGACGGAGCATCTGTCTTAACATCCTGATACAGCTTGAGCGTCTTTTCACCGTTTCCCTCATTGACCGCCTTGATGGCCGCGTCAAGGGTCAAATACCAGCTCGTTGTGCCGCCGACGGTCAGCGACGCCGCCATCTGCTTGCCGCAGACACTGCAAATGCCGGTTTTCTCATCCACAGTGTGGGCATGGGTCTTCACAGTCACATTGTTAAGTTCTGGAACTCCGCTGTTCGATATGGCGTTACCGCTCTGATCGTAGTAAGCTGCGCCGTCCGCCAGCAGGCTGCTGAGCACGCCGGAATCGGCTGTGCTCAGCTTAGTGAAGCTGCCTCCGGCAAGCCAAGCTGTGCCGCTGCTATATAAGTAAAGATCGGCAAAGGAGCCGCCGGAGACCGTCCCTTTCGCACCGCCGCTATATTTCACTCTATCATAGCCGGTTCCGGTAAAGCTGCCGCCGTTCACATTCATTGTTCCGTTGCCCTCGACGACAACCGCAGCACTAAAGCTGCCGCCTTCCACAGTCAGCGTACCTTTAGTCACCGTAACATCTTCACCAAACGCAGCTGAGTCCTTCACCACTGCCGTACCGCCGTCCTCGACCTTCAGGTATTGATACGCACCGCCGCTGAAGACCGCCTCTGCGCCGGAGGAAGCAGTCACCATGCCCAGGTAGGTGCCGCCCACGAAAGACGCCTTGCCGTTGATGGTGATATGACGGAATTGACCGGTTTTGAAGGTCACATCTGCGCCGGCGGCGATGGTCGTAGAATTGATGAGATGCTCTCCGCCGTCCACAGCAAGCTTTCCGGTCAGGGTGACACTCTTAATGCCGATACCGCCGGTGCCATCGTGTACATCACAGAGCGGCATCAGGGTCGCATCAGTGTACCCTTCGGCGCTCCAGCCGTTCAAGGTCTGGATGGCCTCTACATAGCCGTCCCCGTTTTCGATACCGCTGTCCGCCGGGAACCAGGCCGTTCTTGTTTTGCCATCGGAAGCAGTGGCTGTTATCTTAACGACCAGCACCTTGCCGCATTTGGAGCACACAGGCTTTTCTACCGTATCATTGTCACACTGATGGACGCACTCTGCGAACTGTACCTTGTACGCCGTATAACCCGTCAAGTCCACAATTTTAGTGCTCTTATCAACAATGCTCCATGTACCGTCCTGCTCGCCGTACAGCTCGCATTTTGCATGGTTGGTTTCCAGCAGGCCGCCGACGGTAAGGTTCTGGTCAGCATTCTCGGCCAGCGTAATTGTTTTGACAGTGCAGCAGTGGGCGTTGTCCTTCCACAACTTCACGCTATAACCGGTTCCATTACCCTTTCCCAGGAGCAGTTCCTGAATCGTACCGGTGTAAGCTTCCAGCGCGCCGCCGGCCCACAACTCCACGCACGAAATGTCGCCGGTGTAGGAGTCGTCAACCGCCAGCGTTCCGTTGGAGTTAACCAAAAACTTGACATTGAGCGCCTGCGTCCCGCCACCCTCGCTGGAATCCTTGACCGTCAGTTTTTCGTTGACATTGATGGGCTTATCCTCGCTGGAGATCGTCTTTCCATGCAGATCCAGCGTTACAATATCGGAGGCGGAGCAACTTCCATTAAGGTTCAAATCCCGCATCAGTGTTATCGTGCTGCCATTCCACGCATTCTGAAACGCCTTTGCAAGCGTCTGATAATAGGCGCTTTCGCCTATACGTGCATCGAACTGCGTATGGCACTTTTTGCAGGTATAGCCGGTATCGTCCATTTCATGAGCGCAGAGGGAGAGATAGACCTTGCCGTCCTCGCCCAGACTGGTCACGCTGTCGGCGGCGTCCGCCTTGAAGTTCTCGGCGCTGAGCGTCACGCCGCTTGCCGGTTCGGCAATCAGGAGACTGCCGCCGGCATTGGGCTTTATGCCTTCATACACGCCCACACGGATGACCGAATCCTCACTCAATGCGCCTGATACACGAATGGGCAGCTTCCAATCAAAATTGGCGTAATAACCGGCCTTCACCAAGCCGGAAACAGTGAGTTCAGGAGTTGTGCTTTCCCCTCCGTCGTAGTAAACGTCATATTGATTGTTGCCGGTAACGGTAGCATCGGTGAGGGTAATAGCGCCCTTTCCATAGATGCCGCCGCCCTCGAAGGTGCTGTTGTTTCCGGTGATCGTCACACCCTTGACGGTTACCCCTCTCTCCGAATAAATGCCGCCCCCGTGGCCATAACTTGTATTCCCCGTGGCGGACGCCTTGTTGTCGGTGATCGTGGCGTTGGAGATCGAAACATTGCCGGCGTTAAAGTGGATATAGATGCCGCCGCCGTTGCCGGCGGTCGCTGTGTTGCCGGTGATGGTGCCGCCGTCCATGGTGAAGCTGCACTTCTCACCCACATAGACGCCGCCGCCACCGCCGTCAGACGCACCCGCAGTGTTATCGGAAATGGTTCCGCCATGCATGGTGAAGCTCGGCGGGGCGATATGATTCGTCGTGCCGACAAGGAACACACCGCCGTAGTCTTCATTACCGGTAATCGCTCCACCATACATGGTAAAGGACGAGCCGGTCTGATAGGTGCCGCCCTTTTTACCGACCTGCACGCCGCCGGTGATCGTGCCGCTGTACAGCTCCAATTTGCCGCCATTGACGAGCACTTCGCCTTGAACCTTGCCGCTGTCGGAGCAGTCAGTCAGCGTCAGCGAAGCACCGCTACCGACCGTGATACTGCCGGAAATCGTCTGCCCATTTAGGCAGAGGTTGACCTCGCCTTCTGGCACAGCCCAGTCGCCCGACACGGGCTGCGTCAGATAATAGTTGCCAGCAGAATCAGGCAGGGAATCGGCAGTTGTCCATGTTACAGCAGTATCATGTTCGTGTCCGTTGACATCTCCATTCCCGCCGCAGACGCAGTGGGTATGTACATCGCCGCTTTCATTAGGGTCGGTATGATATCCGCCGCTTCCGGCGCTGTTCTGCGGATAGGTTCCGAAATAAACGCTGCTGGCCTGCCCGCCGCTGATGTTTGCGGCCGTTCCGCCGTCCACAAGCTGTATCGCCTTGCCGGTGTCTGCTCCGGCGGCGAATGCCGTCTGCGAAACCGTGGAAATCATCAGCGCGGCGGAGAGCAGCACAGCGGCAAACCGTCTCCAGTTTTTTCTTATGTGCTTCATCAGATCGCCTCCATATAAAAATGTGGGACAAGAGGGATCAGCCCCCGGAGGGGTCCCTCCGGGGGCAAGGGGGTTCCCCCTTGCCAATGGTTTTGTCTGCGGTCACCCAGCGCTGCCGGGTGGTCCCAGGATGCGGTACAGGGTATTTTCCGGCTCGCCCCGGGGCAGGGGCTTGACCAGAAATCCATCTGCCCCCATGCGCTGGCTGCGGGGGGCAAAATCCGCATCCTGGGTCACCCACAGCACCCGGACTCCGGGGCGTATATGCCGGGCGTAGTCGCAGTAGTTCATGCCGTCCGCCCCGTCAACCGCCACAACTGCCAGGTCGCAGGGACCGCCATGCTGCAGGTAGTATGCCAGCGTCACCCCGTCGGAAAAGGTTTTTATCTCTCCCCATGGGGACAGCACCTCCCTCCAGAAGTTTTCCCAGCTGTCACAGATCAGCGCGATCATCCCATCGCCTCCCATCGTTCTTTTACTCCACACCGACGCAGGCCATCGGCCAGTTCCTGATCGGTACAGTTCAGAGGAAGCAGCATGGCCGCCCCTAAGTCAAAGGCCGCCAGGCCGAATTTCTCGTCGTCGCTGAGCCACAGCAGGGGCAGGGCGGCAGACCGTTCCCGCAGGGCTGTGGCCAGTTCCAGCCCCCGCGCCCCCTTCATAGCCACCACCCCGGCATCATATCGGAAGCCGGGGACGGAGCGGATCTCCTCCGGGCAGTAGAACTCGTCAAACTCCAGCGCCGCCCGGGGCGCAGCCCGCCGCAGCCGTTCCTGCCACAGATCGGACTCCATAAACGGGGCACAGATGGCCAGCTTCATCCGGGCGCACCTCCTTCCACTAATTTTGAAAATAAAAAACACCAGGCTTTCACAGTCTGGTGTCATCTATACGGTATCAGGTTGTCAAGGGAAGCGCAAGGTCATTGGCACGAAGTACATTTTTTTGGCGCGAAATACACGTCCGGGCCGGTGGATTTATGGTATACTGAAACTGGGATTTTATGCGGACGGGAGGGATCAATATGACGCCATACCGCATTGCCGTGGTGGACGATCTGGAGCGGGACCGGGCGTGGCTGGCGGAGAAGCTGGCGGACTATATGGCCCGGGACCGGTTGGAATACGAGTTGACCGCCTTTGCCAGCGGAGAAGGGTTTTCTGCGGCGCTGGAGCAGGGCCAGCGGTTCAATCTGGTGTTTATGGACATTTACATGGACGGCATCACCGGCATTGAGGCCGCCCAGGCCCTCCGGGCCAGGGACATGGACTGCAAGCTGGTCTTTCTTACCACCAGCGAGGACTTTATGCGCCAGGGCTTCTCCCTCAACAGCGCCCACTACCTCATCAAGCCGGTGAAGGACGAGGACTTTGCCCAGGCCATGGCCAACTGCCGCCTGGGGCGGGCCCTCCAGGTACCCACCCTTGCCGTCACGGTGGAGGGGCGGACGCTGGAGGTGGACACCCGCCAGATCCGGTATCTGGAGGTACAGCAGCGCAGCGTGGTGCTTCACACCACCCGGGGAGACCTGCCCCTGGGCCGCAGCTTTTCCGCCGCGGCCGCCCCGCTGGAGCGGGACCGGCGGTTTCTCCTGTGTTTCAAGGGAGTGTTGGTGAACATGGACCACATCGCCGCCCAGACGGGGGACGAGCTGCGTCTGGACAACGGGAGCATCCTGCCCATCGCCCCCCGGCGCAGGCGGGAGATCCTGGCCCAATACCGGGCCTATATGTTTGGAAGAATGAGGGAACCGTAATGAGGAAAAGAAACAGAGGGGGCGCTCTGCTGTTGGTGCTGCTCCTGACCCTGGGCGGCGCTTGGCCTGCCTATGCCGCAGAACCTGAGACCCCGCCGCCTGCGGCCACAGAAGAAAGCGGCCTGCCTGCGCCGGAACCGGAGGAACCCCCGCAGCCTGCGCCCATGATCTCCGCCGTCGTGACCGGCTTTGCCGGAGACGGTCTGCCCGCTCTGCCCGCCGTTACCCTCCCGGTGCGGCAGACGGGCAACAGCGACGACGATCTGGAGCCGCTATACAGGCTGGCGGTTCAACAACAATCGGTGACCGCCCTTGTAACGGCGGGGGAGGAGAGCCGGCAGGAACCCCTGGGCGTGGCCTGGGATTTTGGCGACATCGACCAAACCAAGACCGGGACTTATCAGGCGGTGGGGCGGATTGAGCTGCCCGAGGGCTACGTCCTCGCCGAGGGTGTGCCGGGGGCACTGTACATCCCGGTCACGGTGGAGGATCAGTCCCCGGAGGTCATCACCGCAGTGGAATCCTGGTACCCCTATACTGACGCATTTGCCCTGCCCCTGGGCAGTGATTTGGAGGTTCTGGAGGAGAAATTTTGCTTCTCCCCCTATACCCTCCAATGCGAAACGGAGAGTGGGAAAACCGTGACCGCTGCCATCGAGTGGGACTTCTCCGGCGTGGAATTCCAGACCGTGGGGGTCTATCTGGCGGTGGGCACGGTGCTCCTGCCGGAAAACACGGTCTTTGGGGATGGGCTTGTTCTGCCCCAGATCACCGTTCCCGTCTCCGTCCAGCAGCAGGGCAGGCCGGAACTCAACTGCCTTCTGGCCGCACAGGGGGCACTGGTCTTTCCCTGGGTGGCCCCACCCGGTGATCTGGCTGCTGTGCGCGTATGGCTGTCGGAGGATGGCGGGCCGTGGGAGGAGATTACGGACGGAGCCTACTGGGATGAAACCCAGCTGTCCCTGTTCACCGATCTTCTGAATACGGGGTGCCATTACCGCATCCAGGCCGACTACGATGGCGGACAGACGGGAATCTTATCCTTTCTCTACGCCGACGAGATCGTGCTGGAGGGCTACCACGACGGGGACCGGGACGGCGGGGACACCGGCGGAAATCCGCCCCAGGACATCGTCCAGCCTCCCGCTGACACTGGGGATGACCGGACCGACGCCGCCCCGGAGCCATGGGAGCCGGAGGAGGATGACCTGCCCCGCCGCCCGGAGACACCAGAGGAAGATCCGGAGGTTTCAAAACCGGAGCCCTTTCAGGAGCGGGTGACGGAGACCGAAAGCCTGCTGTCCGGGGCCCGGGTGCTGACCATGGCCCAGGTGGGGCCGGTGCGCTTTTCCAAGCAGGGGGTGACCCTCACCCTGTCTGACGCCGCCTTAGACGCTCTTTCCCTCCATGCTGACAGCGTCTTTTACATTGAGTTGTTTCCCACGGAGGACGGCTTTTCCCTCACTGTGGAGGTGGACGGGCGGGGAATATCCGATTTTCCGGACTGTGAGGTGATGCTGCCAGTCACGCTGGAACAGGATGGAGCTGTCCTCGTGCTGACGGGGGAAGATGGTACGGCCGCTGCCGGAACCCTGAATGCCGAGCGGGGCATCGCGGTCTTTCCTATCCGGCATACGGGCCGGTACACCCTGTCAGAGATGCTGACCGAGCAGTCGGAGACGGAACCCGTG
>ERZ835762.1507-NODE-1507-length-11907-cov-3.081083_pt1 | contig 11907 bp, 6 predicted proteins | sample MGYA00519687_ERZ835762 | MGnify/ENA primary metagenome ERZ835762 (study PRJEB31850, sample SAMEA3708783) | human gut metagenome | biome: human gut; feature: human-associated habitat; material: faeces | place: China | collected 2014 ...
CATCACCGCCAGCCCCCATCCACTTTCTGGCCACACCAGACTCGCCAGCAAAAAAGCGAGTGCTGTCAATAACTCAACCAGCGGATAACGCTTGCTGATTTTCGCCTGACAGTCGCGGCAGCGCCCTTTGAGCATCAACCATGAGAGCAGCGGAATATTGTCACGAACGCGGATGGTCTGCTGGCAATGCGGACAGTGCGAACGCGGTAGCGCAAGGCTTATTTTTGACTGCGCACTCGGCATTTCACCATGAAACTCCGCCATTTGTTGGCGCAGCATGATGGGGTAACGCCAAATCACCACATTCAAAAAACTGCCGATGATCAATCCTCCGACGGTTGCCAGTATGGGCATCGCCGCAGGGTATTGCTGAAAAACATCAAAAAGCATGGTTAAAGGTTATTTGTTGTAACTTGCCGGATGCGGGCCTGCGGGTGTATGCCATACGGCTTTCCTTCAGGCCCGATGCGCCTTATTTCATGCCGGATGCGGCGCGAGCGCCTTATCCGGCATACAGGCTTACTCAGCTGACATCTTATGCTCGGTAACCTGATTAATGGTTTCCGGCCCTTGCTGCGGTTTCGGCAGATTAAGCGCCGCCAGTGTCTCGTAAGCCGACTGGCTCACACCGCCCTCGAAGTTCATCTCGCTCGCTCCCGGCAACTGGTAAGCATTCGCGCCCGGATTCCATTTCTTAAAGAACTCCGAAAGATCCGTCTGGGCGACCCAGGATGCACACAGCATCAGCTTGTCGGCAGCGTTACCGTTGGATTCGGCACAGTAATTTCTTTCGCCAAACTTGGTTTTGCCAACCTCATCGCCGCGTGCTTTACGGTGCATCAACTGGAACAGGTTCCAGCCTTTCATCCCTTCACGATCGCTGTAGAACTTAGGCAGGTCACCTTCTGGATACCACTGTTTGATATCAAAGTTTTTCTCTGCCCACTCTTTCAGCTGTGCGTACATCAGCAGACGGTCACCCGCACCGCCGCGCGCCCATGCCTGACCGTTGCTCTCCTCCAGATATTCCGGCGCGACGGTAATGTCGTCAGCGACACGGTTCATCTTGCCGAGATAGCGATCCTGCATGTACAGCGCCAGCACGTTGTTCGCTACTTCAGTTGCGCCAGGAACAGTCAGCGGCGTTTCGGCGGCGTTGTGACCAACTTCGTGCCAGATCAGCCAGTCGTTCAGCGGCGTCGTCGGCAGCGTGGTGCTGTTCGTCGAGAAGCTGCTGTTCATTACCGGATAACCAGAGTGCGCATCACCGATGGAGATCTGCACATCGTTGGTGAAACGATGCTTGTGGCCCGTCAAGTTTTTATAGGTAAACATCCGGTGCTTACCGTCTTCATCATTACGACCGTAGAAGTCATTCATCGAGCTGGCAAAGGTATCCAGATCTTTAGCGAATTCTGCTACGCCACCAGTGAAATTGCTGGCCTCAAGGTTCTTCTTCGGCGTGGTGTAGACGAAAGCGTCTGACTCCAGCTCGCCCAACGGCGCAGGGGAGTTCAGAGCGTTTTTCCATGCGCCATCTTTATAGAACGGCGCTTTCACCACACCAGTAAAGGTGAATTCGGCTGACTCATTCTGTGGGCTGTTGCCCTTGATATAAATCAGACCACCGTAAGGAACCGTAAACTTCACCTCACCATTGGCTTTCAGCTCATAGGTTTTCGTCACTTTTGGCGGACGGTTCAGAGCGACTTCATGCTTCTCACGTCCGGTAAGGTCGTCGGCCAGCGCCACGGTGACAGTCACAGGAACTGATGCAGAAGACTCAATGGTGACCTCTTTCTGAGCCGGAGCCCACAGGCCAGTAGACTGCATGTTACCCGCAAACCATTTGGTCGGATTCGAGTACAGGCTGATGGTTTCAGTAACCTTCTCACCTTCTGCCGATACCGCTCCCGGATACTTCTCGACATCAACTTTGATGTTCAGATCCCACCAGGAACGACCCAGCATCAGGCGCGTCAGCGGTTTTTCCATATAGTTGAGCGGATAGCTCGGGTTCATCATGCCCGCTTTATTAACGCTCTTCTCGCCGTAGATCATGTTGTTATCGACCAGCGATTTTTTCAGCTCATCAGAACACTGCGTGCCGCCAGTATAGGCATCGTTGGCGTAGCAGTTCAGGAACTCGGTGAACGTTTTAAAGCCCAGCTCGTCATCCTTGTCGTTTTCATAGCGATATTCAATTTTATTCCACAGCCAGACCGACATGTTCTGGTACAGACGTTCCAGATCGACGCTGCTCAGACGCTCACCTTTGCGACCATTGGTCCGGAAGTAGAGCTCATGCTGATACAGACGCTGAATGTTGGTGCCTAAATCCGCAGCCTGCACCATCGCTTTTGCCGTGTCGGCGTTAAGGCTTAGTTGCGTATACTGTGGAACATACATGCCACCAGTAACCGGAACCCCCGTGCCAGGACGATATTCCAGACAGTTGACCTCGTAGTGGTAAGTTGGGTCCTTACACTCCTTTAATCCAGGAAACTTCTCAAAGATTTTTGCCTTCGCAGCCTTCAGAGAATCCTCTGTTTTATGATCGGCCTCATCAATAAAGGCATAACGCGTTTCCTGTTTGCCATCTACATCTTCCAGCCAGCTGGCAACTTCCAGCTTCGGTTTGTCATCAGGTTTGTTTTCTACCTGATATTTCCACTTAACTTCCCCTGTCTTACTATCGATGGTGTACGGCAGCGCACCATCTACGGCAGGATAACGTTCATAGACCCAAATGCCCGTTGCGCGCTGCTGACGAACGCGGTTCGGATACCCTTGCGGATCGTTATTTACTACCGACTTGTTCAGTGCCATCGACAGACCTGCGGCATCAAGCAGACGTACAAAGCCAGACGCGCTCTCTTCCTTAAGATTGCTCATCACGTTTTCCATGATCAGCACCGATCCACCTTTGTTCAGATAGGCGATCAGATCGGTCACATCCTGCTGAGTCAGCTTCGGTTTGCTGGTATCTGCTCGCAGCGGGATTGCATAAGGATCGTTACCAACCTGAGTCACATACTCAAAGCCGTTGAGGATCAGCAGCGGCATTTCCTGCGGGTCGAGATCACCATAGCTACTTAAATGCTCAACAGAGATACCCGCAAAATCCGGATGAAAGCCGAACTCAGCGCTGTTTCCTGTAACCTGACCATGACGTTTGAAATAGACAGTATCCAGGTTGGTGCCTACGGTCATGCTGGCTTTCGCGTCCGGCGTCCATTTATCGTCGGACAGATAGCGCAACACGTTCTGCATAAAGTGCTTCATATCATTAGAATCACTGTTACGCGTACACTGACCGTTTTTATCAACACCGCCTTCCCAGCTGTAACCGTTCGGACAACGCAAAATGCTGTTGTAGTGCGGGTTACCGATAACCATCAGTTTGCCCTCACCGACTTGCCCCAGCGAAATAAACGGCAGGTTAAAGGTGGCGGTATCGCGCGTAACGTTTTCCGGCTCAACGAGAGAAGGCGCTTCCGTAATGTACGCCAGCTCGTTTTTATCCCAGGCGCGTTTTTCGCCAAACGCCAGCCAGTAGTTTTTATCATTACGCGCCATCAGAATCGGGAAGGCCGCGTTGGAGATATTCACCACTGCCTGACCGCGCGCATTACCGGTACTGCCATAGAAGTTGGTAGAGTCATGGAAGACGTGGAATTTCGTCACTGATTTGTAATCTTTATCCACACCCCACAGCTTGTTGATAACGCCCTGAATCTGACCTTCGTTAACATTGCGTGCTGTCAACGAGAACCAACGCTGAGAGTTGCAGCCCCCAAGGGAGTCACAAATCGCCGTATCAATCTCTTTAGCCTGCCCGGATTCAAACTGCTCAAGAAATTCGTTTGTCCGCTCAAAGGTTTGATCGCCTTCGCTCAACGCCTCGCCATTGGATAACGAGAGATTGATAATCTCGTTGATTACGTTGGGATACTCGGCAAAGACCTTGCGCACTACGTCCGGCACTTCACGCTCATCATTTTTTCCGGCCTGGGAGTAACGATGAATAAGCTGATCAATATTCGCGCCGCGAACTTCGTCACCCAGTTCAGTCAACGCAATGGTCGACTTATTGCCGCGCACTGAGCCCAGTTCAAAGGTGTCGATACCAAAGGAGATGGTTTCGCCCCAGCTGAAGTTGAATTTGCCGTTTTCGCCAGTTACGCCACGGCCTGAGCTGGTGTAGTAATTTACGCCAACCACACCATTGCCCATGCTATCTACCAGTCGGCCTTCGGAGAGAATGATTTCAGTGGGTTGATACTGATAAAACTGTTCCGCGTTAGCCGACACGAAGGAAGCGTTCAGATCCGGTTTTGTTCCCGGCGTGGTGACGGGCACAACCGGTGAAGTATGAGTGGATGGCGCTTTATCGGTCGCGGCATTGTTTTCCACCTCTTCATTGACCAGCTTTTTGAACTCTTCCGGTGCCAGATCGATTTGCTTATACAGCGAGTCGAAACGTTTACTCTCGATCACTGAGGAGAACGTCAGGCAAACCTGTTCTGTATTCGCCGGACAGCTGTTACTGGACGTTACCAGCGAAACCGCATTGCTTTTCTTGTCATCGGAAGCTGCCAGTTCTTGCGCGTCCTCAAGACTAAACGACACTTTTTCAACCGCACGCAGGCTACGCGCAGCTTCTGACTGGGTGTCGAAGGTAGCAATTGTCGTGTTGTTCCCTGCCACACAGGTGACTTTGTCGCCTGGCGTAAAGGTAAAGCCATCGCTGGATTCACCATTACAAGTAGCACCAGTTATCCGCTGGCTTCCGCCCAGGGTCAGATAACCCGTTTTCGTAGGAACAGGTTCTGGCTCCGGTTCTGGTGTTGGCTCAGGATCAGGTGTCGGTTCCGGCGTAGGTTCTGGGTCCGGCGTTGGCTCAGGCGTCGGCTCCGGGTTTGGTGTTGGATCAGGTTTCACTTCCGGCAAAGACCCTGTTCCAGAATCTACAGGCGGCGTATCGGAGGAAGATCCGGAGCCACCGCCATCACAACCGGCTAACAGGGTTGCACTCAAAATAGCCGCTAAAAGCGATTTCTTATATTTAAATTTCTTATTCATTAATAACGCAAGTGACAAAACAAAGTTAAAAGATTCGTAACCGGGGAAATAGTTTTATGCTTTATCTTCTTTAATAACTTCCTCCATTCTTAAGAAAACGGCATCATTGATAGAAAAACAGGTGAAATTTATAAAAATAACCCCTATTCGATGTCTGGATGGTTATTTTTACGAAATTTCAATAAACAAAAAATTAACAACCTTTCACAACGTAACTATATAAATTTGTTGGTAGTTTTAACGATTAAGATTGCAAAAGCAACAGATAGAACGGTGTTTGCTCATCAAGCGAACATAATTAATACTGACTTGTTTTGCGTGATAAATAATAGATGTTCTCACGCTCTTAATTATTTAGCATGTTATCTGAACGCGAAACATTATTGCCACATGGATAATAAAGCGGGAAATAATTTTCCATTAATAAGACAGAGTAATGTAAACGAAGCCGGATGATATTAACGATCATCCGGCATTATTGACTTACGAAACTAACATCCCGGTAAACACATACGCCTGCAGCAGGGTGATAATGCCGATAACGCTGGCAAAAATCAGACTGTGCTTCACGGTGTAGCGGAACAGTTCAGATTCTCGGCCCACCATGCCCGTCGCGGCGCAGGCCACGGCGATAGATTGCGGGGAGATCATCTTGCCAGTTACGCCGCCGCTGGTATTTGCTGCCACCAGCAGGGTGTCAGAGACGTTGATTTGCTGCGCCGTGGTCGATTGCAGTGAACCAAACAGGGCGTTAGAGGAGGTGTCCGAGCCGGTAAGGAATACGCCCAGCCAGCCGAGAAACGGTGAGAAAAACGGGAACATTACGCCTGTACCTGCCAGTACCAGCGCCAGCGTGGTGGACATGCCGGAATAGTTGGTGACGAAGGCGAACGCCAGCACCATGCCAATCGACAATATCGGCCACTTCAGACTAATTAGCGTTTCGGCAAAGACGCCAATCCCTTTCTTGATGCCCACGCCGAGGATGAAGATAGAGATAATCGCCGCAATAAAAATAGCGGTGCCGCCAGCTGAGAGAGGGTCGAATTTAAACACCGCATCCATTGGCGTTGGTTGGGCGACAATGGGTGCCGCTTTCAACACTTGTTGATGCAAATGAGGGATCTGGAAATTAATCACCAGTGAATAAAACGCGCCGCCCGGAGCAAATAACGCTTTAAACGGCTTCATGGTCCAGATGGTGACCAGCACCGTTAAGATTAAAAACGGTGACCACGCACGAATGATTTGCCCCAGACTATATTCTGAAGGCACGGGACCGCCAGAAGATGGTTTATTCACCACCATCGCTCCTGCGGATTGTCCCATGCTGATTGCCGTTTCGGTATTTTTCGGCCGCCAGACTTTAAGGAATAAAGCGAGTGAGACGATACTCACCAGCGCCGAAGTAATATCCGGCAGTTCCGGACCAATATAGTTAGAGGTAAAGAACTGCGTGACAGCGAAGCTTCCCCCAGCAACCAGCGCCGCTGGCCACGTCTCTTTCACCCCTTTCCAGCCGTCCATCATTGCTACCAGCCAGAACGGTACAAGAACCGACAGGAACGGTAACTGACGTCCCGCCATTGCGCCAATGTGGAACGGATCGATTCCCGTTACCTGACCGGCGACCAGAATCGGCACGCCCAACGCACCAAACGCCACCGGCGCAGTATTGGCAATCAGACACAGCCCCGCCGCGTATAACGGTTTGAAGCCCAGGCCCACCAGCAGCGCACCGGTAATCGCCACCGGCGCACCAAAGCCAGCCGCCCCTTCCAGCAGCGCGCCAAAGGAGAAACCAATCAGTAACACCTGCAAACGCTGATCGTCAGTGATGGAGATAACCGAGCTGCGGATAATATCGAACTGACCGCTGGCAACGGTTAATTTATACAGGAACACCGCCGCAACAATAATCCACGCAATAGGCCATAATCCATAAATAAAGCCATAGCCCGCAGCAGCAAATGCCATATCAATCGGCATTTTAAAGGCGAATATTGCAATCAGGATAGATAATATAAGGGTTATTGCTCCAGCGACATGTCCTTTCAGACGTAATACCGCGAGTGCAACGAAGAAGAATATTATCGGGATCAGGGCGACCAGAGCGGATAGCCCCAGTCCTCCCATCGGCATATACATTTGGGTCCAGGTAACCATATTGTTCAGTCTCTTATTATCTTTATATGCTTGATATACTTAAGGTTGTAATAAGCAAAAGAGGACTGAACTGTAAAATATAGGCGTTATACTTTACAGCAACAGTACGCTGCTAACGCAATTGCTACCTCTGGCATAACAAGTATATCGGGTAAGGGTTTCTGTTCCGCACACGCAGGCGCAGAATATCGTTAAGATGTCCATATTGTTGTTTTAGGCCCGCTAGTAATGCGCTACGGGTATTTAATATTGTTAAACCCTGATAATCGCTCCGGTTATTTCCGGGATAAATGTACTACCGCAGTTACTATCATAGCCCCGACAATAAAACTTGCCGGGGCTTTTTTGAGGCTATTAATGACTTTCTTTTTCGCGTAAACGCCAGGCGTGTAATAACGGTTCGGTATAGCCGTTTGGCTGTTTCACGCCGAGGAAGATTAAATCGCTGGCAGCTTTAAAAGCACACGAGTTAGCGAAATTCCCCGCCATCGGACGATAAGCCGGATCGCCAGCGTTTTGCTGATCAACCACTTTCGCCATATTCTCCAGCGACGCCTGCACCTGTTCTTTGGTCAGAATACCGTGACGTAACCAGTTGGCGATATGCTGGCTGGAGATGCGCAGCGTTGCGCGGTCTTCCATCAACGCCACGTTGTGAATATCCGGCACTTTTGAACAACCAATCCCCTGCTCCACCCAACGCACCACGTACCCCAGAATTCCCTGCACGTTGTTATCCAGCTCTTGTTGGATCTCTTGCGCCGACCAGTTAGCGTTTTCAGCAACCGGAATAGTCAGCAGATCGTCCAGCAGCGGTTCAAATTCAGCATTGAACTCGGTCTGGGCAATGTTAGCTTGCACGCTCTGTACGTTGGTTTGGTGGTAGTGCAGCGCATGGAGCGTAGCAGCGGTTGGTGACGGAACCCAGGCCGTGTTCGCCCCGGCACGCAGTTGGTCGCCCTTCTGGCTGTACATGTCTGCCATCAGGTCCGGCATTGCCCACATGCCTTTACCGATTTGCGCTTTACCGCGCAGCCCACAGAACAGACCGGAAAGCACGTTATTACGCTCGTAGGCTTTGATCCAAGGCGTCGATTTCATCTGATTTTTACGCAGCATCGGGCCAGCTTCCATCACCGAATGCATTTCATCGCCGGTACGGTCGAGGAAACCGGTATTGATGAACGCCACGCGGTTGCGCGCCTGAGCGATACAGCTACGCAAGTTCAGCGAGGTCCGACGTTCTTCATCCATAATGCCCATTTTCAGGGTATTCGGTGCCATACCGAGCATTGTCTCAATGCGGGTAAACAGTTTGTTGGCGAACGCCACTTCCTGCGGACCGTGCATTTTCGGTTTCACAATATAGACGCTGCCAGTGCGCGAGTTTTTCTGCACTTTTAAATCATAGAGGGCAATCGCGCCAGTCATGACGCCATCAAGAATACCTTCCGGGATTTCATTGCCTTCGCTGTCCCAAATCACAGGAATGGTCATCAAATGACCCACGTTGCGGATAAACAGCAGCGAGCGTCCGTGCAGAGAAATTTCAGAGCCATCGGCGGCGGTGTAATGACGATCGTCATTCAGTTTACGCACGATTTGCCGACCGTTTTTTTCCATTTTCTCTTGCAGAGTCCCCTGCATCAGGCCCAGCAGGTTGCGGTACAGCAGGATTTTATCTTCCGCATCAACCGCCGCGACCGAATCTTCGCAGTCGAGAATGGTACTGATGGCCGCTTCGACGATAACATCGTTGATATGCGCCGGATCGTCTTTGCCAATCCGCCCGTTGGCATCAATTTGCAGTTCAATATGCAGACCGTTATTTTTCAGCAAAATGCAGGTCGGCGCAGCGGCATCGCCACGGTAACCGACAAACTGCGCCGGGGTACGTAACGTGGTTTCTTTACCATTTTTCAACTGGATGCGTAATTGTTTATCGACCACCTTAAATGCCACCACATCCTGATAGCTGCCGTTTTCCAGCGGTAGTGATTCATCGAGGAAACGCCGAACCCAGGCGATAACCTGCTCACCGCGTTGCGGATCGTAGCCGCTGACCATCGCCCCTTCCTGCGGGATGATGTCGCTGCCGTATAACGCATCGTACAGTGAGCCCCAGCGAGCGTTCGCCGCGTTCAGCGCGTAGCGGGCGTTCATTGCCGGAACCACCAGCTGTGGCCCCGCCTGGCTGGTGATTTCGCTGTCAATGCCCGTGGTTTCCACCGTCACGCGCTCCGGTTGTGGCACCAGGTAGCCCAGTTCACGCAGGAAAGATTTATAGGCCTCTTTATCTTTAACCGGCCCCGGATTGCTGCGATGCCACTCATCAAGCGCCGCCTGAATGCGATCGCGTTCTGCCAGCAACTGACGATTTTCTGGTGCCAGATCGTGAACGATCTCATCAAAATTGCGCCAGAACGCCGCAACGTCCAGCTCCACGCCCGGTAAAACTTCTTCATCGACAAAACGTTTAAAGTTGGCGTCAATGCGTAAACGGCCCTGGGTTATGGTTTGACTCATTGTTTATCTCCTCGTTTTCGCTTATTTCGCCAACACCGCTGCTGCCGCTTTCGCGACCTGCGCATCCTGTGCTCCGGTTAAACCAGAAACGCCCACGGCACCAATAATTTGCCCATCCACAACAACCGGTACGCCACCTTCTAGCGACGTCAGTAACGGCGCAGTCACGAACGCGGTACGTCCGTTGTTCACCATCTCTTCATAGCCCTTAGTTTCACGACGCCCCAGCGCGGCGGTACGCGCTTTCTCCTGGGAGATGTAAGCCGCAATCGGCGCGCAATCGTCCATGCGGCTTAACGCCAGCAGATGGCCGCCGTCATCAGCAACAGCAATGGAAACAGACCAGTTATTTTTCTGCGCCTCTTCCTGACCTGCGGCAATAATTGCACTCGCCATTTGCTGGCTAAGAATGACTTTAGTTTTCATTTTGTTATTCCTTATCAAGGGCTTGTTCTACAATTTCAATCCAGTGACGCACAGAGGTATGACCGGCGCTCGCCAGATGCGTCTGGCAACCAATGTTGGCGGTGACGATCATTTCCGGTTTGCCGCTTTCCAGCGCATTCATTTTGTTATCCCGCAGCGGGCGCGCCAGATCGGGATGCGTTAACGCATATGTTCCCGCCGACCCGCAGCACAGATGGCTGTCGGGAACATCCGTTAAGGTAAATCCAAGACGAAGCAACACTTTTTCCACTTCGCCGTTCAGCTTTTGCGCATGTTGTAGGGTACACGGGCAGTGGAAGGCCAGTTTTTTATCGCCGCGAATTGCCAGTTTTTCCAGCGGTTCCTCGCGCAGAAGTTCGACTAAATCGACCGCCAGCTCACTGACCTGACGCGCTTTATCGGCATATAACGCATCGTTTTTCAGCATCTGCCCATACTCTTTAACGAACGCGCCACAACCGCTGGCGGTTTGCAAAATTGCCTCGGCACCTGCTTCAATCGCGGGCCACCAGGCATCAATATTATTTCGCGCCCGCGCCAGCCCTTTCTCTTGCGCATTAAGATGATAGTCCACCGCGCCACAACAGCCTGCTTCGTTAGCTGGCATGACGCTGATCCCCAGACGATCCAGCACTCGCGCGGTTGCCGCGTTGGTGTTGAAAGCGTAGGCTGGGCGCAGCCTTCCAGCATTAAAACCCGACGCTTATGGCGCAGCGGTGGTCGCGGTTTAGCTTTCACCGTTTCGGCGGGCAGTTTTGCTCTGACCTGTTCCGGCAGAAACGGTCGCAGCACCAGTCCTACCTGCGTCAGCGCACGGAAGACCGCCGGACGCGGCACTACCTGGCGCAATCCTTCGCGCAGCATTCGCTCCGGCAATGGGCGTTTCACTTTCTGCTCGACAATATCACGCCCGATATCCAGCAAATTGTGATAGCGCACACCAGAAGGACAGGTGGTTTCACAATTACGGCAAGTGAGGCAGCGATCGAGATGCTCCTGTGTTTTAAGCGTGACTTCGTTGCCTTCCAGCACCTGTTTAATCAGATAGATGCGCCCGCGCGGCCCGTCCAGTTCATCGCCCAGAAGCTGATAGGTTGGGCAGGTTGCGGTACAAAATCCGCAGTGAACACAGGCGCGCAGGATGCTGTCGGCTTCCAGCGCGCGCGCGTTCTGCCGCATCTCTTCAGTTAATTGGGTTTGCATAGCCTGCTCCTCAAAGTTCCGCGTACATGCGACCGGGGTTAAACACGCCGCAAGGGTCGAGCTGCTGTTTAAGCTGCTGGTGATAGCGGAATAAAGGAGCCGATAGCGGGGCAAAGCCACCATCTCCGGCACTAAAGCGGGTCGCATGACCGCCAGCGTTGCGGGCGATGCGATGGATTTGATTGTCCTCGGCTGTCGATTTCAGCCAGCGTAACGCTCCGCCCCAGTCGATCAGTTGCTCGCCGGGTAAATCCATCATCGGCGCATCGCTGGGTAATGAAATGCGCCATAAGGTACCTGGTAACGAGAAGAACGGCAGTTGTTGTTCACGCAATTGCTGCCAGAACTGACCCGCAACCTCTTCGCCCCCCAGCAGTTCACGCGCCGCTTTTACCGATCCTTCGCCGCCCTCAAGGCGGATCCACAACGCATTGTCGAAGTAACATAAGCCACTAATAGGTAGCGGCTGGAGTTGCCACT
>ERZ835762.1522-NODE-1522-length-11820-cov-3.365491_pt1 | contig 11820 bp, 19 predicted proteins | sample MGYA00519687_ERZ835762 | MGnify/ENA primary metagenome ERZ835762 (study PRJEB31850, sample SAMEA3708783) | human gut metagenome | biome: human gut; feature: human-associated habitat; material: faeces | place: China | collected 2014 ...
AAGCCAACTAAACAGTACATACCAGACGGTGCCGGATATTCGGTGCTTTGCCCCTGTGAGCCCGCTGGAGGCCCGCAGGGGCGTTTTTACGACAATAGCCGAGGGATTACTCCCCCGGCTGTTTTTCTGCCCTCTAAGACGGAATAAACTGGGGTTACTCCCCGGCCTCTCTCTTGTCCCGCTCCATCCGCTGATCTACCGCATTTATAATATATTGATTCATACTTTCGCCAGCGGCGGAGGCCGCTTCCTTTATATCGTCCTTCTTGCCTTTAGGCATGGCAACAGATACACGGTCAAGGTTTGCTGCGTCCCACTTCTTGGCACTCTTTTTTTGCGCCTCTGTATATTTCCGGGGTTCTGGCATATTTGCACACCTCCTCCATTGTTATTAAGTATACCACAAAACACAATACTTAACAAGTAGATAAATTGACAAAAATCTACTTAATAAGTTGTGCATTATTCCATCTTGCATATCTACTTAATAAGTAGTAAAATATAATCAAGCAAGGGGGACACCCCGGCGAAGGTGGACGATAGCATCAAGACCACCACATAAGAGCGGGACGGGATATGGTAAGTCACCCCCGGGAGGGTGCACATAAAGCCCACCGCCGCCGGAGCGGCCCCCAATAACTACAGGAGGTCAACACCATGAGCGCCAACGAACTGGAAATGAAGATCCGGGAGCTGCGCCAGCTCCAGCAGTTGATTGAGGAGGCCCAGGCGGAGGCCGAGGGCATCCGGGATGCTATCAAGGCCCACATGGGCGAGCGGGAGGAGCTGCGGGCCGGGGAGTATAAAATCACCTGGAAGCCCGTCACGTCCTCCAGGCTGGACGCTGTGGCTCTGAGAGCGGCCTTGCCGGAGGTGGCGGCCCGCTTCACTCGCACCAGCACCGCCCGCCGCTTCTGCGTGGCATGAGAAAGGCCCCCATATCCCAGCCGACCAAAGCAAGAGGATATAGGAGCCGATAACCACCCCGGAGGGGGTCAAGGGCATTGTACCACGGCCCCCTCCAGATTTCAAGATGGAGGAGATACCAATGGAGACGGAACGGAAAACGGTGGGAACAATTCCCGCCCCGGTCAGCACAGAAGCCCGAGAGCTTGCTTTCGTGCTTGCCCGGAATGATGCCGATTTTACGCGCGCTATGCTTATGAGGGCGCTGGCGCTTGAAAAGGCAATCTATGGGCAGAGGAGGGCCAGAGCATGACCATTGAGGAGAAATACCCCAACTTTGCACAGCTCACCGCCCTGCTGAACCAGCGGAAGCGTCCCCGGAAAACGCTTGATTCCGTGATTGCCTGTCTTTTGGTAAGGAAGTCGGAAGGGGGCGAGCGGAAATGATTCGTTTCCCCACCACGCCGGAAGCGTTTATTTCCGACCAGGAGCAGCTTTTGGGCCGGAAGCTGGCAGAGAACGAGCGGGAGGTCATAGCCGCCTTGGTGAAGGTATTCAACCTTTTCTATGAGGGCGGATTAAAGCAAGACCACGCTGTTTTAAATAGATGCCTGGACAAGCCGGATGAATTTATGTCCCGCCATAAAGATGATTCGTTCATACACCAATTTGCCAAAGCGTGCCGTTTTTGGATGATTGAAGCATGGGAACAGGGAGCAGAAAGGAGCGTTTCAAAATGACTGAAATTATAACCGCGCTGTACCACGCCGCCAGCAGTGAGGAGCCGGACACGATGGACGGCCCCAGCCTGTGCGACTACTACCAGCGCAGGGAGGAGGCCAACCAGGCCAGACGCGCCCTTGTGGACACTGTGGGCGACGAGGTGGACGTGGACAGCTACGGGGTAGCTATGGAGTGCCAGGGGTTTATAAATGGCTTTTCTATCGCGCTGGACATGCTTAAATAAATAAAAAGGGGGACGGATTACCGTCTCCCTTTTTAGACAAGCCAACTCAAGAAGTGAATAGCCGTTTTTCGGCTTGTTTGTATTATATCGCTGCTGATGTATTCTGTCAACAAGGGGTAACGGTTGGGGCTCCAATTCTGATTGCATACCCCCCAGGGTATGCTTTTTCTGGTCAATCACTAATTGTAATCACAATTTTTCTTTAAAATACAGTCTGTAATATATATTAAACATTCTTTCTTTTTTGGGGGGTAATCATTGTGGGGAGAATACAGCACAGTGTTTCCACAATAGAAAAAGTGGAATCGAACTTGAAAAACACCCCCCCCACCTCAAGTTAAAGAGGCAGGGGGGGATTAAACTTCTATCGGACGCGCTTCGCTTCAATCAGCCAATGCGCTTGTTGTAGTTCCACCACGTCGGAAATGGATACGTTGTAAAAGGCGGTTGATTGTCCCATCTCGTCCAGGCTCCAAAAGGACAGCGGGCGCTGTTGGAGGTCGAATCCATGTTGAAAGCATGCGCCGCCTGGGCAGAAGGTCATACGGTTATGCTGGACGTGTGCAATTGCCTCGCTGGCCGCCTCCTGAAAGCTAGAGTAGTTATAGGCTTTAAATGCTCTCTCTGGGATGGCGATTAACAATGTATCTTGGCTCCCCTGCTTCACCAACGGCTTAAAACATATATTTTTACCATCTTTGGGCTGCTGGGTGCCAAGCTGTGCTGTGCCATCTGAAATATGCTTTATCGCCTGCTCTAGAAACTCCCCAGCCTTTTGGGCGACCTTTTGCTCGGATACGTGATCAATAGCCGTTTGAAGTTCGGGCGTAATCTTCCATACCATGTAAATCAGGCCTCCCCTCGCATCGTGCGCCGCCGACGGGTACATTCATGGCAGTAAACGACTGTATTCTCCAGGTCGTTGAGACCATCAGACAGTAGGCCAACAATATCCACTTGATGCACATCATTGCAATCCGGACAAAGTGTATAGACGTTTGTATTTGTCAGCTCATAAAATTTCTTTCCGCATTTTACCAAAAACATAATTTTTCACTCCTTGATTTTTTTATAGATTGAGGTATAATAAAAATATCCTTTCTGCTATCCGCTTGTATCACTGTCTGTATGTGATGCAGGCGGTTCCTTTTTTCTGTAGAGCGCTATCCAGTCCTCAAGGCGCTGCGTCACCAGCCAGCCGGAGCGGTTACGCCTATGGAACACGGTGGGCGCTCCATCCTGAAACCGCTCCGCGTCCCGGACGGCCTGGGCCATAGCCTCCGGTACATTCAGCCGCTCGTTGCGCTTGCACTCAATATGTATGTGGGGTAGCCCCACAAGGTCGGGTGTGGCCCCGTAGCTCACCGCCATACCTGGCTGCACGTCGTAGCCGTACCCCTGGAGGAGCCGGGCAAGCTCCAGCTCACCCGCCCGGCCCTTGCGCTGGCTTGCCCTACCCATTGGAATCTCCATTCAGCTCGTTTCTGATCACCTCCAGGTGCTCCGCAATTTCCTCCAAAGCCTGCGCAATCTTCACTAATACGTTGTATGTAGCATCATTCATTGTTTCGCTGTCTCCTTTCAGTACACAAGAGATAGTGTTGACGTAGCGTTGACGAGCTGTTGACGAGGCCCTCGTCAACGCCAAACCCTTTTAATTGCAATGCTTTCCGGGATTTGTTGACGTGTTGACGAAGAAATCCGCAAATATAGGCTATTACGCTGTATAGGCTATATTTTATATATTTTTATCCTTTTATAGGAAATCCTCGTCAACATCGTCAACACTTGCCCTGAAGCGCCTGTGCTGCAACGCTTTGAGGTGTTGACGAACCTTCCGTTTCCCCTCGTCAACGCCTCGTCAACATCGTCAACACCCTACAACAGATAGCGCCCCATATTTTCGGAATGGGAGATTGCGAACCCGTTGAACATGGCCGGAAATCCGCTTCTTCTGTGTGGTCAATCCCAACTTATCCAGAGCCTGAGAAATCTGCTGGATAGAGTAACCACGCAGGGTATCATTGTAGGTCTTGAACTCGGACACCGTACCGTCACGCCATTCAAATGAACCAGGTTCTGCCCTGGCTGTGTTGATAATGTCCTCCACTTCCAACTGCCCCTTTAGGGGTTTCTCGTGCTCCAGGTTGCGCCGGGCCAACTGCGCCTGTTCTTCTCTTGTGAGGCGGAAATGGTTTGGCTTGTCCGCCGCCAGATCCTTGACTTCCGCCCAAAGCTGCAATGCGTCAAACTCCGCCAGCCGGTCAAGGTCAATCTTTTCAACGGGCACCGTCCAGAACCGCCGGGAGCCGGTCGGGTCAATCAGGAATCGCTCTGTGTTGCAGGTGGCAATTAGCGACGTTCTCCGGGCCTGGATCTGGTCAGCCCGTCCGTAGGGCAAGCGGTATTCATCACGCTCGGCGGTGATAAACGCTTTCAGCCGCTCTAGGTCTGAGCGAAGGGTGGTTTCCAGCTCTCCCAGCTCCACAATCCAGGCAGAGGTGCAGCGCCTCGTGGTGTCCTTGTCGTGAGTGTCAATATACTGGCCCAACTTTACCAGTTCCGGCCTGACCCCCAGTTTGCGGACGAAGGATGTTTTCCCGATGCCCTGCGGCCCCTGTAAAACAAGGAGACCGTCAGCGCCATACCCATTTTTTAGCTCATTCTGTGCCATTGCCCAACACTGAAAGAGCCACTTTGAGACCAACGTGCGGGACAGATTATCTTCCGTCGGTAGATGAAGGATTTCAAACAGGGGTACAACGCGCTCCGTATAATCCCATTTCACATCGCGCAGCATATCAATCACAGGATTGAACCTGTATTTTCCAGAAACGACACCCAACAGATCCGCAACAAGCTCTTTCGTACATCGGAACTCCTTTTTGAGCTGGTCATGTAAGATGATATGTAGATCTGCGGCCAGCGTCTCAGGGTTAAATATGCTGTTGACTCCTTGAATCTCCGCTTCCTTCGTGATTACGTTGTAGCGGACAGAAATCCCATTTTCAAACAAGTATTGCTCAAAGGTATCCAGGTCGAGAATCCGGCGCTTATGCTCACTTTTACCTGCTTCGGTGATGCTCTCCCCACGCTCCAGGCGTTGACGCACGGCTCCGGCGATTTCTTCCAAAGACAGATCTTGTTTTTTGAGCCGCTCTATCTCATCTAGAGATACGCCGTTTTCAAGTAAAAAATTCAGTGCGTCGGACAATCAGCATCACCGCCAATTTCAATCGCTTTAGCTGTCTCCAGGATTTCCACCGCTCTGTGGCGCATGGAATAGACACGGGCGGCCCGTTTGTGCTCGGTGGCGGGTAGATAATACCCTGCGGCGTTATCCGCCAGAATGGGCCTCCCTTCACGCCGCTCCCGCTCGATCATCAGGCGCACCGTGCGCCCGTCCAGCTCCCGGCGAGGTATCGCGTTCTCTCTACCTGGAAGAAGAAGGTCTGCGATACCCCATTGACCACCGGGGGCCTGGGTGATATGCTTGTTACGGGAATTGCTGCTTGTCCGCTGCTTTTCCTGTCTTGCCCGTCTGGATGTTGCCGCATCCGGGCGGGTTCTCTTTTCCCTGCTCATACTGTGCTTACCTCCGACTGCTTTGCAATCCATTCCCGCAGACCATCCACGGGGATTCTCGTACAACCGCCCAGGCGAATGACAGGGAAATCCGCCTGGTGCATCCATCGGTAAAAGGTTGTCCGTGATACATCCACCAGCCGCGCCGCCTCTGACGGCCTCACGGCCAGGGGTTCCAGCTTGTCCGACATTAGCTCACCTCCTGGGATAGTTCCCGTATGATGGAGAAAATCTCATCTTTCTCCTCCTGGGGAAGTTCCTTGCGGAGCTTGCGGGAAAAGCTTGCGTCTGCAATCCCTAGAGCGTCCGCGATCTGCCAAAGCCGTACCCCGGCCCCCGCTGCTGTTCGCCTAATGTCTTGGTTGTGCATAAAAACACTCCTTTCTGATACCATTCTACCATTTGGCAGGTGTGAAAACAATAATAACATAATTTATCTTCTTGTAGACGATAATTACAACATTATTGTTGACTGCTTCGAATAGTTGTGCTATTGTATCCCTGGAGGTGATTTTATGGGTGAACTGACAGTATTTGCGAAAAGGCTGAGAGAAGTTCGGGAACGGTGCGGACTAAAACAAAATGCGCTTGCCGCCAAGATTGGAGTTACAGCTCAGACGATATCTGCTTATGAAAAAGCAGATATCGGGGGCAAGGGGAAAAATCCAACACTGGAAACTGCTGTTTCCCTCGCAAGAACGCTAAATGTCTCGTTAGATTGGCTATGCGGAATAGATAGCAGTAATATTAAAATAGGCGAAGTCCAAACATTAGGTGATATTGCCCGCACAATAAGCAAGGCAGTGTCTATATTTGGAATAGATGCTTATGAGAATATTCGCGTTGACACACAATTTGGGACTATTGCTTGCCCGGGTCTTTTATTCAATGACGCAGAATTAAAAAATTTTTTGAGCGACAGCGCAAAAATGAGAAAACTGCTCGATGAAAAAATCTTTAACGAAGATTTCTATAAACGCTGGGAAGCGGATAGACTTCACGCACTTGACGCCATAGCAATTGACGAATATATCGACTCGCAACTTCCATTTTAGTAATAAAACCGCCCCCGGTGCTACCAACACCGGAGGCGGCAAGAGCGATAATGACCCGACTAAGAATCAAAACCGCGCCCCCATTGTACCATGAGCGGACGAGCGGGCGCAAGAGGAAAGGAGCAGCACATGGGCAGAAAAGCAGCAGCAGGCACCGGCACGATCCGCAAAAAGACCGTGACCCGCTCGGGAAAACAGTATACCTATTGGGAGGCACGGTTTACGGCTGGGTATGACCCAGGCACCGGCAAACAGGTGCAGAGGAGCATCACCGGCAAGACGCAGAAGGAGGTTGCTCAAAAGCTCAAGGCGGCCACGGCGGCGGTTGACCTGGGGGTATACGTCCAACCGGCCAAATTGACGGTTGGAGAGTGGATGGATACCTGGGCAGGGGCATACTTGGAAGGGGTAAAGCCCTTGACAAAGGCGGGCTATGAGGGGCAGATCAGAAACCACATAAAGCCCAGGCTGGGGAACATCCGGCTGGAACGGCTGACCCCGGAAATGGTACAGGCTTTTATAAATGGGCTGACAAAGGGAGAGCGCCCACTTTCTCCGGCATCCGTTAAGATTACATACTCGGTCTTGAACCTTGCATTGAAACAGGCTAAAATAAATAAGAAAATCCCATACAATCCAGCGGCAGACTGTAAACTGCCTCGGGCGGAGCGCCGAGAGATAAAGCCACTCGATAGCGCAGAAATTGAAGCGTTTTTGCAGGCAGTTAAAGGGAACAAGTTCGAGGTGCTCTATATCTTTGACCTGTTTACCGGACTAAGACGAGCGGAGTTGCTGGGCTTGAAGTGGAGCGATGTGGATTTCAAGGCCGGGACGATTATAGTCGAGAGGCAGCTTCAGAGAGAAAAGAAAAAGGGCGGAGCATACCTTTTTGCGACGCTGAAAAACGACAGGAAGCGCACGATTTCACCGGCTCCGTGGGTTATGCGAACCTTAAAATCCCACAAGGCGAGGCAGGCGGAGCAGAGGTTAAGGGCCGGAGCCGCGTGGGAAGACAGCGGATTGGTGTTTACAAATGAGATAGGGCACCACCTATACGGTGAGACTGTCTATAAAAATTTCAAGCGGCTTATGGCCTCGATTGGATTGCCGGAAGCCCGGCTCCATGATCTGCGCCACAGTTATGCGGTAGCCAGCATCCGCGCAGGAGACGACATCAAGACCGTTCAGGACAATTTGGGACATGCCACAGCAGCCTTTACCCTCGATGTGTATGCCCATGCTACGGAGCAGATGAAGCGGGACAGCGCTGCACGAATGGAAGTATATATTGAGAAGGTTTTGGGGCTAACATAAGTGGATAAGGGAAAAAGAAAGGGAAAAGTTTTTTAGACTGGCTTCAAAAAGTGATAGAATAGTGCGGGAAATGAAGAAAATTACAAAAAAGAATAACTATATAGGACGATAGAATGGTTATGACTGATTTATTTGAAAAATCCATTCAGATTCTGGAACTGCCCAAGGTGCTTGAGCGCCTGGCCGGCCAGGCTGTGACCCAGGAGGGCAAGGAGCGCTGCCTGGCGCTGCGGCCCATGACCGACCCGGACGATGTCCAGCGGGCGCTGGATGAGACCAGCGCCGCTGTGGACATGAGCGCCCTGCGGGGCAGCCCCTCCTTCTCCGGCGTCAAGCCGGTGGCGGCCTCCCTCCAGCGGGCCCACATGGGGGGCGCGCTCAACACCCGGGAGCTGCTGGACATCGCGGCGGTGCTGCGGGCGGCCCGCTCCGCCAGGGAGTACGGTGAGGGGGACGAGCGGAAAAAGACCTGCATCGACCACCTGTTTCGCTCCCTGACCGCCAACCGCTTTCTGGAGGACAAGATCACCGGCTCCATCGTGGGAGAGGACGAGATCGCCGACGCCGCCAGCCCCGAGCTGGCTTCCATCCGGCGGCATATCCGGGCCACCGCCTCCAAGGTGCGGGACATCCTCAACAAGCTCCTCTCCTCCAACCAGGCAAAATATCTCCAGGAGGCCATCATCACCCAGCGCAACGACCGCTTCGTGGTGCCCGTCAAGTCGGAGCACAAGAACGACGTGCCCGGCCTGGTGCACGACGTGTCCTCCTCCGGGGCCACCTTCTTCATAGAGCCCATGGGGGTGGTGAAGGCCAACAACGAACTCAAGGAGCTCCAGGCCAGGGAGGAGAAGGAGATTGAGCGCATCCTTGCGGAGCTGTCCGCCGAGTGCGCACAGTTCAAGGACGATATCACTCAGGACTACGATCTGCTCATCCTTCTGGATGTGATCTTCGCCCGGGCCAAGCTGGCCTACCGGATGCGGGCCTGCGCCCCCAGAATCGTGGAGCGCGGCCTGTACCTGCGGAAGGCCCGCCACCCCCTGCTGGATCCGGACAGGGCGGTGGCCAACGACCTGATGCTGGGGGAGGACTTCGACACCCTGGTAATCACCGGCCCCAATACCGGCGGAAAGACGGTGACCATCAAGACCATCGGCCTGCTCACCCTCATGGCCCAGTGCGGCCTGCATATCCCCGTCTCCGACGACAGCCGGGTAAAGGTGTTCCGCCGGGTGCTGGCCGACGTGGGCGACGAGCAGTCCATCGCCCAGAGTTTGTCCACATTTTCCTCCCACATGGTGAACATTGTGGGCATTCTCGGGGAGGCGGACGACGAGACGCTGATCCTCTTTGACGAGCTGGGGGCGGGCACCGACCCCATCGAGGGCGCGGCCCTGGCCGCCGCCATCATCGAGAGCGCCCGGGAGATGGGGGCCCTGGTGGCCGCCACCACCCACTACGCCGAGCTGAAGGTGTACGCCATGACCACGCCGGGGGTAGAGAACGCCTCCTGCGAGTTCAACGTGGACTCCCTGGCCCCCACCTACCGCCTGCTCATCGGCATCCCCGGCAAGTCCAACGCCTTTGCCATCTCGGAGCGGCTGGGCCTGCCCAAGTCCATCATCCAGAAGGCCGCCGCCCGCATTGACGCGGAGAACGTGCGCTTCGAGGACGTGCTCACCCAACTGGACGAGCAGCGCCAGGAGATGGAGCGGGAGAAGGAGGCCGCCGCCCGGCTCCGGCGGGAGATGGAGGAGACGGCCAAGGCCTCCCGGGAGTACAAGGCCAAGATGGAGGCCGAGCGGGCCAAGGCGGTGGAGAAGGCCCAGGCGGAGGCCCGGGCCATTCTGGACGAGGCCAGGGACACCGCCGACCAGGTATTCAAGGAGCTCAACGACATGCGCCGCCGCCAGCGGAAAGAGGAAGACTGGCAGCGGGTCAACGACGAGCGGGCCGCCCTGCGCCGCAGCCTCAACGAGGCGGAGGGGAAGCTGGGGGCCCGGCCGGAGGAGCCGGCCCCGCCTCCCACCCGGCCAGCCCGGGCGGGCGACACGGTGGAGCTGGTGAAGATGGGCACCCAGGCCACCGTCCTGTCGGTCAACAAGGACGGCTCCCTCCAGCTCCAGGCGGGGATTCTGAAGATCACCGCCAGGCAGGAGGAGGTGCGCGTGGTAGAGGGGGAGACCCAGCAGTCCGCCAAGAAGGTGGTGGCCCGGGCGGAGCACAAGCTGCGCACCCTGGGGGCCTCGCCAGAGGTGGATCTCCGGGGTATGATGACCGATGAGGCCATCGGCGCATTGGATCTCTTCCTGGACAACGCGGTGCTGGGCAAGCTCAACGAGGTGCGTATCATCCACGGCAAGGGCACCGGCGCGGTGCGCAAGGCAGTGCGGGAGCACCTCAAGCGCAGCCGCTACGTCAAGTCCTTCCGCCCCGGCCGCTACGGCGAAGGCGAGGATGGTGTGACCATCGCCGAGCTTCGGTAGAGCAGCCCCCGTCCCCCGCGGGAGCGCGTGGGGGGCCTTCGGGGGGAATCGCTTCCCCCCGGAAGGCGCGGCTTTGGAGCGAAGCGACAGGCTTTCCGCAGAAAGCCTCCGCGCCGTGAGGACGGCGTAACGAGCGCCAGGCTGCGGCAGGCGGAATGTCTGCCATCTGCGGACATTCGTGCCCCAGAGGGGAAGGAGTAAACTGGTTCGTCAATCAAACCAGTTTCTTCAACTTAATTTGTGTATTTTGTCATTGACGGTTTGGGATAAATTTGATATTCTATAGTACGAAGTATGCGAATGCATCTTGGGGGGAAAACGCTATGTATATGAAAGAGGCAGTCGTGAACAACCAGGTCGGCCTGCATGCGAGACCGGCCACGTTTTTCATCCAGAAAGCCAACGAGTTCAAGAGCTCCATTTGGGTGGAGAAGGACGAGCGCAGAGTGAACGCCAAGAGCCTGCTGGGTGTGCTCTCTCTGGGCATTGTCAAGGGGACTTCCATCAACCTCATTGCAGACGGCCCCGACGAGAAAGAAGCGGTGGAGGCTCTGATTGAGCTGATCTCCTCCAACTTCTCCGAGTAAGCGAACGAGCGAGAGAAAAAAGCGCCGCGTCTGCGGCGCTTTTTTTGATAGACGGGAGGTGTGGCTTGTGAAGGCGGAGATGACTCCGGAGCCCATCCGGCGGAGCGCCCTGCGCCTGCGGCTGGGCGGGCTGGCCCTGTGCTGGCGCCGCCGCCTGCTGTGGCATACCGGCGGCCTGCGGTTTGCCCGGCCCCGGCCGGAGGTGGAGTGCCCCTATCTGCGGGCGGAGCACGCCACGCCCCTGCTGCGCAGGCTGCGGGGGGAGGACATGGCCCTCCAGCGCAGCAAGGTGACCAACCTGCGCTTGGCGGCGGCCCGTCTGGACGGCCTGACCCTGCGGCCGGGGGAGACCCTCTCCTTCTGGCGGGCCGTAGGCAAGCCCACCCGGCGGAGGGGCTATGTGGAGGGGATGATTCTGCGCAACGGCAGGGTAGCCTCCGGCGTGGGGGGCGGCCTGTGCCAGATGACCAACCTGCTCTACTGGATGACCCTCCACACCCCCCTCACCGTCACCGAGCGGTGGCGGCACGGCTACGACGTGTTTCCCGACTCCAACCGCACCCAGCCCTTTGGCAGCGGGGCCACCTGCTTCTACAACTACATGGATCTCATGGTGCGCAACGACACCCCCGACACCTGGCGGCTGGTGCTCCAGGTGACGGACACCCATCTGGAGGGGGAGTGGCGGGCCGACGGCCCCCAGACCTGCCGGTACGAGGTCTATGAGAAGGAGCACGAGATCCGGGGGGAGTACTGGGGCGGCTTCACCCGGCACAACACCCTGTTCCGCCGGGTGCTGGGTATGGACGGCGCGGAGCTGGGGGAAGAATTCATCACGGAGAACCACGCCATCATGATGTATAATCCCATGCTGGAGGAGACTGCCCCGTAGGGGCGGCCTTTATGACCGCCCGCCC
>ERZ835762.1546-NODE-1546-length-11526-cov-2.912475_pt1 | contig 11526 bp, 13 predicted proteins | sample MGYA00519687_ERZ835762 | MGnify/ENA primary metagenome ERZ835762 (study PRJEB31850, sample SAMEA3708783) | human gut metagenome | biome: human gut; feature: human-associated habitat; material: faeces | place: China | collected 2014 ...
AAAATAGGCGAGTAACCGGAGGCGTAAAGAGATGGATGTAAAGGATTTTAATTTTGATCTGCCGCAGGAACTGATTGCCCAGGATCCCCTGGATGACCGGGCCTCCTCGCGGCTGCTGGTGCTGGACAAGGAGACCGGAGCCACCCGGCACATGCATTTTTTTGATCTGCCTACCCTCCTGCGCCCGGGGGACTGCCTGGTGCTCAACGACTCGCGGGTGCTGCCCGCCCGGCTGTTGGGCCATCGGGAGCCCACCGGCGGCGCGGTGGAGGTGCTGCTGCTCATCGACCGGGGGGACAAGGTGTGGGAGTGCCTGGTGCGCCCCGGCCGCAAGCTGAAGCCGGGGACGCGGCTGTCCTTCGGGGACGGCTCCCTCAAGGCCGAGGTGGTGGAGGTATGCGAGGGGGGCAACCGGCTGGTCCGCTTCGAGTATGAGGGGATCTTCCTGGAGACCCTGGAGCGGCTGGGCAAGATGCCCCTGCCGCCCTACATCAAGGCGGAGCTGAGCGACCCCGAGCGGTACCAGACTGTCTACTCCCGCGAGGTCGGCTCCGCCGCGGCACCCACCGCCGGACTCCACTTTACCCGTGCCCTGCTGGAGCAGGTGCAGGAAATGGGGGTAAAGGTCTGCTATGTGACGCTCCATGTGGGCCTGGGCACCTTCCGTCCGGTGAAGGAGGAGGAGATCACCGACCACGAGATGCACAGCGAATACTGCATGATCTCCGCCGAGACCGCCGAGACCATCAACCGTACCAAGCGGGAAGGGGGGCGGGTCATCTGTGTGGGTACCACCTCTTGCCGCACCATCGAGAGCTGGGCAGCGGAGGACGGCACGTTGAAGGAGTGCGCGGGGTGGACGAATATCTTCATCTATCCCGGCTACCGCTTCAAGGCGCTGGACTGTCTTATCACCAATTTTCACCTGCCCGAATCCACGCTTATCATGCTGGTTTCCGCCCTGGCAGGGCGGGAGCATGTCCTGGCCGCCTATAAGGAGGCGGTGGAGCAGCGCTATCGGTTTTTCTCCTTTGGAGATGCGATGTTCATCGGCTGAGTCAGAACGAAAAAGAGAAACCGGGGTTCCCACAAGTTGTGGGAACCCCGGTTTTTGTATGGGTCAGATAAGGCCCTCTTCCACCAGAAAGTCATGGGCGACATCGGCGGCGTTTCTGCCCTCGAGGTCTACCTCGGCGTTCATGGCGGCCATTGCCTCATTGGAGATGCGACCGTCCAGCAGGGCGAGCACCTTCAGCTCGGGGTACTCGTCCAGACACTCCTGACGGATAAAGTTGACCGCGTAGTAGGGCGGGAAGAAGCTGGCGTCATCCTCCAGCTGAACCAGGTCAAACTTGGAGAGGAGGGCGTCGGTGGCGAAGGCGTCGATAACATCCACCTGGCCGCTGTCGATGGCGGTATAGCGCACCGCCACGTCCAAAGCGTTGACCTCGCCGAACTTGGTATGGAAGGTGGACTCCAGGCGGGGAAGGGCATCCTCCCGCTGGGTGAAGTCGGCGGTACAGCCCAGACGGAGTTCGGGTGCTACGGCCATCAGATCGGTGAGGGTTTCGAGCTGATACTGCTCGGCGATCTCCGGCCGGACGCTCATGGCATAAGTGTTGTTGTAACCCAGGGGGGCGGAGACGGAGATGTTGTAGTCGTCCCGCATTTTCTCCGACAGGATCTCATAGACTTCGTCGGTGTTGGTGTTCAGAGGCAGTCCCAGGACAGAGAGGTACACCTGTCCAGAGTAGTCCACCACCATGTCGATGTCGCCGTTCTCCATGGCGGTCATCTCCAGGGAGGTGCTGGCCAGGCCGAAGGTGGTGTCCACCTGGATGTCGGTCTTGGCCTCGATGAGCTCCTTGTAGATGTTGCCAACGATGTAGACCTCGGTGAAGTTGGAGGCGCCGACGGTCAGGTGCTTGTCAGACTTCTTGTTGACCAGGTTTCCGCCAATGGCGACCACCACCAGGGCGACACACACGCCCACGGCGATCACCTGCCGGCGGCGGATGACCTTCTTGGGCAGATTCTGGATCTGCTCGTTGGGAAGCAGGCCCTCACTGGTGACCGCCTGCTCCAGCTTGGCGAAGATGAAATCAAAGAGCAGCGCCAGCAGGGAAACCGGGACGGCGCCCAGCAGGATCATCTCCACATTCAGGGAGTTGAGGCCCAGATTGATAAACCAGCCCAGACCCTTGGCGCCGGCGAAGGCGGCGATGGTCATAGTGCCCACAGAGGCCACGGCGGCGATGCGGATACCGGCCATGATGAAGGGGGCGGCGATGGGCAGCTCCACCAGGAACAGGCAGCGCGTGCGCGTCAAGCCCATGCCCCGGGCTACCTCCAGGTTCTTGGGGTCCACGCTCATGATGCCGGTATAGGTATTCTTCAGAATGGGGAGGAAGGCATACACAAAGACCATCAGGATGGCGGGCACCGTGCCGATGCCCAGAAAGCAGACGGCCAGGGACAGCAGGGCGATGGAGGGGATGGATTGCATGACGTTGGCGATGCCAATGACGATTTTGGCCGCTGTCTGGTTGCGGGTGATAAGGATGCCCAGCGGCACACCGATGGCCAGGGAGATGAGCAGGGCCAGTGTGGTCATGTTGATGTGGCGGAAAAGCTCGGTGACCAGTTCGGGCCAGCGGGAGACCAGGAGCTCCCAGAAGGAGGACAGAGAGAATGAAATGCCCATAATTACGCACCCTCCTGTTCGTCGCGCTCAACCGGCTCGTCGATGAAACGGCGGCTCAGGGTGGAGAGGAGGCTGCTCCGGTTCAGGAAACCGCGAATGGCTCCCTCCGCATCCAGGACGGGCAGGATGCCGAAGTCCTTCTCGCCATAGTCCGCTACCTTTTCCAGTACAGTGCTCAGGCTGTCGTCCACCCGGACGGACAGATAATCGTCAGAGAGGAACGAGGAGACCGGGGAGCTGTATTGGTCGATGCCGATCAGATCCTGGAGCCACACCATACCGGCAAACTTATTGTCGTCGCCGGTGACCAGCAGGCTGTCGATGTTATAGTGCCGCATGAGCTGTACCGCCTGCACCACTGTGCGGCTCTGAGAGATGGTGATGGGGCGGGGGCGCATGATGTCCTCGGCCCGGATAAAGGAGGGGTTCTCCCACAGGCGGTTCTTGCCGATGAAGGAGTTGATGTACTCGTTGGCGGGATGCTTGAGGATGTTCTCCGGCTTGTCGCACTGGACCACATGGCCGTTTTGCAGGATGCAGATGCGGTCGGCCAGCTTGACGGCCTCATCCATGTGAAAACAATGGTCTTGTGGAACCGGAGCTGGAGCCGGTGCACCTCGTCCTGGAGCTCGGCGCGGGTCATGGGGTCCAGGGCGGAGAAGGGCTCATCCATGAGGATGATCTCCGGGTCGGCGGCAAAGGCGCGGGCTACGCCGATGCGCTGCCGCTGGCCTCCGGAGAGCTGGGAGGGGTACTGGCTGCGGTATTGGTCCGGCTCCAGGTTGACCAGCTCCAGCAGCTCGGTGATCCGGTCGTAGATTTTTTCCTTGGGGTACCCGGCCACACGCATGGCCAGAGCGATGTTGTCCTCCACCGTCATATGGGGGAACAGGCCGCCCTCCTGGACGACATAGCCCATCAGGCGGGGAAGCTGGGTCACCTTGATCCGGTTGATGGGGGTGCCATTGATGAGAATCTCGCCTTTGTCAATGGGGTTGAGCTTGTTGAGCGTTTTCAACAGGGTCGTTTTCCCGCATCCGCTGGAACCGATCAGGACAAAAAACTCGTTGTCCTGGATGGTCAGACTGATGTTCATCAGTACCGATTTTCCGCGGTATGACTTGTAGAGATTTTTCAATTCAATCACAGCAAAGGAGCTCCTTTCTGAATGATCCCTATTGTAGTATGGAGTGGATTGAAATGGAGTAAGGATTGACGGATTTAGATAAAGAATTTGTTAAGGCAGGGAGAATTCGCTTGACAGATCATTCTGTATCTGCTAAAGTTACAGTACAAACTGTAACTAAAAAAATTACAAATAAGTATGAGTGGAAGCCGCAAAGGCTTGGAACCCTATCTCCAGTAGAAAAGAAAAGGGCAAACAGAAAGGATGAATGTAATGGAAGCGATCGTCATCACGAAAGAAAATTTTGAGGAGCAGGTGCTGAGGGCGGAGAAGCCGGTTCTGGTGGACTTCTGGGCGCCCTGGTGCACCTATTGCCGGCGTATTGCCCCTGCGGTGGACCAGGTGGCTGGACAGTATGGGGAGCAGATGGTGGTCGGCAAGGTGAATGTGGACGAGCAGCCGGAGCTGGCAGAGCGGTTTGGGGTGGAGACCATCCCCACGCTGCTGGTATTTCGGAATGGACAGGCGGGAGAGCCGCTGATCGCCCCCGGCTCAAAGGCGCAGATTGTAGAGTGGGCCGGACTGTAAGAGAGGAGGTGCGCCGGATGGGTGTAAAGCACTATGACGTGATTGTGATCGGCGGCGGACCCGGCGGCTATACGGCGGCCCTGTACTGTGCCCGGAGCGGGCGCTCGGTGGCGGTGCTGGAAAAGCTCTCCGCCGGAGGCCAGATGGCGACCACGGACCGGATTGACAATTATCCCGGCTTTGAGGAGGGCATTGACGGCTTCGAGCTGGGAGAGCGGATGGAGCGCCAGGCCTGGCGGTTCGGCGTGTCCACGGTATACGGCGAGGTGCGCTCGGTGGAGCTGGCGGGCCGGCCCAAGCGGATCGAGAGTACCGAGGGCAGCTTTGAGGCCGAGGCGGTGATCCTGGCCACGGGGGCGTTCCCGCGTGAGCTGGGCCTGCCGGACGAGCAGGCGCTCCGCGGGCGCGGGGTGGCGTACTGCGCCGCCTGCGACGGCATGCTCTACCGCGGCAAGACGGTAGTGGTCAACGGAGGCGGAAACACCGCTGTGGGCGACGCGCTCTATCTGGCCAAGCTTTGTAAAAAGGTCTATCTGGTCCACCGGAGAGACGAGCTGAGGGCCTCGGCGGTCTATCGGGACGCGCTGAGGGAAAACGGCGTTGAGATCCTTTGGAACAGCCGCATTACCGCTCTGCGCAAGGAGAAACGCCTGACAGGTGTTGAGGTGGAGGATCTTCGCACCGGCGCACGGCGGGAGCTGTTCTGCGACGGCCTGTTTGTGGCCATCGGCCGGGTGCCGGATACGGCCCTGTTTGCCGGCCAGGTGGAGCTGGACCCCTCGGGCTATATCGTGGCGGATGAAACCACCCGCACCAGCGTGCCCGGCGTCTTTGCGGTGGGCGATGCCCGCACTAAGGCGGTGCGCCAGATCGTCACCGCAGTGGCAGACGGGGCCGTGGCGGCCCACTATGCGGAGGAGTTCCTGTTGGAGGATGCTGTAAAGGATAAAAACCTGTCATGAATAGTGCGTTTTGTGTGGCGGTCCACGCCCTGATCTGCCTGAACCGGCGGCAGGAGCAGCTCTCCAGTGAGGAGCTGGCCCGCAGTATCTGTACCAATCCGGCCCGCGTGCGGAAGATCATGGCGGGGCTGAAGCGGGCCGGACTGGTGGAAACCAAGGAGGGGAATGAGGGTGGCTACCGCTTTGTGGGCGATCCCGCCGCCCTTACATTAGATCAGGTAGCCCGGGCGCTAGAGGTGCGGTTCGTGTCGACCAACTGGCGCGGCGGGGGCGTGGATCAGCCCTGCCTGGAGGCATCGGGTATGTTGGAGGTCATGGACGGTCTGCTGGAGGAGCTGGACCAGGGCTGCCGGAGCAGGCTTTCGGAGATCAGCCTGGCTGAGCTGGACAGCAGACTTTATTTGAAACAAAGGAGATGAATATGGGTCTTTCACTGGAGACGAGCGTGCCGGTACTTACGGTGTTTTTACAGGGGCTGCTGAGCTTTTTCTCTCCCTGTGTGCTGCCCCTTGTGCCCCTCTACGTCAGCTATCTGGCGGGAGGCGCCAGGGACGTGGACAGCGACGGCAATATCCGCTATCCCAGGGGAAGGGTACTGGTCAACACCCTGTTCTTTGTGGTGGGCATCAGCTTTACCTTTTTCCTGCTGGGGTTCGGCTTTACAGCACTGGGAAGCTTTTTCCGCAGCAACCAGACCTGGTTTGCCCGCATCAGCGGCATCATTATGATCCTGTTTGGCCTGTACCAATTCGGCGTGTTCGGGCGCTCGGGCGCCCTGGAGCGGGAGCACCGGCTGCCCTTCCGGCTGGACCGGTGGGCTATGAACCCGCTGGTGGCCCTGGTGCTTGGCTTTACCTTCAGCTTTGCGTGGACGCCCTGCGTGGGCCCCACGCTGGGCAGCGTTTTGCTGATGGCCTCTTCGGCGGGCAGCGCCGCCCGCGGCTTCCTGCTGATTGCGGTATACACCCTCGGCTTTGTGATCCCCTTCCTGGCCGTGGGACTGTTTACCGGGGCGGTGCTGGGCTTTTTCAAGCGCCACCAGAGGGTGGTACGCTACACTGTGAAGGTGGGCGCGGTCCTGCTGGTGCTTATGGGCATCATGACACTGACTGGCTTCATGAACGGCATTACCAGTTACCTGTCCAGCGCGGCGGGCAGCGGAGCGGCCGAAACGCCCCAGGCTCAGACAAGCGGAACTCCGGACCCCACACCAGAGGGGAGCGTGCCCGCCGGACCGGAGGAGAGCCCGGCGGCCAGCGGGCGGCCGGTGATTCCCGCGCCGGATTTCACCCTGGTGGACCAGTACGGGGAGGAGCATACCCTCTCCGACTATGAGGGCAAGACGGTGTTTCTCAACTTCTGGGCGACCTGGTGCGGTCCCTGCAAGCGCGAGATGCCGGAGGTGCAGGCGCTCTACGAGAAATACGGGAACAACGAGGGAGATGTGATCGTTCTGGGCGTGGCCAATCCAAAGTCGGAGGAGTACCCCTATAATCAGGATGTTACTCAGCCGGAGGTGGAGCAGTTCCTGGAGGACGGCGGCTACACCTTCCCGGTGGTGATGGACGTTACAGGAGAGGTATTCTACTCCTACGGCATTTCCGCCTTTCCCACCACCTTCATGATCGGCGCGGATGGGAATGTGTTCGGCTATGTGCCGGGAGCTCTCACCGGCGATATGATGGAGTCCATTGTCCAGCAGACCATAGACGGCGTTGAGGCGGGAGCATGAGGGATACTCTTGTCAAAGCTCAGTCCTTCTGGTATTATGAAAGGTAAGTTTTTGACAAAGGAGTTTTGACGTGTTTGAAGTCCTGAAAACAGAGGGAAAGGCCCGCCGGGGTGTCTTTACCTGCGCCCACGGCACGGTGCAGACGCCGGTGTTCATGAACGTGGGCACCCAGGGGGCCATCAAGGGTGCGGTGTCGGCCCACGATCTGAAGGAGATCGGCTGTCAGGTAGAGCTGTCCAACACCTACCACCTTCACCTGCGCCCCGGCGACCAAGTGGTGCGGCAGATGGGCGGCCTGCACAGGTTCATGCGGTGGGACGGCCCGATCCTGACCGACTCGGGCGGGTTCCAGGTGTTCTCCCTGTCGGGCCTGCGCAAGATCAAGGAGGAAGGGGTCACCTTCGCCTCCCACATCGACGGGCGCCGCATCTTTATGGGGCCGGAGGAGTCCATGCAGATTCAGTCCAACCTGGGCTCTGATATCGCCATGGCCTTCGACGAGTGCGTGGAAAACCCGGCGACCTATGAGTATGCCAAAGCCTCCTGCGAGCGCACCCTGCGCTGGCTGGCCCGGTGCAAGGCGGAGCACGACCGGCTCAACGCCCTGCCTGATACGGTGAATCCCCGCCAGATGCTCTTCGGCATCAATCAGGGCGCCACTTTCCCGGAGCTGCGCATCTGGCACATGAAGGAAACCGCCAAGATTGACTGCGAGGGCTACGCCATCGGCGGCCTGGCGGTGGGGGAGCCCACCCAGGTGATGTATGACATCATCGACGCGGTGGAGCCCTATATGCCGGCGGAGAAGCCCCGCTACCTCATGGGGGTGGGTACCCCCTCCAACATCATCGAGGGTGTGGCCCGGGGCGTGGACTTCTTCGACTGCGTGATGCCTGCCCGCAATGCCCGCCACGCCAAGCTCTTCACCTGGTCGGGGGCGCTGAATATCCGCAATGAGAAGTACAAGCTGGACGAGCGGCCCATCGACCCGGACTGCGACTGCCCGGTGTGCCGCTCCTTCTCCCGGGCCTATCTGCGCCACCTCTTTGCAGCGGAGGAGATGCTGGCCATGCGTCTGGCGGTGCTTCACAACCTCTATTTCTACAACAAACTGGCCGAACGTATCCGCCAGGCGCTGGACGCGGGCCAATTCGCGGCATTCCGGGCGGAGTATTCCGAGAAATTGGCCGGGCGGCTGTGAAGTTTCTGTGAATGAGGCGAAAAGGGCTTGTCAAAATCTGCTTTTCGCTTTATAATGTCCTATTGGTGACGTTTTAACGTCAAAGTATGAATCGGAGGGGATTATTTTGCTGACACAGACTGCTGGCGTTCTGCTGACAAATTCAGGGACGAATGGTAGTGCAAGCTTATTGAGCATGCTTCTGCCGTTCGTGATCCTGATCGCGGTCTTCTATTTCCTGCTCATCCGGCCGGAGAACAAGAAGAAAAAGGCGGCGGCCAAGATGCGCTCTGAGCTGGCGGTGGGCGATGAGATCACCACCATCGGCGGCGTGGTAGGCACCATCTGCCAGGTGAAGGAGGATACCATCATCATCGAGACCAGCGCCGACCGTGTGCGTATGGAGTTCACCAAGTGGGCCATCTCCACCAAGGGCACCCAGTCCACGGAGAACGCTCCTGCGGACACCAAGGATTCCAAGGACAAGAAGTAATAGTGAACGCCCTCCCTGCATAGGTTTCAGTAGGAATCCATGCCAAGGGAGGGTGTTTTTATGAAAAAAAAGGAGGAGGAGCAGAGCGCAAAGCTGATCCGCTGCGGAATGGGGCTGGTGCTGGGGGGCGTGGCCGCGCTGGCGGTTTGCTTTGTCTTTCTGCTGGTGGCGTCGGCGGCCATTTCCGGCGGACTGGCAGGGGAGGAGCTGATGTATCAGCTCACCATCGTGGGATGTGTGCTGGGGGCCTTTGCGGGCGGCCTGCTGGCAGTGCGGCGCTGTGGGAGCCGGGCGCTGATCGTTGGCCTTACCACCGGCGGAGTGCTCTTCCTGCTGCTGCTTACCATCGGGGCGCTCTGCTTCGAAACGGTCTCTCTGGAGGCGGGGGGCATCGGCCTGCTGTGCGGCTCCCTGTGCGGCGGAGCTGCCGCCGGAATCCTGGGCGGCGGGGGTAAGAAGAAGCCTGCCCGGAAAAAACGCAGAAAATAATTGAAATCGGGCGGAGAATGTGTTATAATCGCTCCAAACCATCGTTATGGGAGGGAAACCAGAATGAAGCATGTGAAGACGCTCAACGGCGCGACTCTGAAGAAGAGCGCCGCCCACGGCGGTTGCGGCGAGTGCCAGACCTCCTGCCAGTCCGCCTGTAAGACCTCTTGCACCGTTGCCAACCAGAAGTGCGAGAACCAGTAAAAACGAACTTGGCTCGAAAAGGGTGGGGCATCCCACCCTTTTTGTATGCCGTAATAAAGTGAGGAACGAACAAATATGGTACATACCTTTCAATGCCTTGGCGTGAATATCGCCGTGGATGTCAACAGCGGCGCCGTCCACGTGCTGGACGAGCTCACCTACCACCTTCTGGAGCAGGTGCAGCCCCCCATGGGGGAGCACTGCCCGGCGGAGCTTTGCGCCAGGCTGCCCCAGTACGACCCAGCCGCACTGGAGGAGTCATGGCAGGAGCTGCGCGGTCTGGCGGCCGAGGGGCTGCTCTTTGAGGAGGACGACTACATTGACCGGGAGAAGGCTGCCTCCATGCAGCAGCAGGCCCTGGTGAAAGCCCTGTGCCTCCATGTCTCCCACGACTGCAACCTGCGGTGTAAGTATTGCTTTGCCTCCACCGGCGATTTCGGCACCGGCCACCGCATGACCATGGACTTCGAGACCGCCAAACGGGCCATCGACTTCGTCATCGCCAAGTCGGGCCACCGCCGTAACATCGAGGTGGACTTCTTCGGCGGCGAGCCGCTGATGGCCATGGATACCGTAAAGAAGACGGTGGAGTACGCCCGTTCCATTGAGGAGGAGCACAACAAGTGCTTCCGCTTTACAATTACAACTAATGGTGTGCTCCTCAATGATGAGAACATCGAGTACATCAACCGTGAGATGTCCAACGCAGTTCTCTCCATCGACGGGCGAAAGGAGGTCAACGATGACCTCCGGCCCACGGTCAACGGCAAGGGCAGCTATGACGTGATTGTGCCCAAGTTCCAGAAGCTCATTGAGGGCCGTGGGACGAAGGACTACTACCTCCGGGGCACCTTTACACGATTCCACCAGGACTTTGCCGAGGACGTGAAGGCGTTGGCTTCCATCGGACGGAATATCTCGGTGGAGCCGGTGGTTGGGAAGGAGGAGGACCCCTATGCCCTCCAGGAAGCGGATCTGCCCGCCCTGAAGGCGGAGTACGAGCGCCTGGCGGAGTATCTCAGGGACCACCCGGAAACCAACTTCTTCCACTTCAACGTGGATCTGGCCCAGGGACCCTGCGTGATCAAGCGCCTGCGGGGCTGCGGCGCGGGGTGCGAATACGTGGCCATCACCCCGGAGGGGGATATCTACCCCTGCCACCAGTTTGTGGGCAATGAGGACTACAAGCTGGGCAGTCTCTACGACGGCACCTTTGACAAAGAGCTGTCCGGCCGCTTCGCCGGGCTGAACATCTACACCCGGGAGGAGTGCAGGGACTGCTGGGCGCGGTTCTACTGCTCGGGTGGGTGCAGCGCGTCCAACCTGCTTGTCAATGGCGACATAAAAAAGCCCCACCGTGTGGGCTGTGAGTTGGAGAGAAAGCGGCTGGAGTGTGCCATCGCTCTGCGGGCGATCGCGGCCGGAATGGCGGAGTGACATATACAGATCGTAATTATACAAATCGTAATCTCTGCTACAAACAGACAAAAAGTGATGAATTGAGCCGGATGTCGGCAAAAACAGTGACTATAATTTTAGTAAAGAGGAGCGCCGCAAAGTGCGGCGCTCCTCTTTTTGTATACACAGTTTACATAATTAAGTAAACATAACAACTTGGCATAATATACAAAAATGAAGTTTTTTCTTTTCCGTCCTTGCACAAGACGGCCTGGTAAGCTATAGTTAGCATGTAAACCGTTGGCACGCGTCTAATCGAGGCCCTGTCCGCATATGCTCCCATGGGAGGTGAGGGCGATGCGCAGGGCGGCGGAAGCGTGGAGAATTTCAGGGGATGGGCTTATTCCGGTGCTGGCGGTAACTGCGGCCTGCTTTTTGTTGGGCGGGCTGGTAGGATGCCTGCTGGCATCCCATATCGGAGGCGGGGGTCAGGAGAGCCTGGCCGCCTACGTGGAGGGATTTCTTCGCGCCGCTCAGGCGGGGGAGATTACAGCGCCTGCGCTGGCCTCATTGGTGTGGGACACCGTGCGCTGGCCGTTGCTGGCGCTGCTGCTGGGCTTCACCGCGCTGGGGCTTCTCGGGCTGCCACT
>ERZ835762.1548-NODE-1548-length-11510-cov-2.605063_pt1 | contig 11510 bp, 16 predicted proteins | sample MGYA00519687_ERZ835762 | MGnify/ENA primary metagenome ERZ835762 (study PRJEB31850, sample SAMEA3708783) | human gut metagenome | biome: human gut; feature: human-associated habitat; material: faeces | place: China | collected 2014 ...
TGGACATCGAACAATCCTTTTGTGATAAATGAACGGTTTGAGAAACACATTTCTGCGCATTTATCTTTGCATATTTAACCGGATGAAAAAAACGGTGAATCGTTCAAGCAAATATATTTTTTTACTTTTTAAGACTGATCCCAGCGTTGCGCAAATCTGCTCTCTTCGACAATTTCCACATAAACCATCGGTATAAACGAAACCATAAAAATGAAATGCTGTTTTCATAAAAAATAAAATTGAAGGTTCATTTTATAAACCAGACATAACGTTCTACGCTTCTGTGCGTTTTTAATTTATGCTTTCATAGAATTATGTCTGCATCACGGGAAGAACAAAATGGATAATGCTGTTGATCGCCACGTTTTTTATATTTCTGATGGTACGGCAATAACTGCGGAGGTATTAGGACACGCAGTAATGTCACAATTTCCCGTCACTATCAGCAGCATCACGCTGCCGTTTGTCGAAAATGAGAGCCGTGCACGGGCAGTGAAGGATCAGATTGACGCAATTTATCACCAGACAGGCGTGCGCCCGCTGGTCTTCTACTCCATCGTGTTGCCGGAGATTCGCGCCATCATCTTGCAAAGTGAAGGCTTTTGCCAGGATATCGTTCAGGCGCTGGTTGCCCCGCTACAACAAGAGATGAAACTGGATCCAACGCCGATTGCTCATCGTACCCATGGCCTTAACCCTAATAATCTCAATAAATATGATGCGCGCATTGCGGCGATTGATTACACCCTCGCCCACGATGACGGCATTTCGTTGCGCAATCTGGACCAGGCTCAGGTGATCCTGCTCGGTGTTTCTCGCTGTGGTAAAACCCCCACCAGTCTGTATCTGGCAATGCAGTTTGGTATCCGCGCGGCAAACTACCCCTTTATTGCCGACGATATGGATAATCTGGTGCTACCCGCGTCGCTCAAACCGCTTCAGCATAAATTGTTCGGCCTGACTATCGACCCGGAACGTCTGGCGGCGATTCGCGAGGAACGTCGGGAGAACAGTCGCTATGCCTCGCTTCGTCAGTGCAGGATGGAAGTCGCGGAAGTGGAAGCCTTGTACCGTAAAAATCAGATCCCGTGGATTAACAGTACCAATTATTCGGTAGAAGAGATTGCCACCAAGATCCTCGATATCATGGGCCTTAGTCGCCGAATGTACTAGAGAACTAGTGCATTAGCTTATTTTTTTGTTATCATGCTAACCACCCGGCGAGGTGTGACACACCTCGCACTTGAAATCAGCAGCGATTGGTTTATCGTGATGCGCATCACTTCCCGGCAGTCCTGCCGTAGAAGCAACAAATTTCTGAGACTTGTAATGAACAGAACTGACGAACTCCGTACTGCGCGTATTGAGAGCCTGGTAACGCCCGCCGAACTCGCGCTACGGTATCCCGTAACGCCTGGCGTCGCCACCCATGTCACCGACTCCCGCCGCAGAATTGAAAAAATACTGAATGGTGAAGATAAGCGACTGTTGGTCATTATTGGCCCCTGCTCGATCCACGATCTCACCGCTGCAATGGAGTACGCCACCCGTCTGCAGTCGCTGCGCAACCAGTACCAGTCACGGCTGGAAATCGTAATGCGCACCTATTTTGAAAAACCACGAACTGTTGTCGGCTGGAAAGGACTAATCTCCGATCCAGATTTAAACGGCAGCTATCGGGTAAATCACGGTCTGGAGCTGGCGCGCAAATTACTTTTACAGGTAAATGAGCTGGGCGTCCCAACCGCGACCGAGTTCCTCGATATGGTGACCGGTCAGTTTATTGCTGATTTAATCAGTTGGGGCGCGATTGGCGCACGTACTACCGAAAGTCAGATCCACCGCGAAATGGCTTCGGCACTCTCCTGTCCGGTAGGTTTTAAAAATGGTACCGATGGCAATACGCGGATTGCTGTGGATGCTATCCGCGCAGCCCGCGCCAGCCATATGTTCCTCTCGCCAGACAAAAATGGTCAGATGACCATCTATCAGACCAGCGGCAACCCGTATGGCCACATTATTATGCGTGGCGGCAAAAAACCGAATTATCATGCCGATGATATCGCCGCAGCCTGCGATACGCTGCACGAGTTTGATTTACCTGAACATCTGGTGGTGGATTTCAGCCACGGTAACTGCCAGAAGCAGCACCGTCGCCAGTTAGAAGTTTGTGAGGATATTTGTCAGCAAATCCGCAATGGCTCTACGGCGATTGCTGGAATTATGGCGGAAAGTTTCCTGCGCGAAGGAACGCAAAAAATCGTCGGCAGTCAGCCGCTCACTTACGGTCAATCCATTACCGACCCGTGTCTGGGCTGGGAGGATACCGAACGCCTGGTCGAAAAACTCGCCTCTGCGGTAGATACCCGCTTCTGAATGCGTGCCCATTCCTGACGGAATGGGCATTTCTGCGCAACTTGTTGTCTTCTCAACAAATTACTGCTTGCTCTGGTCAGCCATAATATTGATAATAAGAATCATTGTTATATCAATTATTATTAATTTTTATGCGTTATACGGATAGCAGAAAACTCACGCCTGAAACGGATGCCAATCACAAGACCGCTTCCCCGCAGCCCATTCGGCGAATTACCAGCCAGACACTGTTAGGTCCGGATGGCAAACTGATTATCGATCATGACGGGCAAGAATATCTGCTCCGTAAAACTCAGGCTGGCAAGCTGCTGTTGACCAAGTAGCCTTTAACTCGAGCAGCTGACTTCCAGCCGTTTACCCCAGTCAGGTGGACGACTGACATAGTCATCATCTCTGTCGCTGAAAGGATTTCGCAACGCCTCATGCAGGCGGTGCAATTCCGTCATATCACCCTTTTCTGCCGCTTCAATCGCCCGTTGCGCCAACCAGTTGCGCAATACCAGAGCGGGGTTAACGCTTTGCATCAGTTGCTGACGCTCACTATCGCTAACCTCGTCTTGTTGCAAACGCCCCCGATAACGGGCAAACCAGTCATCAAATGCCGCACGATCAATAAACTCATCACGTAGCGGTGACGCCGCGCTGTGCTGCTCGGTCAGACTCAGCATGCGGAATGTGCGGGTATAATCGCTGCGCTCTCGCGCCATCAGACTGAATAATTCATTCAGTAGCGCGTTATCCTCTTTTTGCTCCGTCATGAAGCCCAGTTTCTGCCGCATCCGTTCTCCATAATGCGTCAACAAAACCTGCTGATAGCTGTCCAGGGCCTCATTCAGGGCATCTACGGCAACAAATGGCGACAATGTCTGCGCCAGACGCTGTAAATTCCACAACGCGACGGCAGGTTGATTATCAAAGCTGTAACGCCCTTGATGATCCGAGTGATTACAAATAAAACCGGGTTCGTAATCATCAAGAAAACCAAACGGCCCGTAATCAAGCGTCAGCCCCAGCAGCGACATGTTGTCGGTATTCATCACCCCATGAGCAAAGCCGACCGTCTGCCATTGGGCAATTAACGACGCGGTACGTGCGACAACATCGCTAAACCAGAGACGGTATTTGTCCTCATCATCTGCAAGATGTGACCAGTAATGACGAATAGCAAAGTCAGCTAACTGACGAACCTTTTCCGACTCGCGGCGGTAGTAAAAATGTTCGAAATGACCAAAGCGCAGATGACTTGGTGCCACACGCATCAGCATCGCGCCTGGCTCCGCCGTTTCCCGATACACTGGCGAATCGCTGGTGACGATACTTAACGCGCGGGTCGTCGGAATGCCCAGATAATGCATCGCCTCACTGGCGAGACTTTCTCGTATCGTCGAACGTAAAACCGCCCGTCCATCACCCATTCGCGAATAAGGCGTCAGGCCAGCACCTTTCAGATGCCAGTCCATTGTAGTGCCATCAGCAAGCAGTTGTTCGCCGAGTAAAATGCCGCGCCCATCACCCAGTTGGCCCGCCCAGACGCCGAACTGATGACCACTGTAAACCTGCGCCAGTGGTGACATACCAGGCAGTAGGGCTTCGCCGCCCCAGACACCTGCGCCATTTTTAAACAGCGACGATGGAATACTCAGCGTGTTAGCCAGTTCGGTATTATGCCAAATCAGCCGGGCATTATTTAAAGGCGTAGGGGAAAGTGCTGTATAGGTTTCTGGCAATTCATCGCGCCAGCGGGTAACAAAAGACAGGGTCATAGATCCTCCTGTTTGATAGTGTAGACGGTTACTCTCGTCTTAAACACCAGCAAACAGAAGGGTTATCGCTGAACCAACGTCGTTATCTGATTTATGGGAACGGCAGGCCACAGGCATCCCTGGAGAGCATGGAAATCGAAGGGGGTAATCTGTGCCAATATTTCTGCCGTATCAATGCCTCCCGCAATGATGCAATTGCAACAAGGGGAAATTTGCGCCTGGATCGCACGAATAAACGGTTCGAAGGAGCGGTGCGTGATTTGTTGCTGAATAAAACTTTTATCCAGCATGACGCGGGTGAAAAGACCATCAAAAACCGCTTTCATTGTGCTATTGCCTGCTCCCAAATTACCTAACACAAGGGGATACACTTGCGATAAGGATAAAAGACCGCGATTATCTTTTCCTTCATTGAGATGCGGGTAATTCTCATTAATCAACAGTTCAATAAACGGATATTTTAATAGTTCGCCTGCGTAATTATCCCTCTCTAATAATAATGTAGCCACTTGTGGCGTTAAATTAAGCCAGGCAAAGAGTTTATGTTGAATAAAAAAATGTTGGCATGATTTTAGTAATTCCAACTGCTCTGAAAATAATTGCCAATGTTGCTCCTCGGTAAGTTGCGCTATAACCCGACTCGTCGGGATACGAACCGTACCATCTTCACTGGAGAAATGGGTAATTAACTCAACGCCGACAAGGACTTGCTGGTTGTCTCTTATCGGCAGGAAATAGCAATCAGAATGATAAAGATTCTCCAAAAAAATCTTCATGGTAACCGTCCCTCTCGAAGGATGTTTTTCAGTATCCGGCTAAAAGGGATGAGGCCATAAGACATAACAATTACAGAAGGAGTAACTTTCATTTGTTCCATGTTAACCACTTTTTCAGGGGTCCTTTTTTTAGATTATCCTGATTATAAACGAATAATCCATTTACGGAATTTTTGTCTGCAAAATACTACTGTATTCAGGAGTAAATGGACGGCGATGTATCATCGCCGTCCATTTTTCGACATACTAGATTCGTCTCGCCTGCCAGAAATTTTTCTGCCAATAGACATTATCAAGTGAGGAACGCATCACTCCCTTGCTGGTAGAGGCGTGGATAAATTGGTTGTTGGTATCGTAAATACCTACATGCAAACCATTTTGTCCGGACCCCGTTTTGAAAAAGACCAGGTCACCTGGCAGCAACTCGTCTTTATCAATTTGCGTGCCAATAGAGGCTTGTTGTTTGGTTTCACGGGGCAGCTGCAAATCGAAACGATCGCGCATCGTCACAACCACAAATCCCGAACAGTCCACACCGCGCCGCGTCATGCCACCATAACGATACGGCGTGCCATGCCAGCTTTGTAGCTGGTCGTTCAAACCGGCAATAACGGTAATCGAATCAGAAAGTCTGGCATTTGGCGGCGGTGCTTTATGGTGGCTACACCCGGCCAGAAGCAGTGCTGTGATCAAAATAAGGCAGAAACGCATTCCGTACGGTTCCTCTGTTTTTTATTCTTGCATTAATTTAGCGTCGTAATTACCCGATTTTCAAGATACTAATGAAATCAGATGGTCGAAATCAGCATTCTGTGACCTTCGATATCCAGACGGCGAAAATTCATCCCATAGGCCTGCGCCAGATTTGGCGGCGTGAGCACCTCTTCCCTGCGTCCACTGGCCAGCATTTTTCCACCTTTTAGCAACCACGCCCGATGCGCATGACGCAATGTGTGGTTGAGATCGTGACTGCTCATCACAATCGCCAGTCCTTGCTGACACAGCGCGCTCAGAATTTTGTCTAACGCACTTTGTTGCGCATCATCGAGACTGTTCATCGGCTCATCAAGAAGCAGCAATTGGCCTGCGGGATTGGCTTGTGGTGTGATTTGCAACACCACCGCAGCAAGACGTACGCGTTGCCATTCACCGCCGGAAAGTTGATTGGTGCTACGTCCGAGTTTGTCATCAAGAGCCAGCGCCCCTGCGACATCATTCAGTAGTTCGGTACGCGTTTTATCGTGCTGATGCAGTGTCAGGTAGTGCCAGACCGGCATTGCAAACGGCGGCGTCTGCTGTTGTGAAAGATAGGCGCGATGCAGCGCGAGTTTTGTTGCGGACCATGCTTCCAGTGGTTGCCCCGCGAACTGAATGCTTCCCTTACCGCTGGTCATTCCGGCCATTCGCGCCAGTAAGGTACTCTTACCCGCGCCATTCGGCCCCACCAGGTGCAGGATCTCCCCAGCCCGAACCTCGCCAGAAAGCGGCCCCAGGCGGGTAGATTCCGCAACATCTTGTAACTGCATCACAATAGACATTATTTTGCCAACGCCAGTTTAATGCTTTCCATCACAATGGGATCTTCCGGCGTCATATCCGGGGAAAAACGCTGGATGACTTTTCCGTCCCTGCCAACCAGGAATTTTTCAAAATTCCATAAAATATCATCCGGGTACAGCGGTGCACGGCCTTTGCTGACCATACGGGCATAGAATCCGCTCTCTTCCGGCGCGACTGCGGTCGGCGCTGCGGCAATCAATTTTTGATACAGCGGATGGCGTCCTTCGCCATTAACTTCAATCTTACTGAACATCGGGAACGTCACCCCCCATGTGGTGGTACAGTAAGTTTTAATCTCTTCATCGCTGCCCGGTTCTTGTTCCAGAAACTGGTTGCACGGGAATCCCAGCACCATAAAACCTCGATCGACCCAGGCTTTCTGAATATTCTCCAACTGCTCATATTGCGGCGTTAAGCCACACTTTGTGGCGACATTGACAATCAACAGCACATTACCGGCGAACTTCTCCAGCGTGGTCACTTCACCGTCGATATCTTTCACTACGGTCGTCAGAATGGAATCTTGCATCGTTTCTCCTGGGTGTGGTCAGTAAAAATCTTAGCTTTTAATCATAGACCGTCTTTTTGCGGCTAACGTCCTGCTTTTAACAATAACCAGATAAACACCGGCGCACCTAACGTTGCGGTGACCACGCCAATAGGCAGCTCTGCGGCAGCTAATGCCAGGCGCGCTACAATATCGGCCAGCAGCAATGCGCTCGCCCCTGCCAGCGCGCAGCCGGGAAGTAATACGCGATGATCGGTTAAACCACACAACCGGAGAATATGGGGGATCACCAGACCAATAAAGCCGATAGCACCCGCCAGCGCCACACTGACGCCAACCATCCAGCCGGTCGCTGCCACCAGCACATTGCGCCAGAACCACAGGGGTAAACCCAGTTGCCGCGCCGAGATCTCGCCAAGTGCTAACATATTCATCGGCCTGGACTGACAACAGATCCACAACAACACGGGGATCAATGCCAGCATCAGCCAGCTTTGCCGCCAGTCTACGCCGCCAAAACCGCCCATCATCCAGTACATCAGCTGACGCAAATCAACTGAGGTGGAAAAGTAGATAGCCCACGTCATTAGTGCGCTACAGATAATCCCTAATGCAACGCCAGCCAGCAATAACCGACTGGTCGAAAGATGACGACGGGCGAAACGTAAGAGTATTAAAGTGATGATAAGCGCGCCAGCAATCGCACACAGCCCTAGCGCCCAGTTGGGGAGTTGCCCTTGCCCAAGCAATACCGCGGCGATAAGCCCCACGCCTGCGCCGTTAGAGACGCCAAGTAGTCCAGGTTCTGCCAGAGGATTTTCAAACAACGCCTGCATTACAGCGCCGGATATAGCCAGCGCCGCACCAACCAGCAATACAGCCAGCGTACGTGGCAGGCGAATTTGCCAGACGAACAGTTCGCCACGAGGAGTAAACCAGTCACCTGGCGAGATCCATTGTTCACCGGCGCAAAGGCTTAAGAGAAGCGCCAGCAGCATCAAAACTGACAGGCATAATAACCAGCGAATATTTTGTCGCTGTTGTTGGCGGGCAAGTGTCAGCATGGTATCCGTTCTGCTGAAGTGTCATGGCGTTGATTTTACGGTGACTCTTCGACAGTGAAAAGAAAAAAGGCCGCAGAGCGGCCATAAACACAAACAAAAATCAATAAGTTAGATAATTATCAAAGACTTACAGACACACAAAAACACAGCCAACCACAACAAATAACAGGGATGTGGTCACTTTGTGGATCATATCGCCACCATAAATTTACTTAATAACAGTAACAACAGCCACAAGCACAGCCATCGCAGACAGGACAATACCTGTGAGTAGCCAGGTCTGATTTGCAAATGATTTCTGAAGTTCAGTACGATGCTCAGCCATCTCAACTTTCAGAGACTGGCGCAAATCAGCCATCTCAGACTTCAGGGATTGGCGCGATTCTGCCATCTCAAGCCGCAACCCTTCACGAATCTCCAGTACATCAAATTTGGTGGCAAAGGATTCGCTTCTCGTGGTGAGAGTAATCAGGTTGTTTTTGATTTCAGTTACATCACTTTCCAGGCAACTAACTCGCCGTTCAAGGTCGTCATTCATGCCATCGCCTCCATCATTACCACTTCCTGTCACTTGGTTGTTGGATACATTATAGGCATTCTCTTTCTTTTTTCTGAACGGTAAAATAGGAGTACTGTCCGGCATCATTTGTCATCACCCTGCTTACCTACCCAGCTCATAAAAGCTCGGGCCGAGTAACGATGAACAAACCCACATCTGTTGCAGGTAAGTCTGAATTCATAGTTATGGATATTTTTCCGATCATCTCCCTCATATCCCGGATACCCAGTAAATGGACCGATGTAATCAAGCATAATCAAAGCTCTTGAATTGCCCCCCTCAGCAGTTTTCACTTCAGCCCCATCCGCAATAGCCCCCGTCAAATACATGTGCATATCCGTATCGCCACACGACAAACATTTTTCATTCGCAGACGACTCATCGAGAAAACGGGCAAAATTATCAAGCGTTGCCATTCCTTTAAGTTCATCTATATCAAACTTCACTTTTAAGCACCTCCTAGCGGATTAAATCTCACCGCATCCTGCAAGTAATCCGGCGCAAGATGGGCATAAATCATTGTTGTCTGAATCTTTGCGTGCCCCAGAATTTTCTGGAGCGTCAGAATATTGCCGCCATTCATCATGAAATGACTGGCGAAGGTGTGGCGCAGCGCATGAACAGCCTGGCCGTCAGGAACATCAGGTGCGACCGTTTTGATGACATCGCGAACCAATGGATAATCCAGCGTCGGAAACACCAGTTTCCCGCCCCGTTTTTTGATCTTTTCAAACAGGCTTTCAGAAATAGGAACGGTACGGTTTTTGCTGTTCTTCGTTTTTGAAAAAGTGATTCGACAATGAAGAACACGGCGCTGCTCCAGTGCCGCTACCTCGCCCCATCGCGCCCCGGTCGACAGAAGGATTTCGACAGCCAGCCGCTCATCGGGATTTTCAGCCAGCGCATCCAGCAACTGAACACATTCAGACTTACTCAGGTATCCCATTTCGCGCTCGTTAACCTTCATTCCTTTAAGGCCTTGAACGGGGTTATCGTTAAGAAAATGGCCGGATGAGATGAGTGCGGTAAACATCGCGCTTAACGCCCCAATCTCTCGATTTATGGTGCTGGGCTGTATCCCCTGCTCTATCCTGGACACACGTAGCTCGGTGAGCATTGTTGTATTAAGTTTATGTACGCACGGGTCATCCATTGCCTCACTCAAGCGCAGCAATTTAAGGCGCGTGTTATGCCCTGACTTCATTAGCTGGCCGTGGTATTTCCACCACAAGTCAATAAGCACTGACAGGGGACGGCGATCAATAGAGTTTCCTTTCCACTCATTGTTATGCTGTTGCGCCAGCACCCACCGCTCATATAAAACTGCATCCGATTTCGTTTTAAATTTTTTGCGAATGCGTTTGCCTTTACGCCCCTCAGGGCGCATGTCAAGAAGATACCCTCCCGGAATTGATTTTATGCTCATTCGTGAAACCCCAGCGTTACAAGACCACCATGCCCCCAGCGTTCCATGATTAGCCGGGCTGTGTACCAGTCTTGCGGGATTTTTGAGAAGACGATGTGTTTTCTGGCCCATCAGGGGAGAGAGAGGGACTGATCTGCCCAGCAGCCTCATTCGTTTTTCCTGTCATAAGCCAATTCATGTACTTAAAAAAGCGAGGGTGATTAACAATCTTGATAAGCACTTCGCCCCCTATGTTTTCAATCCGCCCCGTTTCATAACGACGCAAAGTGCCGATAGGCACATCAATCAGGCCGCAAAATTCTTCGCGCGTTAAATCCTCTGATTCACGAATCACTCTAATTTTTTCACCGATAAGCATTGACAGTGTTCCTATAAGTACACTAAGCTTGCGCGCAAGGTGTACTTATAAGTACACCAAGTCACAAACAACCACAGATAGCGCAGGTTATCACACATGGCAAAAGTCCTGAACACACACGAACAGGCAGACTTTGAGCGTTTAGCAGCGTTCTATCCCTACCGCGATGAGCATGGGTTACCAGTACTTGAAGAAAGCCTGAAAGATTACGCAAAGCGTACCAACCAAGCTGTTAACACAGTGAAAAGACAGGCTGACAGAGGTTCAATTCCCATCAACCAAGATGAAAAGAACTCAAGACGCACAGTAAATCTCTTCGCTCTTTTCCTGAAAACAATCAGGAGCGCAGAGAAATACGTGCAGATGACAAAATAACGAGGTGTCATTTTATGCTGAAGCAACGCCGTAATTTTCGTACCGGAACAGAACGCCACGCTAACCATTTCGCTACCAACGCATCACGCAGCAACATCCGCTACAACCTGAGCGAGACGCACGCAACACCTGATGGCCACACAGTAAAACAAATTGGCGAACACACCTGGCTAATTGAAAAAGCTGGAATCGTGGTTCACAGATGCCCACGCAATCCGTTTACCGGAAACCGCATTTTTGCACTAAGCAGCGGCGACAATCAGTTCGGACAGGATTTCACATTATACGAAGCACTTCGCACGGTTGATCGTCTGCTTCGCGGGCAAAGTTTTATTAAACAGACTGATTTATAACAGGTGCGTTATGATCAAAGAGCATGCACAAGGTGTATTTATCCGTTTTATTGATTTTCGCGGTGAACTGTTATTGCGCGCATCAGCTATTGATGGAGTTGTCCCATCAGAAAAAAATGCAGCTACTTACGTTTATCTGAACGGCACGCGCCTGATCGTAGAACTTCCGTACCAGACTGTACACGGAATCATTAGCGAAGCTGAAAAAGCACGTAAGATTAATGGCGATGAACCCTATATCGAAATTATTTGTATGGATTCAGAAGCTGAAATTCAGAAAGCAGATTAAAGGGCGTTGCGATGGGCAAAGAATATAAAACTCTCATTAACAAAGCACTTGAGCGTTTTTATTTTCGCTTAAGTGCATCAGGTGCTCATGCTGAACGTGCAGC
>ERZ835762.1552-NODE-1552-length-11473-cov-3.677965_pt1 | contig 11473 bp, 7 predicted proteins | sample MGYA00519687_ERZ835762 | MGnify/ENA primary metagenome ERZ835762 (study PRJEB31850, sample SAMEA3708783) | human gut metagenome | biome: human gut; feature: human-associated habitat; material: faeces | place: China | collected 2014 ...
GTATTCATCGTGGCGGTAGACATAGTGCGCATCCTCCGCGATGCGGTTATCCGGCCACACTGTGAGTGTACTGTCCGGGTGCAGCTCCGGGTCCGGCAGTCGGTTGCCCGCCGGGTCCGTGGCATACGGGATGCGGATGTCCAGGTCTGGTGCGAGGGTGCGCACACTCTCCAGCCTGCCCGTGGCGCTGTAGCCGTATTCCCGCGTCTGTCGCGGGCCGCTGATGCGCACCAGGTCGCCGTTGTCATTCCACCCGTAGTCACGGTCATACACCAGGCTGTTCAGGTGCTGGCTCTGTAACTGGCCTGCGGGGGTGTATGTGCTGGTCAGTTTATATGCGGCATTACTGCCTGCCATGCTGCCGAAGCTGCGCACCGTCTCACGGTGCAGGCGGTCGCGCGTGAACTCCAGCAGCGGCGTCCCGCCCAGCTTCATGCCCGCAAGATAGCCGCTGCCGTAGGTCAGCCACTCCACCGGCGGCAGACTGTCCGGCGTGACGCGGTTTGCCAGCCCCTGTTCGTTGTACGCATGTCCGGTCTCATGGTGCCACAGCAGTTCCCCCGTCTCCGGGTTCTCCACCGTCTGGCATTCGCCGGTCAGGCGGCCTTTATCGTCATAGCCATAGTGGACGGCAACACGGTGGCCTTCGCTCAGGTGGCTGATGTCTGTCAGCCAGCCGTGGCCATCATACTGCCACTGCTCTGCCGGTTCGCCGTTCACCGTGCGGTGAGTGATACGGTCCGATTCATCGTAGTACCAGAGGATGACAAGTCCCTCATCCTCACTCTGTGTGAGTTTTCCGGTCAGGTCATAATGATAACGTTGCGTCCGCCCGTCAAAGCCGCCCTGCTGTACCAGCCGGTCCAGCGCATCGTAACTGAAGACGCTGTGGCTGCCGTTCTCGTTGGTCAGGCTGATGACACGTCCGGCAGCATCGTACTCCATACTGCGCGTCAGCCCGCCCTGCGTGGTGCTGACCGCCTTTCCCCACGCATCGTACTGTGTCTCGCTCCGGTTGCCGTCCGGGGTAATGACGGCAGTCAGGTCGCCTGCGGCGTTGTATTCATACCGCGTTTCACGGCCCTGTGCGTCTTTCACCGAGGTTAACCGGCCACGGTTGTCATAGTGGCGGTAAAGGCTGATACCTTCCTCGCGGTGAACCGCCGTCATCTGGCCGAAGCGGTCGTATTCATAGCGGGTCTGGTAGCCCGAGCAGTCAGTGAACGCCAGCAACTGCCCGTAGCGGCTCCACGTCATCTGCCGGGTGCTGCCCGTCGCATCCGTTGTCGTCGCCGGTAACTCACTGTGCGCGTCATCGTAGCGGTAGCGTACTGTCTCCCCGCTGCGCGATGTCTCCGATACCAGCCTGCCCGGTTCATCATATTCCCGGCGGCTCTCCAGCCCGTCCGGGTACACCACCGCCGTCAGCTGGTTCCCGTCGTTATAGTAAAATTTCGTCTCCCGCCCGTCCGGTGTGGTGATGTCCGTGATATCGCCGGACACCACATTCAGACCGTACTCTGTCCTCCGTCCCGCCGCGTCCGTCTGCGCCGTGAGCCTTCCTGCCGCGTCATACCCGCTGCGCGTGACGCTGCCGTCCGCCAGTTCTTTTTTCACCACCCGTTTCAGCCCGGCCCCGCCTTCTGTATGCAGCACCTCACGCCGGTTCAGGCTGTCGGTGACGGTGATGCGGTCCTGCTCATAAAGATAGCGGTAGCTTAACCCTGCCGGGTTCAGTTGCTCCACCACCCGCCCCGTATCGTCGTAGCGGTAGCGCATCTCCGGCCTTCCCGCGTAACGGTGCGCCACCATCCGGCCCGGGTGCTGCGCGTCATACGTGAAAGCGCGCACCTGCGTATTGCTGCGGTCATATACCGCCAGCAGTTCACCGGCTTCCGTATACGTGTACCGCACCAGTGGCGCAGCGGGCAGGCTCTCCGGGTATGCCGGGTCGTGCATCAGCCACACTGCCGAAAGGCGGATACCCCTGTCGGGGCCGTATTCGGTACCGGGCAGTGTGTCGGGGAACGCTGAGGCTGAGAGAGGGCGGGAACTGTCAGAAGAAGATAGCGAAGAGGTGCGGGCCTCTTCCGCACGCTGCGCCTGCGTGGTCAGCACCAGACGGAACTCCCGCCCGGCACCGTCCGTCACGCCGGTGATTTCCCCGGCCAGGTCACCGGCGGCCTCACGCCGGTACGTCAGCGTCCGCCCGAAGCGGTCCGCCATCCCGGTAAGCACCCGGTACGGCGGCAGCGGCGCTGGCAGTACGTCCTCAGCACCCGGCACCCGCTCAGACCACCCCAGTATCCACCACGGCCCCTGTGCGCTGTTGGTCGCCAGGTAAAGATGCGGGCTTAACCGGATATCCGGCGGCAGCGCCCCCCACAGCCGCGCCAGCGTATGGCCGTCCGGCTGTGCTGCCTTACCACCGCGCACCAGCCACATTGACTCACTGCGGCTGTACACCGCCTCCCCCGGCAGCAGCGGCTCAAAGTGAATGCTCCGCCCGCCGTTGTCGTTGAGTATCAGTCCGTCATCACGTAGCTGTAAGCGGATATCAGAAGGCGCTTTCCAGCCGGGGCCGAAAACGCCCACCGGTGCAGGCGTCTTCGTCCGGTAGCTGCTGTAGGTGCGGGAGAGAATGAACGGCAGCGGGCCGGGCAGCGCAAGGTCCGTCTCGCCGGGCAGCACCTTCGCCCCCAGCAGCGGATTTACCGGGTTGCCCGAAGTCATCCCGCCCGGACACACCGAGCACGCCACGCCGGTGGGCGCGCCAATTCTTACACCTGCCGAACCCTGGACAATGGGACCGCCATACTGAGTCATATCTCCCTGACGCGCCGCTGGTTTTCCGCTCATATAAAGTGCCCTTTTAGTTATTGTTCATATCCCTGTGTTAGCAACAAAAAAAAATAAAATGACACACAAGACCAGCTAATGTATTTATATATTTTTCACATAAACTTATTTGTTCTCAATCAACAACAACTGTTATTACAGGTCACTTTCAATATTTTATTAAACTAACATTTTTAGCACAGATGAATTCATCATCAACAAATTCACTATATGGATAATATCCATTCAACGCATATGATTTATGATTTTATTAGTCTGAGTTATTTTTGTGGGGCTATATTTAAAATCAATAAACTCCACCGATTCAGATTAATATCAGCAATAGAAAGATAGGAAATCACCAATTCAATAACATCATCAATGAAACATATTGTAGAATTAATTTAAACAAGGCGTTCCATTCAACCAGAACGCCCCTTATTTACTCTCATCACCCCGCAAACTGCCTGAACAGCGCCTTACCCTTAACCAGTCGCGCACCCAGCCAGCCGCCGAAAAGCGACAGCAGCAGCGCTCCGCTGCACGGCAGAACAATCCACAATCGCCAGTCTGGCTCCCACGGAAAATCAAACACTTTCGCCTGCAACACTGCCAGCGCCGTTTCCGCACCAATTGCGGCCACCAGGCCAGAAACAAACCCAAGCATGGCGAACTCGCACCACAATGTCGTGCGCAGCAGCTTTTTACCCGCACCGAGTGTGCGCCACACCACCAGCTCCTGATGACGCTGGCGCATTCCCACCTGCACCTGTGCCAGCAACAGCAACATACCGCAGGCGGTGACCAGCACCACCATCACCTCCAGCGCCCGACTTACCTGCTCCAGCACCTGACCGACCTGTTTTAAAATCGCGCCAATGTCTAACAGGCTAATGGTCGGGAACTGGCGGTTGAGTTGCGTCAACATGCCGTTGCCATTCTCCCAGCGGAAACTGGTAAGCCAGCTCTGCGGTTGCCCGTCTAATGCCCCTTCAGGGAAAATAAAATAGAAATTAGGCCGCAGACTTTCCCAGTCCACTTTGCGCAGGCTGGTCACTTTAGCGCGGAACTCCTGGGTATCGCCCATAAAAGTCACGGTATCACCGAGGGCAACGTTTAAGCGTTTCGCCAGCCCCTCTTCCATCGACACTTCATCGGCTTTTGGCGGCCAGTTACCGGCGACAATCGGATTATGATCGGGCCGCGTATTTTGCCAGGTAAGATTGAGTTCGCGATTAAGCGCCTCATCTTCATTACCTTCTGTCGGCTTATCGTTAATCGCCGTCAGCCGCGCCCGCACTACCGGATAAAATGATTCCGGGACTATATGATGTTCCGCGAGGAACGCTTTTAGCGGTGCTACCTGTTCTGTGGCGATGTTAATTAAAAAGTAGTTCGGGCTTTCTGGCGGTAGCTGCTGCTGCCAGCGGTCGAGCAGATCGCCACGCAATACCAGCAACAGCGCCAGCAGCATAAAGGAGAGCGAAAATGCCGAAAGCTGACTTAACGTTGACCACGGCTGACGTAACAGGCGGCTAACCGCCAGGCGCAGAGGCAGCGATTTCAGCGTCATGCGGCGAAGTACATTCAGCAGCATCCAGCCCAGCACACCGCACAGCAAAGCCAGTACTACCGCGCCCGCCAGCACCGCCCAAAGCAGCATGCTGCCACCCATTAATCCGGCGAGCAGCAGCACAACCACCACACTGACAATCGGCAGATAAAACTTCAGCGGCCAGACGTTCGCTACCACATCATTACGTAATACGCGTAAAGGCTGCGTTGCCAGCAACAAGCGATATGGTCGTAGCCCCACCAGCAGCGAGATGACCGTCATGGTGCCAAGCGCCCACAGCCACGGCCAGAGGCTGGCTGGCGGTAGTGCAGCAGGCAGAACGGGCTTGAGCAGCACCATCAACACGTTTTCGAACAACAGACCTATGGCCCCACCGGTAACGGCTGAAAGCGTCAGCACCATCAACCACTGACCGACGATTAGCTTACGCAGTTGCGCTCGCCCTGCCCCCAGCGTTTTGAGGATCGCCACCAGATCGTAGCGACTGCGACAGTAATGATTCATCGCTACCGCCACCGCTGCCACTGCCAGCAGCAAGGTCAGAAGCGCCGAAAGCAGCAGGAACTGTTGCGAGCGTTCCATCGATCGCCCCAGCGCGCCTTCGTCCTGTTCCAGACCGTACCAGCGTTGTTCGGGTTTAAGCTGAGGTAACAACCATTTCTCATAGCCGTCGAGCTGGTTCTCGTTGCCGCCGAATTTATAACGCCAGGTGACCCGACTCCCCGGCTGCACGGCTCCGGTTTTATCGACATCCGCCAGATTCATCATCAGACGCGGAGCCATCTGGAAGGGGTTAAAACCGGAATCCGGTTCCTGAATCACTTCTCCGGCAATCCGCAAGGTGGCATCGCCCACGTCAATGGTGTCGCCCGTTTTCAGGTTAAGCAGTGCCATCAGGCGTGGGGCCAGCAATACGCTGCCCGCCTGCGGTTTCAGGCCAGGGGGATTAGTTTGCAGATCGCCATACATCGGGTAGATATCATCCACCGCTTTGACGTTCGCCAGCTGCGGTGTGTCGCCTGCAAAGGTCATTGTGGCGAAAGTCAGCTGCTTGCCGACTTTCAGGCCGCGCTTTTGCGCTTCCTCCAGCCACGCTTGCGGCACTTCGCGTGAACTGCGCAACGCCCGATCGCCCGCCATAAACTCACGGCTTTGCTGGCTTAAGCCCTTCTCCATGCGATCGCTGATATTGCCCAGCGCCAGCACGCAGGCCACCGCCAGGCTTAGCGCCAGCCAGACAATTAATAGCGACGGCGAACGCCATTCGCGCCAGAACCAACGTGCAATCATGCTTCCTCCTGCAACTGCCCGTTCACCAGCCGTAAGCAGCGGTCGCAGCGTGCCGCCAGTTGCAGGTCGTGGGTCACCATAATCAACGTGGTGCCATGTTCACGGTTGAGGGAAAACAGCAGGTCGGCAATTTTATCGCCCGTCTGGCGGTCAAGGTTGCCGGTGGGTTCGTCGGCAAACAGCACATCAGGTCGACCATTAAAGGCTCGTGCCAGCGCCACTCGTTGCTGTTCACCGCCGGAAAGCTGTGCCGGAAGATGATCCAGACGTTTACCCAGCCCTAACTGTTCGAGCAACGCTTTCGCCCCGTTACGACTTTCCGCGCTACTCTCACCGCGCAGCAGAGCCGGAAGCTCGACGTTTTCCAGCGCGTTAAGGGTAGGAATTAACATAAATGACTGAAAAACAAAGCCGACGTGCTTCGCGCGCAACTTTGCCCGCGCTTCTTCGTCCATATTATGTAGCGGTTGTCCCACCAGACTCACTTCGCCACTGCTGCCGTCATCAAGCCCGGCGAGGATCGCCAGCAAGGTTGACTTACCCGATCCCGACTCGCCCACCAGTGCGATGGTCTCGCCACGTTTGACAACCAGCTCAACTCCGGTGAGGATGGAGAGTTCATGCTCCCCCTGACCGACGGACTTCTTAAGATGATGAACTTCAACACTGTTTTCCGCTGGCATTTGCCCTTCCTGTTCCTGGTCCTGTTAACCTTCCGTGCCGCCGCAGCGGACACGTTATTGATTCTGGGTGATAGCCTGAGCGCCGGGTATCGAATGTCTGCCAGCGCGGCCTGGCCTGCCTTGTTGAATGATAAGTGGCAGAGTAAAACGTCGGTAGTTAATGCCAGCATCAGCGGCGACACCTCGCAACAAGGACTGGCGCGCCTTCCGGCTCTGCTGAAACAGCATCAGCCGCGTTGGGTGCTGGTTGAACTGGGCGGCAATGACGGTTTGCGTGGTTTTCAGCCACAGCAAACCGAGCAAACGCTGCGCCAGATTTTGCAGGATGTCAAAGCCGCCAACGCTGAACCATTGTTAATGCAAATACGTCTGCCTGCAAACTATGGTCGCCGTTATAATGAAGCCTTTAGCGCCATTTACCCCAAACTCGCCAAAGAGTTTGATGTTCCGCTGCTGCCCTTTTTTATGGAAGAGGTCTACCTCAAGCCACAATGGATGCAGGATGACGGTATTCATCCCAACCGCGACGCCCAGCCGTTTATTGCCGACTGGATGGCGAAGCAGTTGCAGCCTTTAGTAAATCATGACTCATAAAGCAACGGAGATCCTGACAGGTAAAGTTATGCAAAAATCGGTCTTAATTACCGGATGTTCCAGTGGAATTGGCCTGGAAAGCGCGCTCGAATTAAAACGCCAGGGTTTTCATGTGCTGGCAGGTTGCCGGAAACCGGATGATGTTGAGCGTATGAACAGCATGGGATTTACCGGCGTGTTGATCGATCTGGATTCGCCAGAAAGTGTTGATCGCGCAGCCGACGAAGTGATCGCCCTGACCGATAATTGTCTGTATGGGATCTTTAACAATGCCGGATTCGGCATGTATGGCCCCCTTTCCACCATCAGCCGTGCGCAGATGGAACAGCAGTTTTCCGCCAACTTTTTCGGCGCACACCAGCTCACCATGCGCCTGTTACCCGCGATGTTACCGCACGGTGAAGGGCGTATTGTGATGACATCATCGGTGATGGGATTAATCTCCACGCCGGGTCGTGGCGCTTACGCGGCCAGTAAATATGCGCTGGAGGCGTGGTCAGACGCGCTGCGCATGGAGCTACGCCACAGCGGAATTAAAGTCAGCCTGATCGAACCCGGTCCCATTCGTACTCGCTTCACCGACAACGTCAACCAGACGCAAAGTGATAAACCAGTCGAAAATCCCGGCATCGCCGCCCGCTTTACGTTGGGACCGGAAGCGGTGGTGGACAAAGTACGCCATGCTTTTATTAGCGAGAAGCCGAAGATGCGCTATCCGGTAACGCTGGTGACCTGGGCAGTAATGGTGCTTAAGCGCCTGCTGCCGGGGCGCGTGATGGACAAAATATTGCAGGGGTGAGTTGAAGCGCGCGCTTAAGCCCCCATGTCAAAGAAAATATCGACAACAGAGAGCGACTCCATGTCCGTAGAAAATATTGTCAACATTAACGAATCTAACCTGCAACAGGTTCTTGAACAGTCGATGACCACTCCGGTGCTGTTCTATTTTTGGTCTGAACGTAGCCAGCACTGTTTGCAGTTAACCCCGATCCTGGAAAGCCTCGCGGCGCAGTACAACGGGCAATTTATTCTGGCGAAGCTGGGCTGCGACGCGGAGCAGATGATTGCCGCCCAGTTTGGTCTGCGCGCGATTCCGACCGTGTATCTGTTCCAGAACGGGCAACCGGTAGATGGCTTCCAGGGGCCGCAACCGGAAGAGGCGATCCGCGCCCTGCTGGATAAAGTGCTGCCGCGCGAAGAAGAGCTGAAAGCACAGCAGGCGATGCAACTGATGCAAGAAGGCAATTACACCGACGCCCTGCCATTGCTGAAAGACGCCTGGCAGTTGTCGAATCAGAACGGGGAGATCGGCCTGCTGCTGGCAGAAACGCTGATTGCGCTGAACCGTTCTGAAGATGCGGAAGCGGTGCTGAAAACCATTCCGTTGCAGGATCAGGACACCCGCTACCAGGGGCTGGTGGCGCAAATCGAACTGCTGAAGCAGGCGGCTGATACGCCGGAAATTCAACAGTTGCAACAGCAGGTGGCGGAGAATCCAGAAGATGCCGCACTGGCGACGCAACTGGCGCTGCAACTGCATCAGGTTGGGCGCAATGAAGAGGCGCTGGAGTTGCTGTTCGGGCATCTGCGTAAAGATCTCACCGCCGCAGACGGTCAGACGCGTAAAACGTTCCAGGAGATCCTCGCTGCGCTGGGTACGGGTGATGCACTGGCGTCGAAGTATCGCCGCCAGCTGTATGCATTGTTGTATTGATATTCCGTTGATCGGCACATGAACCACAACGCCGGATGCGATGCTGCGCATCCGGCATCGCATCATTTCTTCTTCAATTGCGTCACCACCAACTGGTGGCGCGAATTATAAAACTTACGATAGGTTAAATAGCAGGCAATAATGGTCGACAAGCTGGCGGTTGAGAGCAGCATAAAGGTCACCATAATCTGATATTTAATCGCCTTCACCGGATCAATCCCGGCAAATATCAGCCCGGACATCATTCCTGGTAAACTCACTAAGCCAACCGTTTTTGCTGAATCGACCGTCGGAATTAAAGCCGCGCGAATACTGTCGCGAATCAATATCGCTGAAGCCTGCTTCGGCGTCGCACCAAGACTCAGTTTCTCCTGAATCTGTTGCTGTTCGCTAATGACCCGTTGCCCTAAATTGTTGTAACACAACCCCACCGCTACCATGGCGTTACCGGCAATCATCCCGGCGATAGGGATCACCTGCATCGGGATAAATTCAATCGACCCTGAGAGAATCAGCACCGCCAGGGTAATTCCCGCCCCGACCGTAATGGCAATAAACGATGAGATAAAAGCTTTAGCAATATATTTACTGCGTTTTTGCGCGTTCCACGCCGCATTAAAGCAGATAAATAACACCATCAATAATGTCAGGCTGGCATCATCCACGCTGAAAATATACTTCAGCACATAGCCGACAATAATCAGCTGAATTATCGCTCGCCCGACGCTCCAGAGAATATCTTTCTCCAGCGCCAGTTTTTCTTTATGGCTAATTAAGATTGCCACCACCACCAGCATTAATGCCAGTGCTAATGATTCGTTAGTAATATTATGCGAGTTCATAGCGTGCTTCCTGCATTTCTCCGGCATGCGGTTGCAGTGTAATCACTTTATCCGCATGATTAATTTCGTCTTTATCGTGTGTCACCCACAGCACGGCAATATTTTGCTCGCGCACATAACGATGGATCATCTCATTGACGTTATGTTTATTACTTTCATCCAGCGCACTGGTTATTTCATCCAGCAATAAAACCTTCGGCATAAATTGCAGGTTACGAATCAATGAGATGCGTTGTTTTTCACCACCAGATAGCTCGGCGATATTCTTCGTCAAAATGCTGTCCGGCAAGGCGAAGCGTTCGAGAAAATCGAGAAAAATGGCTGGGTCAGGCTGCCGGTTACGGATCTGCCAGGGAAAGATCAGATTATCGTATACCGTATCGCCAAACAGCGTCGGTGTCTGGGCGCAGTAAGAGACTTGTTGGCGGTAGATTTCTGGCTTTAGTGTGCTGACATCCTCACCTTCAAACAGTAACGTTCCGCTGGTTGGGCTGATCAATGAAGCAACTATTTTTAGCAGCGTACTTTTGCCACAACCAGAAGGACCGGTAATTAACTTAAATTCGCCAGCACGCAGCGAAAAATTGATGTTATTAAGAATCTTCGCATCACCCGCCAGATATCCTACGTTTTGTAGCTGAAGCAAAGGACTATTTTCCTGCATCGCTGTTCCCTTTTTCTGATTTTTACTAAAAACAGTTTATCCTTCGCAGGAATAAGGGGGAACTCTCTTTCAGTAATCAGGTATAATTTGTTTAATCAAGCAGCAATTTTGCTGATTATGGACGGTACAACAGGAGGTTTTTCCGATGCTTATCTTTATCCCGATTCTCATTTTTGTCGCGCTGGTCATTGTCGGCGCGGGTGTCAAAATCGTACCGCAGGGCTATCAGTGGACAGTAGAACGCTTTGGTCGCTATACCAAAACGTTACAGCCGGGGCTCAGTCTGGTGGTGCCGTTTATGGATCGCATTGGTCGCAAGATCAATATGATGGAGCAAGTGCTCGATATCCCTTCCCAGGAAGTTATCTCGAAAGATAACGCCAACGTTACCATCGACGCCGTGTGCTTTATTCAGGTGATTGACGCGCCGCGCGCGGCTTATGAAGTCAGCAATCTGGAGCTGGCGATCATCAACCTGACCATGACTAACATCCGTACCGTGCTGGGTTCAATGGAACTTGACGAAATGCTCTCTCAGCGCGACAGCATCAACTCACGCCTGCTGCGTATTGTCGATGAAGCCACCAACCCGTGGGGGATTAAAGTCACCCGTATTGAAATTCGCGACGTGCGCCCACCGGCAGAGCTTATCTCTTCAATGAACGCGCAGATGAAAGCGGAACGTACCAAACGCGCTTACATTCTTGAAGCGGAAGGGATCCGTCAGGCGGAAATCCTCAAAGCCGAAGGTGAAAAACAGTCGCAAATCCTGAAAGCGGAAGGCGAACGTCAGTCGGCGTTTTTACAGGCTGAAGCGCGTGAACGTTCCGCCGAAGCAGAAGCCCGCGCCACCAAAATGGTGTCTGAAGCTATCGCCTCCGGTGATATTCAGGCGGTGAACTACTTCGTAGCGCAGAAATACACCGAAGCGTTACAGCAGATCGGTTCCTCCAGTAACAGCAAAGTAGTGATGATGCCATTAGAGGCCAGCAGCCTGATGGGGTCGATTGCCGGGATTGCCGAGCTGGTGAAAGACAGCGCCAACAAACGGACTCAGCCATGATGGAGTTAATGGTCGTTCATCCACATATTTTCTGGCTCAGTCTCGGCGGTTTGCTGCTGGCAGCCGAGATGCTGGGCGGAAATGGTTATTTGTTGTGGAGCGGCGTGGCAGCGGTGATTACCGGCCTGGTGGTCTGGCTGGTGCCGCTGGGTTGGGAGTGGCAAGGGGTAATGTTTGCCATCCTGACGCTGCTCGCCGCCTGGCTGTGG
>ERZ835762.1553-NODE-1553-length-11472-cov-3.037138_pt1 | contig 11472 bp, 7 predicted proteins | sample MGYA00519687_ERZ835762 | MGnify/ENA primary metagenome ERZ835762 (study PRJEB31850, sample SAMEA3708783) | human gut metagenome | biome: human gut; feature: human-associated habitat; material: faeces | place: China | collected 2014 ...
CTTTCAGATAATGACAACCTGTTTTTATGCCGGATGCGGCGTAAACGCCTTATCCAGCCTACAAAAACTCATAAATTCAGAGTGTTGCAGGAAAAGGTAGGCCTGATAAGCGTAGCGCATCAGGCAATCTCTGGTTTGTTTTCAGATGAAAACGCCGGAGTGAAAATTCTCCGGCGTTTTGGCCGTGAATTACTGCTGCGGAATTGCCGGTACAGCCGGAACGTTAAGAGCTGGCATCGCAAACATGCCAACAAAATCTTCTAACGACATTTTCTGCCCATTTAACGTTATCTGACCGTTAGCATATTGCAGGCTGGTGGTGATGGTATTGTCCTGCAAGGTGGTCAGACGGAACATCTGCCCCATTGCTGATGCACCTTCAACTTGCTGTTTCGCCAGTTTTTTCGCTTGATCTTCCTGATAACCTTCCAGCTTCGCTACCTGAGTCATAAACTCAGTTGCCATATCCACCGGAATGGTCAGTTTCGCATCCAGAGATTTAACCGAACGATCTACTTCCTGCGCCAGCGTTTGCGGCGCTTCTTTAGTCGTTGCCGGATCTTTCAGGAACAGCGACAGATTCAGGGCACTTTCACCCTGACTGTTTTTCCAGCTTAGCGGCGCGATAGTAATCACCGGATCGCCTTTCAGCATCAGCGGCAGGGCGCTAAAGAAGGCTTCCGTCACTTTCTCCTGATAAAGTTCGGGGTTGTTGGCAATTTCTGGCTGTGCCAGCAGCGCCTGAGTTTGCGCGTTATATTGCTGGCTAAACTGATGCCAGGCTTCACCATCAATCTGGCCGACTTTTAAAGTCAGCTTGCCGCTGCCCAGATCCTGATTCTGTACCTTCAGGCTGTTTAGCGAGTAATCCAGTTGGCTATTGATCGTTTTACCGTCATTGACCAGATCCGATTTACCGCTGATCTCCATGCCTTCCAGCAGTGCCAGTTCTTTGCCTTCCACTGAAATGGTCATTTTTTCCAGTGACAGTTTTTGATTTCCTACACGCTCACCAAAACTTGCCAGCGTGCTGGAACCGTCGGTTTTCAGATTATTAAAGGTCAACTGCACTTTCTGGTTGTATTCGTTAACTGCGTCTATCCGACCACTTTGCGCCTCCCCGGAAAGGGAGATGGCTTTGCCGTCTCTGTCAGCATTTAACTGGAACTCGCCGCCGCTAAAGGCGACTTTTTCATCCTTTTGCTCGTAATTCAGTGGCTTGAGCGAAATATCGGAACTGGAATCACCGCTGTAACCAATGCGCGAGTTAATCTCAAAAGGCGTTTCACCTTTTGCCATATCAAACAGTGGTTTGCTTACTTCGTTATTAACCAGCGTGGTTTGAATTGATGCCATCGACGGGATCAGGTTCAGTTTTTTAAGCTGGGCAAGCGGGAAGGGACCATGATCAACCGATTCGTTGAAGATGACGCTCTGACCGCTTTTAATCCACGGATTTTCTTTCCCGGCAATGGGTTTCACCAACAGTTGCAACTGGCTGCTGAATACGCCGCGATGATAGTTTTGATAACTCACTTCCAGGTTGGATTCAGGAGCTGTCAGTTTGAGTTGCGCGTTCGCCTGCGCGACCATGTCTTCGAGATGGGTTTCAATCTTCTTGCCTGTATACCATGCGCCGCCTGTCCAGACTACGCCTAGCGCAACAATGACGCCTACCGCTACCAGCGATTTATTCATAATGATTATCCATAAAATGAAATCAGGCGGACTGGCCGCCTGAAGGTGTTATAAGCCTTTAATAAGCTTAGCAAGAGATGTTAATTTTTTCAGTAAGCTCTTACAGCTTGTTGTAAACACGCGCTAAACGGCCGTGGCCTTTGACAGTCACCGGTGATTCGTTGGCGGCAATAAACGCTGATTCACCCGGTTTAAGCTGTAACTGCTGAGAACCTTTCCACAACGTTGCATCGCCTTCGACGCAGAACAAAATGGCGGCACTCTGCTGGCTAATGGTGGTTTCTTTATCACTAAGGTCATGCAGCGAGAAGGCAAAATCATCCACTGGAATCGGGAAGTCCAGTTCTGCACCTTGTTTCACCGGCTGGGTCAACAACTGGTTAGCCGGTTTGGCTTCGAATTTCACATTGGCAACCAGTTCCGGAATATCAATGTATTTAGGCGTCAGACCCGCACGCAGCACGTTATCGGAGTTTGCCATCACTTCCAGCGCCACGCCTTGCAGGTAAGCGTGCGGTGTTTCAGCGAACAGGAACATCGCTTCGTCAGGGTTCAATTTCACCACATTCAGCAATAGCGGGGAGAACAGACCGCTGTCTTCCGGGTAAAATTCAGAAATTAAACGAATCGTTTGCCACGGTTCACCCTGCTGGCTATCGAGGGCCGATTTTAAAATCGCCAGCGCGCGGGATTTTTCTTCACCCTGCATATTCAACAGGCTGGCGAACAGTTCGCTTAAACGTTCGGCATCAGGCTGTTGTAAAAAGTGAGCAATCGCCGGATGTGCACCTGCGACCGGCTGGAGTAGGGAGACAATCTCGGAAAATTCACGAAACGCGTTCATCGCAAGGAAAGGCGTCAGCGCAAAAACCAGCTCCGGCTTGTGGTTAGGATCTTTATAGTTACGCTCGGCGGCATCCATCGGGATACCTGCGGCATTTTCTTTGGCAAAACCGATTTCAGAATTGTGTTTGTTTGGATGAACCTGAATGGAGAGTGGCTGTGCTGCGCATAATACTTTGAACAGGAAAGGCAGTTCGCCAAAGCGTTTGGCAACGGCCTCTCCGAGCAGAGTCGATTTATCACTCTCAATCACATCACGCAGTGAAACGATATCTCCGGCGGCATTCTGCACTCGTGAACTGCTTTTCGGATGTGCGCCCATCCACAGCTCGGCCATCGGCTGGCTGGACGGATTTTCCATACCATAAAGTTCAGTCAACGCCGTTTTGCTGCCCCAGGCATAGTTTTGCACTGAGTTAATGAGTTTTTGCATGATCAATCCCTGTTTTAATGTGGAAATTAATCCCACTATTAAAGCAAGAATCCTACGGGAAGTAACCTGGAGCCGCAAAAAGTCGTACTAGTCTCAGTTTTTGTTAAAAAAGTGTGTAGGATATTGTTACTCGCTTTTAACAGGGCAACGGAACACCCGCCCAGAGCATAACCAAACCAGGCAGTAAGTGAGAGAACAATGTCAAACAAACCCTTTCATTATCAGGCTCCTTTTCCACTCAAAAAAGATGATACTGAGTATTACCTGCTAACCAGCGAACACGTTAGCGTATCTGAATTTGAAGGGCAGGAGATTTTGAAAGTCGCACCCGAAGCGTTAACTCTGTTGGCGCGCCAGGCGTTTCATGATGCGTCGTTCATGCTGCGTCCGGCGCACCAACAACAGGTGGCCGACATTCTGCGTGACCCGGAGGCCAGCGAAAATGATAAATATGTGGCGCTGCAATTGCTGCGTAACTCCGACATCGCGGCGAAAGGCGTTCTGCCAACCTGTCAGGATACCGGCACCGCGATTATTGTTGGTAAAAAAGGGCAGCGTGTATGGACCGGTGGTGGTGATGAAGCGGCGCTGGCGCGCGGTGTCTATAACACTTATATCGAAGATAATCTGCGCTACTCGCAAAACGCGCCGCTGGATATGTATAAAGAAGTGAATACCGGCACCAATCTGCCAGCGCAGATCGATCTTTATGCCGTTGATGGCGACGAATACAAATTCCTCTGTATCGCCAAAGGTGGTGGTTCGGCAAACAAGACGTATCTCTATCAGGAAACCAAAGCGTTACTGACGCCGGGGAAACTGAAAAATTACCTGGTTGAGAAGATGCGCACGCTGGGTACGGCGGCCTGTCCTCCGTATCATATTGCGTTCGTTATTGGTGGAACTTCTGCAGAAACGAACCTTAAAACGGTGAAACTGGCTTCCGCGAAATACTATGATGAACTGCCAACGGAAGGGAATGAGCACGGTCAGGCGTTCCGCGATGTGGAACTGGAAAAAGAATTGCTGATCGAAGCGCAAAATCTTGGTCTGGGTGCGCAGTTTGGTGGTAAATACTTCGCTCACGACATCCGCGTGATTCGCCTGCCACGTCACGGCGCATCCTGCCCGGTCGGCATGGGCGTCTCCTGCTCCGCTGACCGTAACATTAAAGCGAAAATCAACCGCGAAGGTATCTGGATCGAAAAACTGGAACACAACCCAGGCCAGTACATTCCACAAGAACTGCGCCAGGCCGGTGAAGGCGAAGCGGTGAAAGTTGACCTTAACCGCCCGATGAAAGAGATCCTCGCCCAGCTTTCGCAATATCCGGTTTCCACTCGTTTGTCGCTCACCGGCACCATTATCGTGGGCCGAGATATTGCACACGCCAAGCTGAAAGAGCTGATTGACGCCGGTAAAGAACTTCCGCAGTACATCAAAGATCACCCGATCTACTACGCGGGTCCGGCGAAAACCCCTGCCGGTTATCCATCAGGTTCACTTGGCCCAACCACCGCAGGCCGTATGGACTCCTACGTGGATCTGCTGCAATCCCACGGCGGCAGCATGATCATGCTGGCGAAAGGTAACCGCAGTCAGCAGGTTACCGACGCGTGTCATAAACACGGCGGCTTCTACCTCGGTAGCATCGGCGGTCCGGCGGCGGTACTGGCGCAGCAGAGCATCAAGCATCTGGAGTGCGTCGCTTATCCGGAGCTGGGTATGGAAGCTATCTGGAAAATCGAAGTAGAAGATTTCCCGGCGTTTATCCTGGTCGATGACAAAGGTAACGACTTCTTCCAGCAAATCGTCAACAAACAGTGCGCGAACTGCACTAAGTAACCTCTTCGGCCCAGCGCCTGGCAGCATGCTGCCAGGTGATCCCCCTGGGCCACCTCTTTTGCGATTGTAATTTCACGCTTGCTGGTGAATAGTCAGTATTTTCCCTGATTTGCGAACTCACCATGACCCGCACACTCAAGCCGTTAATTCTTAACACCAGCGCACTGACGCTAACGTTAATCCTGATTTATACCGGCATTTCGGCCCATGACAAACTCACCTGGCTGATGGAAGTGACACCGGTGATTATTGTCGTGCAGCTACTGCTTGCCACCGCCAGACGTTATCCGTTAACGCCGCTGCTCTATACGCTCATTTTCCTTCACGCCATCATCCTGATGGTCGGCGGACAATACACCTACGCGAAAGTCCCCGTTGGTTTTGAGGTGCAGGAATGGCTGGGGTTGAGTCGTAATCCGTATGACAAGCTGGGGCACTTTTTCCAGGGGCTGGTGCCTGCACTGGTGGCACGAGAAATTCTCGTTCGCGGGATGTACGTGCGCGGACGTAAAATGGTGGCGTTCCTGGTCTGCTGCGTGGCGCTGGCGATAAGCGCGATGTATGAATTAATCGAGTGGTGGGCAGCGCTGGCAATGGGTCAGGGAGCGGATGATTTTCTCGGCACCCAGGGCGACCAGTGGGACACGCAATCCGATATGTTCTGCGCGCTGCTTGGCGCATTAACGACGGTGATATTCCTCGCTCGCTTTCATTGCCGCCAGCTACGGCGCTTTGGCTTGATAACCGGATAACAACTTGCGCTTTGTTGATGCCGGATGCGGCGTGAATTCCTTATCCGGTCTACAAAATTTGCAAATCCAAAGCATTACATTAAGACGTGGCCTGATAAACATATCGCATCAGGCCATTTTCGTTAGCTATTGTCCACGTCAGGCTTTCACATCACTCACTGCACCGACCGGAATATCAGCATGAACAGGCTCGGGCGGTACTTTGCGATATTTATCCAGCAGATGGATCTGGATCCTGCGCAGCGTGTCACCATTGAGGCGATAGAAACGGAAGTAGAGAATCAGCGTTACCATGAAAAACAGAGTTGGTAGAGCAATCATAATAAACTGCATACCTAATAGGGCTTGCGTAGACTGTTCAACATTCGGTACATAGCCAATCATCCCTAACACAACCGCAATGAAAAAAGCCGCAAAGGCTGAACCGCCCTTCACCACCATAGTCTGCACGGAGTAAGCGATACTTTCACAGCGTACGTGCAGTTTATATTCACCGTAATCAACGGTATCTGCCACCATGATGACCTGTAATACCCAGAAAAGCGCCGTTCCCACATTCAGCAAAATACCCGCAATCACAATGAGGACGACGTTGTGATAGCTCATTAATGCCATTAACAGGAGAACACCACAGCTTAACACCGGAAGAATAGATGCTCCGGCCCATAAAATGCGTCGGGATAATGATTTAACTAAGCGTGGGAAGAATACTAACGTCACCAGGTTAGCAGCTCCCGCATACGACAGATAATAGGGGAACAAATCCGCATCACCGATAACATATGAGAAATAATAGATAGCAAAGCCGGTAATAATGTTGCTGGCTACATTATAAGCAAGAGCCATACCCAAGAGGCATGAAAGCTGATCGTTTTTATAAATTAGCGCAACGATGGCTTTAAGTGTCAGATGGCTTCCTTCAGCAGACGGTTGATTGTCTGACGAAAAGACTTCATGCACATTGCGCAGAGTGATGATGGTTGAAACAATAAAAAAGGCGATCAGTACCAGAGTGAACATCTGAAAGCCAAATCCCCGATCGCCACCGCCGACATAATTAACAAATGGTAGCGTCACACCTGCCGTAACAAAGCCTGCCAGACTGGCAAAAAAACGCGGATAAGGAACCAGTTGTTCGCGCTCACGTTTATCGAGCGTGATGGTTGGAACCAGCGACCAGAAGGGAATATCCATAATGGTGTAAGTCATGCCCCAGAGGATGTAGGTCACGCAAACAAAGACAATCTGAGTAGTACCTTCAAACAGATGCGCACTAAAGAGGAGAAATAAGATTACAGAGTTTGCCAACGTACCGATCAGGATCCAGGGTTTGAACTTACCCCATCGCGATCGCGTAGCATTTACAATCCATCCCATAATCGGATCGTTAATAGCATCCCAGATCCTCGCCACCAGAAACAAAGTACCGACCAAACCCACAGACAGCCCGACGACATCGGTGTAGTAATACATGAGGTACATATACACAATGCCGATCGCAAAATCCTTCCCGAACGCTCCAAATCCATAACTGAGTTTTGTAGTCATTGAAATGCTCATAGGGTATCGGGTCGCTGTTACCAACGCCCGCCTTCTGTTATTGGTATCGTCAGAGGTGTGCGCCGGAATAAATCCCCCGGCGCAGTAGCGTTTAGTCGCGTTTTAACGGTGCAACCAGCCTGGCAGCCAGTCGCCGTGGGCGGCAATCAGGTCGTCAACAAGAGCATATATTTCGTCAATGCCCAGCACGGCGGCAGTATGCGGGTCCATCATCGCGGCGTGGTAAACACGGTCGCGATTTTCCGTAAGAATAGCTTCGGTCAGCAGCGTCTGTACGTTGATGTTGGTTTGCATCAGGGCGGCCAGATGCGAAGGTAGCGTACCGACTTTGGTCGGCTGAATGCCATTAGCATCAACCAGACAGGCTACTTCCACGCAACATCCTTGTGGCAGGTTATCAATCAAACCATCGTTACGGACGTTGCCGTAAATCACACTCGGCTCGCCAGTCCAGATAGCGTTCATGATTGTGCTGGCATATTCCCGTGACGGTTTAATATCAATCCGGGAGGCTTTTTTATACTCCTCCAGCTCTTTATGCCAGTTCGCCAGCTGCTCGACGCAGCGTTTCGGGTACTCATCCAGCGGTACTTTATAACGCTCAATCAAATCCTCACGACCTGGCTTAATAAACCACGGTGTGTACTCAGCAAAATGTTCTGACGATTCCGTGACGAAATAGCCCAGCTTTTTGAACATTTCGTAGCGCACAATATTCTGGCAGCGAGTATTGCCATGAATATTCGGCTTCGGTGCCTGCCCTGCTTCATAAGCCGCCAGCAGTTCCGGGTAGAGATTCACATAACTGCCGTCGGCGGTTTTGCGCTCCAGCTCCAGGTAAAACGCCATATGGTTGATACCTGCGCAACGGTAACGCAGCGTAGCTGGGTCGATATTGAGGTCACGCGCCAACTCTTCCGCCGTTCCCTGCACCGAATGGCACAGCCCGACCTGTTTGATATGCGGATAGCGGGCATACATCGCCCAGGTATTCATCGCCATTGGGTTAACATAGTTGAGCATGGTGGCATCGGGGCAGACTTCCGTCATGTCCTCGCAAATTTGCCACAGATGCGGAATGGTACGTAGCGCGCGCATAATACCGCCCGGCCCCAACGTATCGGCAATGGTTTGTTCCAGACCATGCCGCTTACAGACCTCGAAATCAGTCACCGTGCAAGGTTCATAACCGCCAATCTGAAATGCCACCACGACAAAATCGGCATCCTCTAAGGCTTCTTTCTGTTGGGTGTGGCAGGTGATTTTGCCGCTGGCCCCTGCTGAATCCATCAGCTTACGCACCACAATATGCGACTCTTCCAGGCGGGTGGGGTCAATGTCCATCAGGGCAATATGCGCCGTTTTCAGCGCCTCGCGATGGAACACATCACCAAGAATATTTTTAACGAAAATCGTCGAACCAGCGCCGATAAATGTAATTTTGGGTGCAGACATCATGCAGATCTCCTGGCTTGCTTGAATAACTTCATCATGGCAGGCGAATCTGCAGAAAACCTCCGGCTTCCAGGTTGAGCATTCCCATAAACTCAGATCCTGCGTGAAGCAGCAGTAAATCTGAGTTTATGGGAATAAATTACCTGAAAAGCAGAGTTTTCGGCCTCATGATACTCGGAGAGTCCCCTCGCCCCTCTGGGAAGAGGGTGAAAACCGTGCTCCCACTCGCAGTCATCCTCCCTCACTCCTGCCATAATTCTGATATTCCAGGAAAGAGAGCCATCCATGAATACAGATACGTTTATGTGCAGCAGCGACGAAAAACAGACCCGCAGCCCGCTGTCGCTGTATTCGGAATACCAGCGGATGGAGATTGAGTTTCGCGCACCGCATATCATGCCCACCAGCCACTGGCATGGTCAGGTCGAAGTGAATGTGCCTTTCGATGGCGATGTGGAATACCTGATCAACAATGAAAAAGTGAATATCAATCAGGGTCATATCACGCTGTTCTGGGCCTGTACACCGCACCAACTAACAGATACCGGAACCTGTCAGAGCATGGCGATTTTTAATCTGCCGATGCATCTGTTTCTCTCCTGGCCGCTGGATAAAGACCTGATTAACCACGTCACTCACGGCATGGTGATCAAATCACTGGCCACACAGCAACTTAGCCCGTTTGAAGTGCGCCGCTGGCAGCAGGAATTAAACAGTCCGAACGAGCAAATTCGCCAGCTCGCCATTGATGAAATTGGCCTGATGCTCAAGCGATTTAGCCTCTCTGGCTGGGAACCGATTCTGGTCAATAAAACCTCGCGCACACACAAAAACAGCGTCTCGCGCCATGCGCAATTTTATGTTAGCCAGATGCTGGGCTTTATTGCCGAAAACTATGATCAGGCGCTGACCATCAACGATGTGGCTGAGCACGTCAAACTTAACGCCAACTATGCAATGGGGATATTCCAGCGGGTCATGCAATTGACGATGAAACAGTACATTACCGCGATGCGCATCAACCACGTTCGCGCGTTACTGAGCGATACCGATAAAAGTATTCTCGATATTGCCCTGACGGCAGGCTTTCGTTCAAGTAGTCGTTTTTACAGCACGTTCGGCAAATATGTCGGCATGTCGCCGCAACAATACCGCAAACTTAGCCAACAGCGCCGCCAGACGTTTCCCGGCTAAAGACGATATCAGTATCAGCCAAAAAAATAGTTTAGCCGTCGATAATAAGCAGTGAAAATAATTTAAAATAATCACATAACGTATTGTTTATAAAACTAAATATTTCAAAAATGTTTGTTTTTCACGCGCTTTACAGCCCGAAAAGGCCGGAAGATACTTGCCCGCAACGAAGATTCCTTCATAACCGGGTAAGCAATGATGAAAGTATTAATTGTTGAAAGCGAGTTTCTCCATCAAGACACCTGGGTCGGTAACGCCGTTGAGCGTCTGGCAGATGCTTTAAGCCAGCAAAATGTTACCGTGATTAAATCCATCTCCTTTGATGATGGTTTTGCCATTCTCTCTTCAAACGAAGCCATTGACTGCCTGATGTTCAGCTATCAAATGGAACATCCGGACGAACATCAAAACGTCAGACAATTGATCGGTAAGCTTCATGAGCGCCAACAAAACGTGCCGGTCTTCCTGTTGGGCGATCGGGAAAAAGCCCTCGCCGCAATGGATCGCGACCTGCTGGAGCTTGTCGATGAATTCGCCTGGATTCTGGAAGATACCGCCGACTTTATCGCCGGACGCGCCGTTGCCGCGATGACCCGCTACCGCCAGCAGCTGTTGCCGCCACTGTTCAGCGCGCTGATGAAATATAGTGACATCCATGAATATTCCTGGGCAGCGCCAGGCCACCAGGGCGGCGTTGGTTTTACCAAAACACCCGCCGGACGTTTCTACCATGACTACTATGGTGAAAATCTGTTCCGCACCGACATGGGCATCGAACGAACTTCCCTCGGTTCTTTGCTTGACCATACTGGCGCATTTGGCGAAAGCGAAAAATATGCCGCACGCGTATTTGGTGCCGATCGCTCCTGGTCGGTAGTCGTCGGTACTTCCGGCTCTAACCGCACCATCATGCAGGCTTGCATGACCGATAACGATGTCGTGGTCGTTGACCGTAACTGCCATAAATCCATCGAACAAGGTTTGATGCTGACAGGCGCGAAACCGGTCTATATGGTGCCAAGCCGCAACCGCTACGGCATTATCGGGCCAATCTATCCGCAGGAAATGCAACCTGAAACCTTGCAGAAGAAAATCAGTGAAAGCCCGCTGACCAAAGACAAAGCCGGGCAAAAACCGTCTTACTGCGTGGTGACCAACTGCACCTATGACGGCGTGTGTTATAACGCTAAAGAAGCGCAGGATCTGCTGGAAAAAACCTCCGATCGTCTGCACTTTGACGAAGCCTGGTACGGCTATGCACGTTTCAACCCGATCTATGCCGATCACTATGCCATGCGCGGCGAACCTGGCGATCACAACGGTCCTACCGTTTTCGCCACCCACTCCACCCACAAACTGCTGAATGCGCTGTCACAGGCTTCTTATATTCATGTACGTGAAGGTCGTGGGGCGATTAACTTCTCCCGCTTCAACCAGGCCTACATGATGCATGCCACCACCTCCCCGCTGTATGCCATCTGCGCATCCAACGACGTGGCGGTGTCGATGATGGACGGCAACAGCGGCCTGTCACTGACACAGGAAGTGATTGACGAAGCGGTTGATTTCCGTCAGGCGATGGCGCGGCTATATAAAGAGTTCACCGCTGACGGTAGCTGGTTCTTCAAACCGTGGAACAAAGAAGTCGTCACCGACCCACAAACCGGCAAAACCTATGACTTTGCTGACGCA
>ERZ835762.1554-NODE-1554-length-11471-cov-14.710844_pt1 | contig 11471 bp, 9 predicted proteins | sample MGYA00519687_ERZ835762 | MGnify/ENA primary metagenome ERZ835762 (study PRJEB31850, sample SAMEA3708783) | human gut metagenome | biome: human gut; feature: human-associated habitat; material: faeces | place: China | collected 2014 ...
AGCTACCTTAACCCACCGTCTAAAGCCAGTGGGATTGCGGTAGCCTTTTTTCAAGCCAGAGCCTCAAATCTCTCATCCGGCACAAAGCATCACGCCGCCCAATATCGTAAACCTCCTGAAGCTTTCCTGGATCCGATTCCGTTCGTCCAATAGTCAGTTCTCTGCTGGGACGCACCACAAAAATCTTCCCCTCCGCTTCCAGCCGTTCAATGTCACGAACGGTTTTATTATATACAAGATGCCTGTTTTCTAAAGCCTGCACAAACTCAGGATATTTGTGATAATACACCTTTGCCATCGCCATCTGCTCCGGTTCTTTCACATATCCCCTGTGACGGGTCAAAACCACCACAGTCTTTAAAAAGCCCATTTTCCGAAATGCTTCCACAGGAATACTGTCACAGCAGCCGCCGTCTAACAGCTTCATTCCGTCCTGCTCCACGATTCTGGACACATAGGGAAGAGAAGCCGAAGCACGCATCAAATCAATCTGTTTTTTCATATCCGTAATCCGCAGATACTCCGCCTTTCCCGTTTCCAGATTACTGCAGGTCACATAAAACTCTGTTTTGCTTTCATCAAAAGCCTTATAATCATACAAATCCAGTTTTTCCGGAAGATCGTGATAACAAAACTGTTCTCCCGCAATATCACCGGTCAGAAACAGGTTGCGAAAGCTCATAAACCGCTTATCCTGACAATACTTTTTATAATATCGAATGCTGCGGCCTTTCTGCCGGGAAACAAAAGAACTGCCGTGAATCGAACCTGCTGAAACACCAATCACACCGTCAAACATCATATTTTGATCCAGAAATACGTCCAGCACACCGGCTGTATAAATGCCCCGCATTCCGCCGCCTTCCAGAACCAGTCCTGTTTTTATATTCTCCACATTATACACATCCTTCCTCCACCAGAATTTCCGCCTGCTTCAGGCGCTCATAAAATACCGGATAAAACGCATCCTCTCCCCCATACGGTGTCAGATAAAACTGCTGCAACACCATCATACTCATAGTTTTCGCATTCTTATCTGTCAGTTTGCCCTGAAGAAGCTTTAAAAATCCATGCCAGTCCCTCACAAATGCATCATATCTGACTGCATCAGGGGTATCGATCCAGCGGCGCACCTTCACCTTGGTACGTTTTTCCTTCCGGCACTCATGAACCTGCAAAAAATACTGAAAAGAACCATCCTCTTCATAATAACGTCCCAACGGAAACAAACGACAGATTCCAGGGCGATACGGATGAATGCTGCACCGCCCGTCTCCATTTAAGAAACCACATCGCCCTTCTTCTCCACTCATCCTGATATTTGGCTGCACAATACCATCCACCACATTCAGCTCCAGCTTATCCGCCAGCAGCTGCGCTGCTGTTTGTCCCAGACCGCATGTCAGACGGTGCATATCGTAAGGATCCAGCACAATCGATGTTCCCATTCCGCAGCAGCAGGCAAAACAGCCGCGACAGTCATCACAGCCTGCCTTTACCATATCATTCAGACTATACAGCCTGCCGTCAGAAATCTCCTCCAAAGTTACATTTCTTATCATATTTCCTGTTCCTCTCCCTGTTTTATCAAATATTCTGCTTAACCCACCGAACCTGATTTTCGTTTTATCTGATTTGGGGATTATCCGATTTCGGTCTTATCTGATTATATTTTGAATATATCTCGGTTTTGTCTGATTTCACCTTGATTATACCTCGGTTTTATTTTCGTGCTATCCGGGGTGTCCGGATTTTCCCGGTTCTCTTCTTTATCTGATCTTTGCTTTGTCCGGACCTCGCTTTTGCCTGGACTTCGCTTCTGCCTGGACCTCGCTTTTGCCTGGACTTCGCTTCTGCCTGGACCTCGCTTCTGCCTGGACTTCGCTTCTGCCTGGACCTCGCTTCTGCCTGGACCTCGCTTCTGCCTGGACCTCGCTTCTGCCTGGACTTCGCTTCTGCCTGGACTTCGCTTCTGCCTGGACTTCGCTTTTAATTTTAGAAGCTTTAAAAACCATCCTCGTTGTTATTCAAAAATTATAACAGATATTTCCCATTTTGGTTTTAAAAAATTCTAAATTTCTAATAAAATGTGAAAAATCCGTGAATTATTAGCACTCCATATTGACGAGTGCTAATAACTGTGTTATATTACATGCATAACAAATAAAACAAATCAAACAAAACTTCCACCGTACACCGGTTTGAAGCTGCGCTCATGATAAAGGAGGAAAAAATTATGTTATTTACACCATCAACCAGAAAAAATTACGGATACGATTTATTTGATGACTTTTTCAATGATTCTTTCTTTACGGCTCCTGCAGCCCGCACCACCAGTGATTTGATGCGCACAGATATTAAAGATGACGGAACCAACTACCTCATGGATATGGAACTTCCGGGATTTAAGAAAGAAGAGATTCAGGCTGAGCTGAAAGATGGTTACTTAACTATCTGTGCTACCCACAACGATAACAAAGAACAAAAAGATGCCAATGGCAAGCTAATCCGTCAGGAACGCTATACCGGCTCCTGCAAAAGAAGCTTTTATGTCGGCGAGGATTTGAAACACGAGGATATCAAAGCTTCCTTTGAGAATGGCATCCTGAAACTCCAGTTTCCAAAAGAGGCTCCGAAGCCCGCGGAAGAAGCGCCGAAATATATCCAGATTGACGGCTGATTCATACACGGAAGCCGATACCACTTTCTAAAAAGTGAGTCCTCTTCAGAAAATCACACCTGAACATAAAAAGCCCCGGCGGAAAAGGAAAAGGGAGCACCGCTCCATTTTCCTTTTCCGCCGGGGCTGTCTCTTTCATTGCATACAGAAAACACTTGCTTTTTCTGCGCTGCATCAATCACCTACACTTCTCCCCTCGCCTTCAGAAACTCTAAAAAACCAGCACATCCCTCTACAACATCATTCCAGGTTTCATCAAAGTTTCCCGTATACCAGGGATCCGCCACATCTCGCGCCTGTTCTGGATTTCTAATCCCTGCTGCCGTCTGTTTCCAGCCACTTTCTGAAAACTCCATCATTTTATATATTTTCCTATCGGGATCTCCCCCTGCAATCCTTGTCATGTTACGGATATTCGCACGATCCATCCCTATTAAATAATCAAATTCAGCATAATCGCATTTCTCCATATGGCGGGCATACTTCCCCGCACAGGAAATTCCAGCCTCCGCCAGCTTCCTTCTTGAACCCGGATGAACCGGATTTCCAATTTCCTCATAGGATGTAGCTGCTGAATCTACATAAAATTTGTCTGCAAGTCCCTGCTTCTTCACTAAATCCTGAAAGTACAGGTGAGCAAGAGGGGAACGGCAGATATTGCCGTGGCAGATGAAAAGCACTTTTATCATAATCTCTATATTCCTCCAGAAGTCTTCAAACCCTTGATTTTACTGGGCTTTTCGGACTTTCGGTTTTTCTTCAATCTTTCATAAGTCTCTATAAATCTATGTAACTACACCACTTGGTGGTGTAGTAAATGGTGTAGTAAGCTTAAGATACTACCGCCATATTTGCTGCTTATCCAACAGCAAAATCCCTGTCTTTTTTCATTTCAGGGGACTGGCGAAACTGTGAAATTTTCGCCATCTGCTCCGCAGCGTGTGCGTAGCTTGCATGGGTGTAAACATTGAGTGTCACGCCAGCATCGGAGTGACCCATCAGGTACTGAAGGTTCTTAATGTCCATACCATTGTTTGCATAGTTCGTGCAGAAGGTGTGCCGGAACACATGAGGGGTAATGTGCGGCAGAGGGCTGTCGGGATGAAGTTTCTTGTACTTCTTCATAGCCCAGCGCATCTCGTTCTCGATGTGAAGTGCGACCTTGGGATTGCCATTCTTGTCCAACATGATAAATCCGCTGTAGCCATCTACCATAGGCTCTGTCTTGACCTTCGGACGGCGTTCCAACATCTTTTTCAAAGAGTCATAAATCGCATCGGTCATCGGAAGAAAACGACAACCACTGCTGGTCTTGGTTTCCTCAACGTAGTATTTACCACCACGCTCACGAACCAACTGATGATCCACACGGATTCTCCGATTCTTGAAGTCCAGATCCTTTCGGGTCAGACCGCAGAACTCGCTGACTCTCATGCCGGTTTCCAGAAGCACCACAAACTCATCATAGTATTTGTGGTAAGTATTATCTCCCTCAATGAACTTCATCCAGATCGCCAACTGCTCTTCGGTAAGCGCAGCTCTCGGCACCGTATCGTTCACCACAACATCTGTCAGTTTGAAGATGAATGGATTCTTCCTGACAGCATCCTCATCGCAAGCCATCTGGAAGGCGGGCTTCACCACACCTCGTACACTGGTAATGGTACTGTAACCTCTGCCGTCCTTTTGCAGCTTTGCAAACCATTGTTTGGCATCGGATACCTTGACGGTGCTGATTTTGCGATAGCCAAAATCCTCTTTCTTGACCAGATTCAAAACAAAATGATAACCGACCTGCGTGTTGTAGCGCACGCCTTTTTTCAAGCTGATGTATTTCTCCAACAGCTCAATGACCGTAATCTGTCCTGCTTCATAGTCAATACCATCGTCAATCTGTTTCTGAATTTCCTTTTCCTTCTGACGAAGCTCCTGCAAAGTGGATGCGTATACTGTCTGTCTCTTGCCACGAAAATCAGTGTACCTGTACTGATAGATCCCATCCTTTCTCTGGCTTTCTCCTGTCTTCAGGACACGCCCTTTGTTATCTTTTCTTTTTTCGCTCAATTTCGATCTCCTTTCGTTGAAAAGGAGTCTCGATGTGACATCCACATTGTATCACATCGAGGCATCTTTTTCTATGATGAATCTACAGATATTAGATCGAAAATACCTGCTCGATGAATTTATCAAATAAGCGTTTCTTAATCAGACGCTTATTTCCAACCCAGAGAACAAAATTACAGTTCTTGTCGTTGGTAATTTCACGCAGCTTTCCGGTTCCAATGCCAGAGTACGCTGCCGCTTCTTCTAAAGTTAGATTTGCCTTTTCCCAAATCGGAACTTCTTTCATGCAATACCTCCAATCGTTGTATCCAAGTGGCAAAGTGGCAATCTGGGGTATCTATAAAACCTTTGCCACTTCGCAGGAAATGCCGTTTCACGGTTCATTACTTGAACCAGATCCACCAGTCTTTTCCCTGACGCTCACATGCGATTTTATCTCCCATAGAATTTCTTGCCAGACGTACTGTACGCTCAGAAATTCCTCGTTCAGTTGCTTCTTTGTTTATCTCTGCGATTGCGACTTTTCTGCCCTCAGACAAGAACTCCTCTATCAGCTTTACCGCCTGTTCTTGCTTCAGTTCCGTTTTACTTCCCTCGCCACCAGCAAGCAGATCTTCTGCACTGATGTCATAGGCTCCAATCCAACGGAATCCCTTCTCGTCACCCAAAGAGAAGGCCAGAGATTGTCCCGGCGGTGCCAGGGAGCTTTTCTCATGGACAATCACTCGTGTGGTGGGGTCTGTTTTCACCTTCCCGATGAACAGCAGACTTCTTACAACGGCGGTGATGTCGATAGAACCAAGGCCACGGTAGGTGCTTTGGCTTCCCGATGCCTTGTTCAGATGACCAATCATTACAATGGCGCAGTTTGTGACCTGTGCTACTTCTGCCAGTCTGCGGAAGATGGGGCGAACCTCATTTGCTCGGTTCATATCTACGTTGGCTCCAAGGAACGCCTGCAATGGGTCAATGATAACCAACCTTGCATTGTTTTCTCTGATCGCATTTTCGATGCGTTCATCAGCCAAAGTCAGCGGATTATCTGCATCGTCAATCACAAGCACTCGTTCCAAATTCGCTTCGGCAGAAAGCAGCCTTGGCTTTACGGTATCTCCCAGGCCGTCCTCGGCAGTCTGAAAAATCATATTGAACGGTTCAAAGGGGTCCATCTGCGGCAGAAACTTTCGGTTAGTACAAGCCGCTGCAAGCTGCATAGCAAAGAAAGTTTTACCCTCACCGGGGTTTCCCTGAATGATGGTCAGCTTCCCAAAAGGAATATAGGGATACCAGAGCCAGTCTACCTCGGTCTGCTGAACCTCGCTCATACGAATCATGGGAACCGCTTTCTTTTCCGGCTTCTCCCACAACGTAACTGTTTTATAAATATATTTGCTGTGAGTAAGCTCATCCTTGTGCATCAAAACTTCGTTCCAGTCTTTATCGCAGGGAATCAGGCGAATAACTGTCATGTGTTCGGGAATACTCTTTAACAAACGGCTTGCTGCATCATTACCGGCTTTGTCAGAATCGGTGCAGATATAAATGGTTTCTATATCCTTGCGTTCAGAAAGAAAACCATCCAACGCTTTCGCTCCCACACCACCCAACGACAGGTAATTGCGTGTTTTCCACTCCTTCGGATACAGAGCGATGAAGGACATGAGATCAATTGGTGCTTCAAATACGAACAGGCTTTTCCCATCACTGCGGTAAGCGAAATTGTGGGACTTGTCCGAACCAAGCACATCCATACGAAAGGCATCTGCAGTTCCTTTGCAATGGGCGTACCGTGGAATCCCTGCTTTATCTTTTCCTACGAATACGATATTATGGCGATTTACATCCTCATAAATTAAACCCTCCTTATAGAACTCCTGAATCAGTTCCTCCGGGATTTTTCTCTGGCAGAGATATGCAGTCATTTTCTCGGCATATCGGTTCCTCGGCGGGAGTTTGAAATCTGCTGAAGGTGCAGCTACTGTGCTATTGTTTGCCGGTTCTTCTCCAATCAGTAGAAACACCGCTTCCGGGAAGGATTTACCGAAGAATTCCATCACAAATTCAACGGGGTAGCCACCTTTGCTCTGGCTATGGCGGAACCATTTATTTCCCTTGATGGTCAGGCTGTCATGCCTTTTCCATCGGTACTCGTTTCCGCTCTTTATCAACTGCTCACCTTGCAAGCGTAAAAATTGTTCCAGGTTGACCTGATTGGCACGGTCAATCTGTTCTTGCGTATAAACCATGTTCCACCTCCTGCTTACAATGTGGTTTCTGCTTCTTTGCTTTTATCAGGACGCAGCATTTCTGGATGTGTTTCACGCATCACCTGAGCCACATCACTCTTGATCTGATACAGCAAAGTCAGATCCTTTTGCAACAGTTTGTATTCCTGATATTCGGCTTCTCGCTGTGCTGACAGTTCAGTAAATTCACTCTGCCATGCTTTCAGAGGAAAAGATTCTTTTTCAAAACCTTTCTCTTTCAGTTTTCGTTTTACCATGTAAAACCGGCGAAGTTCACTCTCATGTTCTGCCTTGTATTTCTCTTTGGCTTTGGTAAAACGATATTTCTCTTTTTTCATTTCATCAAAGACCGGCTTCAATTCTGCATAAGTCTTTGCGTCCTCCATCAGCTGCTGAAGTTCTTTCAAGCGGGTTTGTTTCTGATTCATGGAAGATTTTCTGGCTTCTACTTTTTCATCAACAGAAGAAAGATAATTCTCAAAATCACTGAGTGTCAGCACACCTCGCTGTTTCAGATAATTACACTCATCCATGAAACGCTTCAGATTGTTTTTCTTGGCTTTGGTTTTACCTCTGGCATAGGTCATGGCTGTCTGATTGCGCATGGTGTGTGCTTCACTGAGCAGCTGGGTCAGATAAATTTCCTGCGGCTCTTTCAGAATTTCTTTTGCTTCCTGAATCCACTCTTTCAGTGCCGCAATAGTAGCTCGCATACTGCGAATCATACGATTGGTGGCTTTGATCCAACGGTTCAATTCACCCTTTTCGGTACGAATGCCTTTCTTCTCCATTTTGCACACTTGGGGGCCTTCGTGGACAGTTGGAATCAAATCCAGTCCCTGATCCACATAGGAGCGATGGTCGATACGGCAGTCCAGACCTTTTTCTTCAAATCTGGCATTAACCATATCTGCCCAGGCTTCACGCCATAGTTCCAACGTTTCTGGTCTGCCCCAATTTGTTGTCGGAACAGCATCAAACTCCCATTGGCCATTTTCTTTTTTGATGCGGTTGCCATCCTCGTCTAAATGATAAACTCTATGCTGCTTGGCTCCCCATGCTCCATCGTCATTCATAGGACGAATGGGAACCAGAACATGAAAGTGGGGATTAGGGATGCCTCCTTCTTCTCGATCGGGCTGATGTACTGCAAGATCGCAAATCATGCCATCAGAGACAAAATATTTCTGAACAAATTCTTTTGCCAGTTCAATGTTCTCCTCTAAGGAAAATTCATTTTGCAGAGCCATATCAAAGCTGTAAGCAAGCTGCGCTTTGTAATGCTTTTCTATCTGCTCCACTTCATTCCATAGCGTAGATCTGTCATAAAATCTTTGCGGTACGTGTTCCGGCAGAATGATTTCTGACAAAATGACACCGTCCTTTTTTGTGTAATCGTGGGTTTCACCGTCCCAGAGATTATGAAGCTTTTCACCGGCACGATAGGCAGCACTGGCAACAGCAGTCCGTCCCTCGCTTCGCTTGATCTGATCCACATGGAAGTGATACAGCGCCATCAGCTGTCACCTCCCATCTCGTGGTTCTCCATAGCCGCAGCAACCAGTTCCTGCACCGCAGGTAATGCAAAGACCTGTTCCATCAGGGAGTAGAACTCTACTCTCGTAAGGGAATCTGCTTCCTTGGAAATGCTTTGGATGGCACCGCCCATGTTGCAAAGATGATGGGTACGCTGGCGGTCAGCTTTCTTCTCCAAATGATTCTTGCGATTTTTCAAAAGCTGAATCTTGTGTTCATATTGCTGCACCTTCAAACGTGCAGTTTCCAACTGCTCCAGAGTTTTTTCTTTGTTTTCCATTTCTCTTTTGCTCCTTGTCTTTTATTCATCCTTGCCATAGCAAGGTATGTAAAAAGAGATAGGCGTTAGCCGCAAGAGTTTACTCTTGACCGGAATATAATTCCGCAATATGTGAATGTGTTCAGACACAGGAGCATCTACCTTCGGAGAACGCACATACCGGAATGGAATAACCGGTATAGAAGTGCGCCCTTAGTTCCTAAGGGAATTTTCTTGTTTTTCGATATTAGTTTAATTCTTCTGACGTAAAACTCTCAGCGTACAGAATGTCAGAAACAGGACATATCATGTCAGTTCTAATTTTATCAGCTCCTTCGATTCGTTTTTATTACCTTGTAGGTTGACTACTCACTCTTTGAGAGTGGGTTTGAATTTATCTTAGCATCGATTCTTCTGCTTTTTTATGACCTTGGAGAATGGGTTACCCAATCTCTGAGAAGTGGTTGTGAATTTAGTTTAGCAATTTTCACTCTGCTTTTTATGACCTGATCGGACGGATTACCCACCCAAATCAAGCGGATTTTCTAATCAAAATATAAACTACTTCCAAAGAAAAGTTTATGAACCAATGGTGCGGCTTACTGGCACCATTAGTGCTCATTTTTCTTTTCCTGCATTTAGCATAAAGGCGTCATCAACAAATCTGTATGAACTAATAGTGAAAGACAGGTCTGAAAACTATCCATCTTGGTGATAGTTTCCGTTTCAACATCTAAATTGCACCTCATTTACACCAGAGCTTTTACTGAGCATTCCTGTAAGTTCGCCTGTTGCTCTTGCAATAATTGTAGCTGAACCAATCAACAGTTTTTATTGCCTGGGAGGTAGAACTCTCTTTAATCTTATCAACTCCGACCTTTTCTTTTTATAACCCAGTAGGCTGGGTTGCTATACCAAATCATCTTATCGAAGAACTCACTCGTTGTAGATTGACCAATAGGGAACAGATCTTCCCCATTGGGGAAATCTCCACAATAAAAAAGATGTGCTAATCCAAACAATACTTTTATGACCTAAGAGGCCAAGTTCACCCAATCGCTTGGGTCTGTTTTTCCAATTCACACTAACAGCATAATTTGCAAAATGCTCCTTGTAGATTGCCAAAATGGATACATCTTGTTGTCACTTTGGCAACGTAATATCCAAGGTTTTGCTACATCATCAGTCTACAGTATAACGAATGTGTTTTTTACTGCCTATCTTTGAAAGTGGCTATCAATGGCATTGATACATCTGCAATAAATTATGATGCAGAATTTTGTCCTGTGCGAAGTTCCAATTGGACACATTCTTTTGACCAATAGACCCCTGTAGTAATTCTATTGTAGCGATTGCTTACTCCCACATCGACATACCATCAGACACATTTTGTGACCAGTAGACACCATTACTTTCAAATACATTTTACGTTTTAGATTGCTCTGTATCGACGCATTGATCAGTCGCATTTCTGCTCCAAATCGAACGCAATTCTATTTGTTGTCAACATCATTGACATCACACCTATATCTTACTTTTTCTGCTGTCAGCAGAACAGGGAGCGATACGGTAGATTACCCACCGTGGCACTGTTGATTTGTAATAATTATCGCAAAATAAGAACATGATAAACACTTCCAATCTGGCAAGGTTTGCTCTGTCAAATAGTCAGAGTTTATGATCCTCTGAACAACTGCAAATACACACTACATAGGAAGTATAATTCACTCTGCTTTATATGTGAGGTTTTCTGTTTAAGCAATTTTAGCATTTGAAGGATTTCGAGTTTATGACCTCATACGGCGGACACTCGCCGTGACACGGTGGATTTGTGCCGATAATTTGCCTTATGAGAAAGTTGGTAAAAACGAGTCGGTTTGCATTGCTGATAAGGTTCCGTTTGACATTCCTGAGAGTTGGGAATGGGTGCGTTTGAGCAAAATCGTTTACAATAGGGGGCAAATGACACCGGCTGATGATTTCTGCTACATAGATATTGGGTCTATTGACAACAAAAATCAAAAACTCAGCGATGAAGAAAATATTGTTGCTGCCGACAAAGCGCCTTCGAGAGCAAGGAAAATTGTCTCTGTCGGAGACATTCTTTACTCTACCGTTCGGCCATACTTGCATAATATGTGTATCATTGATCGTTCCTTTAGTCATCAGCCTATTGCCAGTACCGGCTTTGCAGCACTCACTTGTCACGCTGGATTTTGCAATGAATTCTTATTTTATTATCTGATGTCACCAGATTTCGATGCATACGCAAATGACACAGACAATGCTAAGGGAGTTGCATATCCTGCAATCAATGACAACAAACTATATCAGGCACTGATACCTGTCCCTCCTGAAACAGAACAAAAACGTATTGTAAAAAAAATCAAAGAAGTATTGCCTTATATTGATACATACAGAACCGCACACTCTGAAGCAGAATATTTGAATAATGCTTTTCCTGATCAATTAAAGAAATCTATCTTACAGGAAGCGGTACAGGGAAAACTTGTTCCACAAGATCCTGCCGATGAACCGGCTTCTGTCCTTCTGGAACGTATTCGTGCAGAGAAAGAACAGCTGATTAAGGCTGGCAAAATCAAGCGTGATAAGCACGAATCCGTCATTTTCAGAAGGGATAATTCTCATTATGAGAAGTTGGACGGAATCGAGCGTTGTATCGACG
>ERZ835762.1568-NODE-1568-length-11226-cov-3.208218_pt1 | contig 11226 bp, 9 predicted proteins | sample MGYA00519687_ERZ835762 | MGnify/ENA primary metagenome ERZ835762 (study PRJEB31850, sample SAMEA3708783) | human gut metagenome | biome: human gut; feature: human-associated habitat; material: faeces | place: China | collected 2014 ...
TCATCGGGCATTATCTGAACATAAAACACTATCAATAAGTTGGAGTCATTACCTGGCTTATTTTGGCATCGGCTTTGCTGAAGTCTAATGAACCATCAGCATTATTGACCGCAATATCCTGTTCATCAGGCACGCACTTATAGCAAGTAATAATCTTCATTGCATCTCCAGAAATCATGAAGGAAACGTCGTTCATATCGGTGGTGTTAATTACAGATATCACGCCCTTTAATTTGGAAATAAAACTTTAATCACCAATATTGAAAATGTCACACGCAGATAAATCCAACTTTCAATATTGTTAAGTTCCTCACCAATATTGAAAACACGGCGTAGCAAAAAGAAATTTTCAATATTGTTTTATGGATCACCAATATTGAAAGTCAGATGTTATTTTTTACTCACAACAGAGCATAACAAACTGATTATTAATCAAAATTAACGAAAAAACGCCCTCTATTCACCCGAAACAAAAATGTGATACCAATCACAGAATACAGCTTATTGAATACCCATTATGAGTTAGCCATTAACGCGCCCACGAGGTTAATAATAATTATATTAAATGTTAACAAAAATAAAACAAACGGGAACGCAAAATAAATATTCGTTTTCACAGTGGAATTAACTCATGAAGAATGAAAAGAGAAAAACGGGAATAGAACCGAAGGTTTTCTTTCCGCCGTTAATAATCGTCGGCATACTTTGTTGGCTTACAGTCAGAGATCTGGATGCAGCGAATGTCGTTATTAATGCTGTATTCAGTTACGTCACCAATGTATGGGGATGGGCATTTGAATGGTATATGGTGGTGATGCTTTTCGGTTGGTTCTGGCTGGTGTTTGGCCCGTATGCCAAAAAGCGTTTAGGTAACGAACCGCCAGAATTTAGCACCGCCAGTTGGATCTTTATGATGTTCGCCTCCTGTACGTCTGCTGCCGTACTGTTCTGGGGATCGATTGAGATCTACTACTACATCTCCACCCCGCCGTTTGGCTTAGAACCGAACTCGACAGGGGCGAAAGAGTTGGGGCTGGCTTACAGCTTGTTCCACTGGGGACCTCTGCCGTGGGCCACTTACAGCTTCCTTTCAGTCGCCTTCGCTTACTTCTTCTTTGTCCGCAAAATGGAAGTGATTCGCCCCAGCTCGACACTGGTGCCGCTGGTAGGTGAAAAACACGCCAAAGGGTTGTTCGGTACCATCGTCGACAACTTCTATCTCGTCGCCTTGATCTTCGCGATGGGTACCAGTCTGGGCCTTGCCACGCCGCTAGTGACCGAGTGTATGCAATGGTTGTTTGGCATTCCGCATACCCTGCAACTGGACGCTATCATCATTACCTGCTGGATTATCCTCAACGCCATTTGCGTCGCCTGCGGTCTGCAAAAAGGGGTACGTATCGCCAGTGACGTGCGTAGTTACCTGAGCTTCCTGATGCTGGGTTGGGTGTTCATTGTCAGCGGTGCCAGCTTCATCATGAACTACTTCACCGATTCGGTGGGGATGTTGCTGATGTATCTGCCGCGAATGTTGTTCTATACCGATCCCATCGCTAAAGGCGGCTTCCCGCAGGGCTGGACCGTGTTCTACTGGGCATGGTGGGTGATTTACGCCATCCAGATGAGTATCTTCCTCGCCCGCATCTCCCGTGGTCGTACTGTGCGTGAACTGTGCTTCGGCATGGTGATGGGGCTGACAGCATCCACCTGGATCCTGTGGACCGTGCTCGGTAGTAACACTCTGCTGTTGATGGATAAAAACATCATCAACATTCCAAATCTGATCGAACAGTACGGTGTGGCGCGCGCCATCATCGAAACCTGGGCCGCTCTGCCACTCAGCACCGCCACCATGTGGGGCTTCTTCATCCTCTGCTTTATTGCCACCGTTACGCTGGTTAACGCCTGCTCTTATACCCTGGCGATGTCCACTTGCCGCGAAGTACGCGATGGTGAAGAACCACCGCTGCTGGTGCGTATCGGTTGGTCAATTCTGGTTGGCATTATCGGTATTGTTCTGCTGGCGCTCGGCGGCCTGAAACCGATTCAAACCGCCATTATCGCCGGAGGATGCCCGCTGTTCTTCGTCAACATTATGGTGACGCTCTCCTTTATTAAAGACGCGAAACAGAACTGGAAAGATTAATTAACCCCCAAAATATCAAGAGGTTGAAAGATGGATTTTAATTTAAATGATGAGCAGGAACTGTTTGTCGCCGGTATCCGCGAACTGATGGCCAGCGAAAACTGGGAGGCCTATTTTGCCGAGTGCGACCGTGACAGCGTCTACCCGGAACGTTTTGTCAAAGCACTGGCGGATATGGGTATCGACAGTCTGCTGATCCCTGAAGAGCACGGTGGTCTGGACGCGGGGTTTGTTACTCTCGCCGCCGTGTGGATGGAGCTGGGACGTCTGGGGGCACCAACCTATGTACTGTACCAGCTGCCGGGCGGGTTCAATACCTTCCTGCGCGAAGGCACACAAGAGCAGATCGACAAGATTATGGCTTTCCGCGGCACCGGTAAGCAGATGTGGAACTCAGCGATTACCGAACCGGGCGCGGGCTCCGACGTGGGTAGCCTGAAAACGACTTATACCCGTAGAAATGGTAAGATTTATCTTAATGGTAGTAAGTGTTTTATTACCAGCAGCGCCTACACCCCGTACATCGTGGTGATGGCGCGCGACGGGGCTTCTCCGGACAAACCTGTCTACACCGAATGGTTTGTTGATATGAGCAAACCGGGCATCAAAGTGACCAAACTTGAGAAGCTCGGTCTGCGTATGGATAGCTGCTGTGAAATCACCTTTGACGATGTGGAACTGGACGAGAAAGACATGTTCGGTCGGGAAGGTAACGGCTTTAACCGCGTCAAAGAAGAGTTCGACCATGAACGTTTCCTGGTAGCCCTGACCAACTACGGTACGGCGATGTGCGCCTTTGAAGATGCGGCGCGCTACGCCAACCAGCGCGTGCAGTTTGGCGAGGCTATTGGTCGTTTCCAGTTGATTCAGGAAAAATTCGCCCACATGGCGATCAAATTAAACTCCATGAAAAACATGCTGTATGAAGCAGCGTGGAAAGCAGACAACGGCACCATCACCTCTGGCGATGCAGCGATGTGCAAATACTTCTGCGCCAATGCGGCATTTGAAGTTGTGGATAGCGCAATGCAGGTGCTGGGCGGTGTCGGGATTGCGGGCAACCACCGCATCAGCCGCTTCTGGCGTGATCTGCGTGTAGACCGCGTCTCCGGGGGATCTGACGAAATGCAGATCCTGACGCTGGGTCGTGCGGTGCTGAAGCAATACCGCTAAGTCCGTGCGCTGCCTGATGCGACGCTGACGCGTCTTATCAGGCCTACGGGAGCACGAATGTAGGCCGGATAAAGCGTTTACGCCGCATCCGGCAGTCATGCGCTACATAAATTTTTCAGGAGCAAATAATGGATCATCTACCCATGCCGAAATTCGGGCCGTTGGCCGGATTGCGCGTTGTCTTCTCCGGTATCGAAATCGCCGGACCGTTTGCCGGGCAAATGTTCGCAGAATGGGGCGCGGAAGTTATCTGGATCGAGAACGTCGCCTGGGCCGACACCATTCGCGTTCAACCGAACTACCCGCAACTCTCCCGCCGCAATTTGCACGCGCTGTCGTTAAATATTTTCAAAGATGAAGGCCGCGAAGCGTTTCTGAAATTAATGGAAACCACCGATATCTTCATCGAAGCCAGTAAAGGTCCGGCCTTTGCCCGTCGTGGCATTACCGATGAAGTACTGTGGCAGCACAACCCGAAACTGGTTATCGCTCACCTGTCCGGTTTTGGTCAGTACGGCACCGAGGAGTACACCAATCTTCCGGCCTATAACACTATCGCCCAGGCCTTTAGTGGTTACCTGATTCAGAACGGTGATGTTGACCAGCCAATGCCTGCCTTCCCGTATACCGCCGATTACTTTTCTGGCCTGACCGCCACCACGGCGGCGCTGGCAGCACTGCATAAAGTGCGTGAAACCGGTAAAGGCGAAAGTATCGACATCGCCATGTATGAAGTGATGCTGCGTATGGGCCAGTACTTCATGATGGATTACTTCAACGGCGGCGAAATGTGCCCGCGCATGAGCAAAGGTAAAGATCCCTACTACGCCGGTTGCGGTCTGTATAAATGTGCCGACGGCTACATCGTGATGGAACTGGTGGGCATTACCCAAATTGAAGAGTGCTTTAAAGATATTGGCCTCGCACATCTGCTTGGCACGCCAGAAATCCCGGAAGGCACTCAGCTTATCCACCGTATCGAATGCCCTTACGGCCCACTGGTTGAAGAGAAACTCGATGCCTGGCTGGCGACACATACCATCGCGGAAGTAAAAGAACGCTTTGCTGAACTGAATATCGCCTGCGCCAAAGTGCTGACCGTACCGGAACTGGAAAGCAATCCACAGTATGTGGCTCGCGAATCAATCACTCAGTGGCAAACGATGGATGGTCGCACCTGCAAAGGGCCGAACATCATGCCGAAATTCAAAAATAACCCCGGACAAATCTGGCGCGGAATGCCCTCACATGGCATGGACACGGCTGCCATTTTGAAAAATATCGGCTACAGCGAAAACGACATTCAGGAGTTGGTCAGCAAAGGTCTGGCCAAAGTTGAGGACTAAACGCGTGGCGTCAGTCGGCTTGCCTGACTAGCGCCCGCCCAATAACAAACGAACAAAAATGGATAGAGGTGCAATGGATATCATTGGCGGACAACATCTACGTCAAATGTGGGACGATCTTGCGGACGTTTACGGTCATAAAACGGCGCTGATTTGTGAATCCAGCGGCGGAGTCGTTAACCGGTATAGTTATCTTGAGTTAAATCAGGAGATTAACCGCACGGCAAACCTGTTTTATACGCTGGGGATTCGCAAAGGCGACAAGGTTGCACTACATCTCGACAACTGCCCGGAATTTATCTTTTGCTGGTTCGGGCTGGCAAAAATTGGCGCGATTATGGTGCCGATTAACGCCCGCCTGTTACGCGAGGAAAGCGCGTGGATCCTGCAAAATAGCCAGGCGTGCCTGCTGGTAACCAGTGCGCAATTCTATCCTATGTATCAACAGATTCAGCAGGAAGATGCCACTCAATTGCGGCACATTTGCCTGACAGATGTGGCACTTCCCGCTGATGATGGCGTGAGTTCGTTTACTCAACTGAAAAATCAACAACCTGCCACCTTGTGCTATGCACCGCCGCTATCGACTGACGATACGGCGGAAATTCTCTTCACCTCCGGCACCACCTCCCGACCGAAAGGTGTGGTGATTACCCATTACAACCTGCGCTTCGCTGGATATTACTCCGCCTGGCAGTGTGCACTGCGTGACGATGACGTCTACCTGACGGTAATGCCTGCGTTTCATATCGATTGCCAGTGTACTGCGGCGATGGCGGCGTTTTCTGCCGGGGCCACCTTTGTGCTGGTCGAGAAATACAGCGCCCGCGCCTTCTGGGGACAGGTACAGAAGTACCGCGCCACCGTTACCGAATGTATTCCGATGATGATCCGTACCTTGATGGTGCAGCCGCCTTCAGCGAACGATCGGCAACACCGCCTGCGGGAAGTGATGTTTTATCTCAACTTGTCGGAGTAGGAAAAAGATGCGTTTTGTGAACGCTTCGGCGTTCGCTTGCTGACGTCTTATGGGATGACGGAAACCATTGTGGGCATTATCGGCGATCGCCCTGGCGATAAACGACGCTGGCCGTCGATTGGTCGGGCGGGGTTTTGCTACGAAGCGGAGATCCGCGACGATCACAATCGCCCGCTCCCGGCAGGTGAGATCGGTGAAATCTGTATTAAAGGCGTACCAGGGAAAACCATCTTCAAAGAGTATTTTCTCAACCCGAAAGCCACTGCGAAAGTGCTGGAAGCCGACGGCTGGCTACATACCGGCGATACCGGATACTGCGACGAAGAGGGCTTTTTTTATTTCGTCGATCGCCGCTGCAATATGATCAAACGCGGTGGCGAGAATGTCTCCTGCGTGGAGCTGGAAAATATCATCGCCACCCATCCAAAAATTCAGGATATCGTGGTTGTGGGTATTAAAGATTCGATTCGCGATGAAGCCATCAAAGCATTTGTGGTGCTGAATGAAGGTGAAACATTGAGCGAAGAGGAATTTTTCCGCTTCTGCGAACAAAATATGGCGAAATTTAAAGTGCCCTCTTATCTGGAGATCAGAAAAGATCTGCCACGTAATTGCTCGGGGAAAATAATTAGAAAGAATCTGAAATAAATGAAACAGCAGGGAACTACCCTGCCAGCTAATAATCACGCTATAAAACAATATGCATTTTTTGCAGGGATGTTGTCGTCCCTGAAAAAGCAAAAATGGAGAAAAGGAATGAGTGAATCATTACATCTGACCCGCAATGGATCAATTCTGGAAATTACCCTTGATCGTCCAAAAGCGAATGCTATTGATGCAAAAACCAGCTTTGAAATGGGCGAAGTATTTCTAAATTTCCGTGACGATCCGCAATTACGTGTCGCCATTATTACCGGTGCCGGAGAGAAGTTCTTTTCCGCGGGCTGGGATTTAAAAGCGGCAGCAGAAGGCGAAGCACCGGATGCTGACTTTGGCCCGGGTGGATTTGCGGGATTAACCGAAATTTTCAATCTCGACAAACCGGTTATCGCAGCTGTGAACGGCTATGCCTTTGGCGGCGGTTTCGAACTGGCGCTGGCGGCAGATTTTATTGTTTGTGCCGATAACGCCAGCTTCGCCCTGCCGGAAGCCAAGCTGGGCATCGTTCCTGACAGCGGCGGCGTGCTGCGTCTACCGAAGATCCTGCCGCCTGCCATCGTCAATGAAATGGTGATGACCGGCAGACGAATGGGCGCAGAAGAGGCGCTGCGTTGGGGGATAGTCAACCGCGTGGTTAGCCAGGCGGAACTGATGGATAACGCCCGCGAACTGGCGCAGCAGCTGGTTAACAGCGCCCCGCTGGCGATTGCGGCGCTGAAAGAGATCTTCCGCACCACCAGCGAAATGCCGGTAGAAGAAGCGTATCGCTATATTCGCAGCGGCGTGTTGAAACACTATCCGTCGGTTCTGCATTCGGAGGATGCCATTGAAGGGCCGCTGGCGTTTGCCGAGAAGCGCGATCCGGTGTGGAAAGGACGTTAACAACCGTGAGCTATTACGCCTTTGAGGGGTTAATTCCGGTGGTTCACCCGACGGCGTTTGTCCATCCCAGTGCCGTCTTGATTGGCGATGTGATTGTGGGAGCCGGTGTCTACATCGGCCCACTCGCCTCACTGCGTGGTGACTACGGGCGGTTGATCGTGCAAGCGGGAGCCAATATTCAGGATGGCTGCATTATGCATGGCTACTGCGACACTGACACCATCGTTGGGGAAAACGGCCATATCGGGCACGGAGCGATCCTGCATGGTTGTGTGATTGGTCGCGATGCATTGGTCGGGATGAACAGCGTGATTATGGATGGCGCGGTCATTGGCGAAGAGAGCATTGTTGCCGCCATGAGCTTTGTCAAAGCGGGCTTTAGCGGCGAGAAACGCCAGTTGTTGATGGGTACGCCAGCCCGCGCTGTACGCAGTGTTAGTGACGACGAGTTACACTGGAAACGGTTGAATACCAAAGAGTATCAGGATCTTGTCGGGCGCTATCATGCATCGTTACATGAAACGCAGCCGTTGAGGCAAATGGAGGAAAATCGCCCCCGTTTGCAGGGGACAACGGATGTGACGCCTAAACGGTGATCTTGCCGGATGCGGCGTAAACGCCTTATCCAACTCTGCTGGAGAGCAACCGTAGGCCGGATAAGATGCGCCAGCATCGCATCCGGCGATAGCTGTCGGATGCGGCATAAACGCCTTATCCAACCCGGCTGGAGAGCAACCGTAAGCCGGATAAGATGCGCCAGCATCGCATCCGGCGACCAGGTCGCACGGTATCATCGAAATGACATTAACGACGCATACTCTTTGACAACATCATCTGCCACTTCTGCTCGCGGTTAAGTTCCGTGAGCGGAACGGCAGGAATACGCGGTGTCTTTCTTACGCCGACTAATTTTTCCCGACTGTTATTGCGCAGGCGCGCGTAAATTTGCTCATCGATATCGACCACTTTAACCAGTCGCTGACACTGGCATCCCCGCCCTTCCAGCTTATTAGGGATCATCTTAACTTCGCAGCTTATTTCTGTGACTTCCGACAGAATATAAGTCAGGGTATTAACCGCCTTGCTGTGTTCAATATCGAAATGAATAGAGATCTCTCTTGCTATCACCCACCGATTTTCAGCCATCATCCATTCGGCGATTAACAAGTAGAGTGGTTTTTCAACATATCCTTCACACATACGAACTCCAGTTTCACAAATTAAAAGTCTGGCTATGACTCGTTTTGAAGCAATTAAACAAGGCCATATTAAAATTGTGGATATATCGATAGTATGCAACTTCACCGTCGATAAGTGTGAGCTAAATCCTGCTTATGTCATCAAAAATATCGATTCCCCAAAAGATTTACTTAATGGGCAAAAAAAAACGGTCCTCATCAGAGAACCGTATTAGTTATTCGATCAAATTAGCGGATGAAAAATATCTGCCATGACACGCTATTATTTGATCTGTGCGTGCATTTCCTGCACCGAAATTACTTTTTCAGTCGCATCGGCATTCAGCGCCATCGCGGTGGCAAAGCCGCCGTTCAGGGTGGTGTCGTAATGCACTTTATATTGCAGCGCACTGCGACGAATCACGCGGGAGTCTTCAATCGCACGACGGCCTGAGGTGGTGTTGATGATGTAGGTATATTCGCCATTCTTGATACGGTCCTGAATGTGCGGACGGCCTTCATGCACCTTGTTTACCAGACGCGGGTTGATACCTGCTTCGCCCAGCACAATCGCCGTGCCGTGGGTCGCATCCAGCTCGAAGCCCTGTTTCAGCAGTTTTGCCGCCAGGTCCACCACGCGTTCTTTATCGCCTTCGCGCACGGAAAGCAGCGCACGACCGTGTTTCTTCATGGTGGAGTTGCTGCCCAGCTGCGCTTTGGCAAACGCTTCAGCGAAGGTGCGGCCCACGCCCATCACTTCCCCGGTGGAGCGCATTTCTGGCCCTAACAGCGGGTCAACACCCGGGAATTTATTGAACGGCAGCACCACTTCTTTCACCGAGTAGTACGGCGGGATAACTTCTTTGGTTACGCCCTGCTCAGCCAGCGATTTGCCAGCCATCACACGCGCCGCCACTTTTGCCAGCGGTACGCCGGTGGCTTTGGAGACGAACGGAACGGTACGCGCCGCACGCGGGTTAACTTCAATCAGGTAGACTTCGTTGTTTTTCACCGCAAACTGCACGTTCATCAGACCGCGCACCTGCAATTCGAAGGCCAGTTTCTGCACCTGCTGGCGCATCACATCCTGAATTTCCTGACTTAAGGTGTAGGCTGGCAGAGAACATGCGGAGTCACCGGAGTGCACGCCCGCCTGCTCGATGTGCTCCATGATGCCGCCAATCAGCACCATTTCGCCGTCGCAGATGGCATCCACGTCAACTTCTACCGCGTCATCAAGGAAGTGATCCAGCAACACTGGCGCATCGTTAGACACGCTGACCGCCGTCTGGAAGTAGCGACGCAGGTCAGCTTCGTCATAGACGATTTCCATCGCCCGACCGCCGAGAACGTAAGACGGACGTACCACCAGCGGGTAGCCAATCTCTTTCGCCTTCTCTACCGCCATTTCAATAGCGGTAACGGTGGCGTTCGCCGGTTGTTTCAGTTTCAGACGCTCAACCGCATGCTGGAAGCGTTCACGGTCTTCTGCACGGTCGATAGCATCCGGGCTGGTGCCGATAACCGGTACGCCAGCAGCTTCCAGCGCGCGCGCCAGTTTCAGCGGGGTCTGACCGCCGTACTGGACGATAACGCCTTTCGGCTTCTCGATACGCACGATTTCCAGCACATCTTCCAGAGTTACCGGCTCGAAGTAGAGGCGGTCGGAAGTGTCGTAGTCGGTGGAGACGGTTTCCGGGTTACAGTTAACCATAATGGTTTCGTAACCGTCTTCACGCAGCGCCAGCGAGGCGTGTACGCAGCAGTAGTCGAATTCGATACCCTGACCGATACGGTTTGGACCGCCGCCAAGCACCATGATTTTTTCACGGTCGGTAGACGGATTCGCTTCGCACTCTTCTTCATAAGTGGAGTACATGTAAGCGGTGTCGGTGGCAAACTCTGCCGCGCAGGTATCCACGCGCTTGTAGACCGGGTGCAGGTCATACTGGTCACGCAGTTTACGGATTTCCGCTTCGCGTACGCCTACCAGTTTTGCCAGACGCGCATCGGCAAAGCCTTTGCGTTTCAGCTGGCGCAGGAATTCAGCGTTCAGGCCAGTGATGCCCACTTCCGCCACTTTCTCTTCCAGACGCACCAGTTCTTCAATCTGTACCAGGAACCAGCGGTCAATGTTGGTCAGGTTGAAGACGCCGTCCACAGACAGGCCCGCGCGGAAAGCATCGGCGATGTACCAGATACGCTCTGCGCCTGCGTCTTTCAGTTCGCGACGGATTTTGGTTAACGCTTCCGGGTCATCCAGGCTCACTTTCGGGTCGAAGCCAGTTGCGCCCACTTCCAGGCCGCGCAGCGCTTTTTGCAGGGATTCCTGCTGCGTGCGACCAATCGCCATCACTTCGCCAACCGATTTCATCTGAGTGGTCAGACGGTCGTTAGCACCGGCGAATTTTTCGAAGTTGAAGCGAGGAATTTTAGTAACCACATAGTCGATGGACGGCTCGAAGGAGGCCGGAGTACGTCCGCCAGTGATGTCGTTCATCAGTTCGTCGAGGGTGTAACCCACCGCCAGTTTCGCCGCCACTTTAGCAATCGGGAAACCGGTCGCTTTCGACGCCAGCGCCGAAGAACGGGACACGCGTGGGTTCATTTCGATAACAATCAGGCGACCGTTTTTCGGGTTCACCGCAAACTGGACATTGGAACCACCGGTTTCAACGCCGATTTCACGCAGCACCGCCATCGAGGCGTTACGCATGATTTGATATTCTTTGTCGGTCAGCGTTTGGGCTGGCGCGACTGTGATGGAGTCACCGGTGTGGATGCCCATTGCATCGAAGTTTTCGATAGAGCAGACGATGATGCAGTTGTCGTTTTTATCACGCACCACTTCCATCTCGTACT
>ERZ835762.1576-NODE-1576-length-11168-cov-3.165482_pt1 | contig 11168 bp, 8 predicted proteins | sample MGYA00519687_ERZ835762 | MGnify/ENA primary metagenome ERZ835762 (study PRJEB31850, sample SAMEA3708783) | human gut metagenome | biome: human gut; feature: human-associated habitat; material: faeces | place: China | collected 2014 ...
CGGCATTCCCTGTGGAGCTTTCTCGGGGAGGAGTGTGCCCCGGGGCAGCGCCGCGCCATCGTGCGCGCCCTTCTGGCGGGGCTCCCCGGCGACAGCGGCGCCATGGCCTGGATACTGACAATGGCGGCGCTCTGCCTGGGAGGGGCGGGAGCCCTGTTCTGGGATCTGGTGTTCTCCCTGCTCTGGCTGCACCCGCTGGGGGCGCTGGCCGGGCTGTGGCGCTACTACCAGCCTGGCTGCGGCGGGCGGGTCGAGCTGTCCGCCCTGCTGGAGGGAATACTGTGCCGCAAAAGGGCCCGCGCAAGGCCGGGACTGGGCCGTCTGCTCCGCTGGCTTCAGACACTGGCGCTGTGCGGCATGCTGCCTCTGCTGTTCCGGATATTGGCCAGTCCTTCCGCCCCGGCGAGAGGCGCGGGGCTCCTGCCCTGGCTGGTGGTTCTGCTGGCCCTGTGGCTGCTCTGCCGGCTTGTGGGGGAGCGGGGCGAGACGGTGCTCTCCCTGCTCTTTCTGCTCCTGCTGGCGGCGGCCCTGCTCGGCAATCTGCCCAACCTGATCCCCGCCGTCAAGCTGGTGCTGCTGGATGCCTTTGACCGGAGCCGCTTCCTGTTCTCCCTGTCCGGGGCGGGGCTGGCGGCCGCCCTCCAGGCCGGGGGAGCGGCAGGCTGCGGCGGGGCGCTGCTCCGCACCCTGTCTGCCCGGGAGGAGGGGCCATCCTTTGCCCATCCGGCCCAGGCCGCCTTCTACGAGGAGCTGCGCGGGCTGCTGCAGCTTACGGTGCAGTTGGCGCTGGGGCTCCTGTTTCTGTGCGCCCGGCTGGTCCCTGAGGACAACCGCTGGCCACAGACCTGCCTGTGGGCTTTCCTGTGCCTGTTTGGCCTGCTCTGGCTGGGCCGTGCGGTGCGCGCCTTGGCCCGGCCGGAGGGACGGCGGTGTGGCCTGCTCTGCCTCGGCCTGGTGGGGGCGGCGGCGGTGTGGGACATCTGGAAGGGGACGGCGCTGCTTCCCGGCCTGTCCGGTGGGGCCGCCGGGCTGGCCTCACTCGCCCTCGCGGGGCTGCTGCTGTTCGACAGCAACTGGTACTTCCTGCTGCTGGAGCACTACCGGGATGTCCATATCTGGCATGTTACGCCCCATCCCGACCTGATGCAGACCGAAATGGAACGCAAAAATATGTGATTTTTCACATAAACTGTCGATATTCTCAAGACAATTTTGATTTATAATATTCTGTAACACATTAAAGCACTGTATTCTCTATCAGGCCGGGACAGACCGGGGAGGCATTGTCTGTTCAGAAAGGAGTTTGTATGCTCAAGTATGTGCTGAAACGAATTTTATCCGCATTGGTCACCATCTTTTTTATCATCACGATCACATTCTTTCTGATGAAAGCGATCCCCGGCAACCCCTTTGCCGCGGAGAAGATGCCCAATCCCGAAATTGAGGCGGCCATGATGGCCAAGTACGGCCTGGACCAGCCGCTGTGGAAGCAGTACATCATCTATCTGGGCAACTTCCTCCGGGGGGATTTCGGCGTCTCCTACACCAAGGCCGGCCTGACTGTCAACAAGGTCATAGCCGACGGCTTCCCCTTTTCGCTGACCATCGGCATCTACGCCTCCCTGGTGGTGGTGTTTGCCGGAATCCTGTTCGGCTCGGTGTGCGCGCTGCGCCAGAACAAGCTGATTGACCGGTTTTTCATGGTGCTGTCCACCCTGGGCTCCACCATACCCAGCTTTGTGCTGGCCACGGGTTTCCTGTTTCTCTTCAGCAAAACCCTGGGTCTTGTGCCCGCCTTCGGTGTGGACGAGGTGGCGGGCTATATCGGCCCGGTGCTGGTCATTGGGGCATTCCCACTGTCCTTCATCACCCGCCTGACCCGCACCAGCCTGGTGGAGGTGCAGCAGCAGGACTACATCCGCACTGCCCGGAGCAAGGGTATCTCCGAATTCAAGGTAATCTACAAGCACGCCCTGCGCAATGCCCTGCTGCCGGTGGTGACTTACATCGGGCCCATGGTGGCCTCCATTGTCACCGGCTCCTTTGTCATTGAGACCGTATTCGGCATCCCCGGCGTGGGCCAGTTGTTCACCGACAGCATTGTAAACCGCGACTATCCGCTGATCATGGGCATTACGGTGTTCTTTGCCGTACTGCTGGTCCTGGCCGTGCTGATCGTGGATCTCGTTTACGTCCTAATCGACCCCAGAATCAAGCTGGATTGAGGAGGCGCGCATGAGTATGAAGGAAACGGACCGCCGCTGGCTGCCGGCGGAGCGGGACGCCCTGGCCTCCGAGGCCATCGGGGGCCCCAGCCTGACCTACTGGCAGGACTGCTGGCACCGGCTGTGCCGGAACAAGACCGCGCTCCTGTCCATGGTGGTGGTGGTGATTGTGGTGCTCTCCGCCATTTTTGTGCCCATGTTCTGGCCCTATTCCTACGAGGAACAGGACCTGCGGTACGCCAACATCCCGCCGGAGCTGGAAATCTACGATCTGGGCGGTAACAGCTTCGTCTATGTCACCAGCGACTACAAGTGTATTGACACCGACGGCTCCGGCCACCTGCTTGGGGCCTCCACCCTGGTCAAGGATGACAAAGCCGGGCGGACCTACCTATATGAGATCAACGGAAAGGATTTGCTGGTGGATTACGGCGTGTACTTCCGGGCCAAATCGGAGTTTATCACCCAGGAGGCTGCCCACGGCGACGGCAGTCCCGTCACCGTGGCGGAGGTGGAGTACCTGAGGGAGTACTACGGGGAGGACGCCCCCGAGACGGTGAGTCTGCGGGAGGCCGAGCACATCCTGGAGGACAAGATCGACCGCTTCCGTGTGTTCTACGACGGGGCGCAGATCACCCCCGCCAAAACCGTCCTGAACAAGACCTATATCTGGGGCACCGACTCCCTGGGCCGCGACCTGTTCATCCGCGTGGTGTACGGCGCCCGGGTCTCCCTGCTGGTGGGCGTGGTGGCCGCCCTGGTAAACCTGGTCGTGGGCGTGCTCTACGGCGGCATTGCCGGCTACTTCGGCGGCGCTGTGGACAACATCATGATGCGGATTGTGGACACCATCAGCTCCATCCCCATGATGCTCTATGTCATTCTCATCATGGTGGTGCTGGGCTCCGGCCTGCACTCAATCATTCTGGCCATGGGCCTGACCTACTGGGTGGGCATGGTGCGCATCGTCCGCTCCCAGGTGCTCACTATGCGGGAGCAGGAGTTTGTCTCCGCCGCCGTCCTGCTGGGTGTGCCCACCCGGAAGATCCTGGTGCGCCACCTTATTCCCAACGCCATGGGCCCCATTATGGTGGCCCTGACCATGCAAATCCCCAGTGCCATGTTCACCGAGGCGTTTCTGAGCTTCATCGGACTGGGCGTCTCCAAGCCCCAGGCATCTTGGGGCGCGCTGGCCAACGCCGCGCTGCCCAGCCTTTACACCAGCCCTTATCAGCTCTTCTACCCCGCCCTCATCATGAGTATCACCATCCTGGCGCTCAACCTGTTCAGCGACGGACTGCGGGACTCTCTGGACCCGCGGCTGAGAAAGTGAGTTTGCGATATGTCAAGACGTTTACTTTCGGTTCGAAATCTAAAGACCTCCTTTTTCACCCACGTAGGCGAGGTAAAGGCGGTGCGCGGCATCAGCTTTGATGTGAACCAGGGCGAGGTGCTGGGCATCGTGGGAGAGAGCGGCAGCGGCAAGAGCGTCACCAGCCTGTCCATCATGGGCCTGCTTCAGCACCCCGGCCGGGTGGTGGACGGAGAGATCTTCTTCCAGGACCAGGACATCCTCTCCTACGGAAAGCGCCGGATGCGCCGGGTGCGCGGCAAGGAGATTGCCATGATCTTTCAGGACCCCATGACCTCCCTCAACCCGGTGTATACTGTGGGCAACCAGATCATGGAGATGCTCCAGGAGCATGAGGACATCGGCAAGGGTGAGGCCAAACGGCGGGCCATTGAGATGCTGCGTATGGTGGGTATCCCATCCCCCGAGAAGCGAATTCACAACTACCCCCACGAGTTCTCCGGCGGCATGCGCCAGCGGGCCATGATCGCCATTGCTCTGGCGTGCAGCCCCAAGCTGCTCATCGCCGACGAGCCCACCACCGCCCTGGATGTGACCATCCAGGCCCAGATCCTCAACCTGATCAAGCGCCTGAACCGGGAGCTGGACATGACCACGATCCTGATTACCCACGACCTGGGCGTGGTGGCCACCCTGTGCGACAAGGTGGTGGTGATGTACGGCGGGCTGATTATGGAGGACGGCACGGTGGAGGAGATCTTCTACCACCCGAAGCACCCATATACCATGGGTCTGATTGACTCCATCCCCCGTGTCACGGGCGGGGAGAAGCAGCGGCTTAAGCCCATTCCCGGTACCCCGCCCAACCTGATTCACCCGCCGAAGGGCTGTCCCTTCAGCACCCGGTGCCCCTACTGCATGAATGTGTGTATGGAGGAGATGCCCCCCTATTTCCAGGAGGATGGCCACCGGACGATGTGCTGGCTCCTCCACGAGGAGGCCCCCGTCAATCCGGAGTATGTTCAGCGGAAGGAGGCGATGCGGCGTGCCGACGGATAAGCTCCTGGAGCTGGAGGGCCTGACCAAATACTTTTATAAGCCCATGGGCCTGCTGGGCCGCAGAAAACAAGTAGTGCAGTCCGTGGATCATGTCAGCTTCCATATCCTGCGCCACGAGACCTTTGGCCTGGTGGGCGAGTCGGGCTGCGGCAAGAGCACCCTGGGACGCACCATCACCCGGCTCTATGAGCCCACCGAGGGAAAAATCCTCTACGACGGGACGGATATCAGCCATCTGAGCGGCCCCCAGCTGCTCCCCTACCGCAAGCGTATCCAGATGATCTTTCAGGATCCCTATGCCTCCCTAGACTCCCGTATGACGGTCATGGACATCATCCGGGAGGCGCTGGATCTTCACTCCGAACTCACCACCAAGGAGCAGAGGAGCCAGCGGGTCTATGAACTGCTGGACCACGTGGGCCTGATGCGGGAGCATGCCAACCGCTACCCCCACGAGTTCTCCGGCGGCCAGCGCCAGCGCATCGGTATCGCCCGCGCCCTGGCGGTCAATCCCGAGTTCATCGTCTGCGACGAGCCCATCTCCGCCCTGGACGTGTCCATTCAGGCCCAGGTGGTCAATATGCTGGAGGATCTCCAGCGGGAGTTCGGGCTGACGTACCTGTTTATCGCCCACGACCTGTCCATGGTGCGCCATATCTCCAACCGCATCGGCGTCATGTACCTGGGCAAGCTGGTGGAGGTGGGGGACAGCGAGGAAATCTACCAGAACCATCTCCACCCCTATACCGAGGCCCTGCTCTCCTCCGTGCCCCTCCCCGACCCGGAGCTGGCGCACAGGAGCGAGCCCATCATGCTGCAGGGGGACATCCCCAGCCCCATCGATCCCCCTTCCGGCTGCCGGTTCCGCACCCGCTGCCCTTACGCCACGCAGTTGTGCGCCGAGCAGGAGCCGCCGCTGACCGAGGTGGGAAGCAACCATGCGGTTGCCTGCCATAGAGTGACCCCCGCAAGGGGGAATGAGGAAAAAGGAGGCATATTATGAAAGCGAAGCATCTCGTTTCCATGCTGCTGGCCGGTTCCATGATCCTGGGGCTGACGGCCTGCGCGCCCACCACCAACTCCGGCGGCGGGAACGACAGCCCGCAGCCCACCGGAACGGACTCCGGCTCCGGCGGTGCATCCTCGGAGTACCTGGTTTACAACGTGGGCGAGGAACCCAAGACCTGGGACCCCCAGCTTAACACCTCCAGCATGGGCGGCCATGTCATTCTGAACCTCTACGACGGCCTGGTGCGCGACACCCGGGACGGCGTCCAGATGGCATCCGCCGAGCGCTACGAGCTCTCGGCCAACGCCGACGGCGTTGAGGACACCGTGTACACCTTCTATCTGCGGGACGGCCTGACCTGGTCCGACGGCGAGCCGGTCACCGCCTACGACTACGAGTACGCCTGGAAGCGGGCCTGCTCCCCGGAGATGGCCTCCCCCTACGCCTTCCTGATGACCGACTACATCAAGGGCGCTTATGAGTACTTCAGCGGCGAAGGCAGCCGGGACGAAGTGGCGGTCAAGGCCCTGGACGACAAGACCCTCCAGGTGGAGCTGAAGCAGCCCACCGCATACTTCCTGAACCTGGTGTCCTGGTTTACTTACATGCCCTGCCGCGAGGATATGTCCTCTACCGGCGAGGGCTGGGAAAAGGATCCCGCCAAATGCGTCTCCAACGGCGCGTTCATGCTGGAGGAGTACAAGGTGGGCTCCCACATTCTGCTGAAGAAGAATCCCAACTTCTGGAACGCCGATAATGTGAATCTGGCCGGCGTGCGCATCCTCTTCATCTCCGACGCCACCACCTCCCTCCAGGGCTATGAGGCCGGCGAAATCAACGTCACCTCCATCCTGCCCGGCGCGGAGATTCCCCGCCTGCTGGCCGAGGATCCCAACTTCTCCAGCGAGCCCGCCCTGGGCAACAGCTACTTCCAGTTCAACATGGACGCCGACGTGGTGAACGACCTCAATGTGCGCAAGGCCCTGTCCCTGGCCATTGACCGGAGCACCATCACCGACCAGATCCTGCGTGACGGCTCTGTACCCGCCTCCGCCTTCGTGGCGCCTCCCTTCAAGCTGTCCACCGGCGAGAGTATGCGGGCGCTGGATGAGAACGGAAACGTGGTGGAGGAGTACGAAATCGACCCCTACTCCGCCAAGGTGGAGGAGGCTCAGGCCTATCTGGCTGAGGCCGGCTACCCAGGCGGGGCGGGCTTCCCCGAGCTGAACGTCCTTTACTACGACAGCGGCAACAACTCCCTGATTGTGGAGGCGGTGCAGCAGATGTGGCAGGAAAACCTGGGCATCAAGGTTAACCTGCAGGTGCAGGAGTACGCGGTGTTCACCAACACCATCAACTCCGGCGACTGGAGCATTGCCTTCACCGGCTGGAGCGCCGACTACAACGACCCCATGACCATGCTCTCCCTCTTCACCGCCGAGGGCATGAACGATGTCCGCTGGCGCTACAAGCCCTACTCCGGCGTGCCCGGGGATACCATTCTCAACCCGGAAAACGAGGCCTATGACAACGCCGTGAAGATGGCGGCCAAGACCTCCGGGGAGGAGCGCGACGCCTACCTGAAGGAGGCTGAGGATGTCCTCATGGAGAATATGGTTATCTGCCCGATCTACTATACCACCTATACCCAGGTCATTGACCACGGCAAGGTTTCCGGCCCCGGCCGCACCCCGGTCGGCCAGTGGGACTTCCAGTACTATACGGTGATCGGCTGAGCCGAGGCGCCCCTCATGCCACCTGCCGCGCATGGGGGGCGCCCTTTCTTTCCGGCATCCTCTACCAGCCGCCCCGGGAATATGGTATAATAGCAAAGTATTACGGGCTTGGTATTATGCTCCTGAGCAATTGGGGAGAGAGGTGTGTGCGGCATGTGGATCAGCGTTTTGGAGGACGAGGCCGTTCTCAACAATCTGATTACCAAATATCTGCAGAAGGAGGGCTACTCCGTCCGCAGCTACCTGCGGGGGGAGGATGCTGTGCAGGGGCTGGACAAGCCCACCGACCTGTGGGTGATCGACATTATGCTCCCGGACATCGACGGCTTCACCGTCTTTCGGGAGGTACAGAGGAAGAATCCCAACAGCTATGTGATCTTCATTTCTGCCCGCAACCAGGATATTGACCGCCTGGCCGGGCTGGAGCTGGGCGGGGACGATTACATCTCCAAACCCTTTCTGGTGCGGGAGCTGGTTATCAAGGTTCAGCGGCTGCTGAAGGGGGGACGGCCTAAAACAGCGGAGGTCCAGGTGGGGCCGTACACGGTCCATCTGGAAAAGCACCTGGTTTACTGCGGCAGCGAGAGTATCAGCCTCACGGTGAAGGAGTACGACCTGCTGCTCTATCTGGCGGCTAACCGGGGGCACGTCCTGAAGCGGGGCGACATCCTGGACGCCGTGTGGGGCTATACCTTTTATGGCTCCGACCGGGTGGTAGACGACACGATCCGCCGCCTGCGCAAGAAGCTGCCCGGCATCGAAATCAGTACGCTCTATGGCCTGGGCTACTGCCTGACGGAGGAGAGACATGAATCGCTTTGCGACTAGATACTGGCTGCAGGACCGGCCCCTGAGCGTCCAGCTCTGGGCCTGCCTCTCACTGGCGGAGGGACTCACTTTGGCCGCCATCCTGCTGTACGTCCTCCTCCTGCTCCGGCCGGAGGAGCCCGGACAGTGGTATGGGCTGGCCGCCCTGTTCCCCCTGCTGCTCATTGCAAACCTGTTCGCCGCCAAGCTGGCGGCCCGGCGCATTACCGAGCCCCTGGAGCGGCTGGCAGGGAATCTGGAGCGCATCAAGGGCAAAAACTGGAGTGAGCCGGTCTTGCAGGTGGCCCGCCGGGACGAAATCGGGACGCTCGTCAACACCCTGTCACAGATTCAGCGCAATGTGGTGGAGCTCAACGAGGACGAGGAGTTTTTCTACCAGAGTGTGTCCCATGGGCTCAAGACCCCCATTATGGTCATCCAGAACTGCTGCGCCGCCTATCAGGACGGCATCTACGGCTCCGAGGCCATCGACATCATCATGAAGGAGAGCCTGGCGGTGGAGGCAGGGATCAGGAAGCTGCTCTATGTCTCCTCCTTCGATCACATGCTGGGCAAACAGAGCGACTTCCGGCCGGTGGAGCTCCGGGGACTGATGGAGGAGTGCCGCAGGCGGTTTCGGGGCAACGAGCGGGGTATCCGGCTGGAGGTGGACGTCCCGGCCGGCCTCACGGTGTCGGGGAATGCGGCTGCGCTCCAGACCGTCTTTGACAATCTGGTGGAAAACGGCCTGCGCTATGCGGCCAGCTACATCCGCATGGAGTTGACCGGGGAGGAGGAGGGCGGCTACCTCCTGACCGTGGAGAACGACGGCGCGCCCATCCCGCAGCCGACTCTGAACGTCCTGTTTCAAAAGTTCTACAAGGGGGCGGACGGCAACTTCGGCCTGGGCCTCTACATCGCAAAAAAGATTGTGCAGTTTCACAAGGGGGACATCTGGGCCTCCAACTGGGCCGACGGAGTGCGCTTTCAGCTCCTGCTGCGCAGGGAAGACCGCATGGCCGGTCGGCGTTAGAAAGGAACGATAGGGTCATGAACAAGGCTTTTTTATATGAGATGCTCCGTACCGAGTCGGTGAGCGGCGGGGAGATCCCCCTTCAGAAAAAGGTGGCCGCCTACATGCGGGAGCAGGGAGCGGAGGTGGAGACCGATCTGGCGGGGGATGTGATTTCCTCCATCAACAGCGCATCCCCCTTCCGGGTGCTCCTGTGCGGACATATCGACGAGATCGGCTTCCGGGTGACCCACATCACCGACGACGGCTACCTCCAGGTGGGCAAGGCCGGCGGCATCCGTCTGGCACTGGCTCAGGGTAAGCGGGTGACGGTGCTGGGGCGGAAGCGGCTCACCGGTGTTATGGGCCTGCTGCTGCGCAACGGCGAGGTGCGCACCGACATCGAGCTGACCGATCTCTACATCGACTGTGGCTTCACCAGCCGGGCGGAGGCCCTGGAGCTGGTCGCCCCCGGGGATTTCGTCACCTACTCCTATGCCGTGGACGAGCTGGAGAACGACTGCATCGCCGGCCGGGGGCTGGACAACCGCCTGGGCGCCTATACCGTGCTCCACGCTCTGCTGCGGGCCCGGGAGAAGGGGGCGAAGGTGGGCGTCTTTGCGGCCACCACCACCGGAGAGGAGACCACCATGCGGGGCGCCTTCCATGCAGCAGGCCGGGTGCGGCCCACGCTGGCTGTCGCGGTGGATGTGATCCACACCTCTGATTTCTCCGGTATGCCCCCCCAGCGCTTCGGCCGTATCAAGCTGGGCGGCGGCCCCGCCCTGGCCAAGGGCTCGGTGTGCAGCGCGCCTCTCAACCGGGCGCTGGAGGAGGCCGCCGGGCGGTTGGGCTGCGGTTTGGTGGACTTGAATAAGGGCGAGTGCGTCAAAATCCCGGTGGAGGGCGGGCTGATTTTGGATCACGTGCTGGTGAACCGGAATTTCCTGGAGTATAACGCGGTAATCAATGTGCCGGTGCTAAAGACCCATTTCATCACAGAGGTGAGTCTGGGGATGAAGAACATGAAAGGGTGTATTCCGCCGGTGGAGAAACGGCGGTTCCACGACGTGGGCGTCAATAAGGCGGTGGCGGATTTGAATAAGGTGGTGCGGACCGCGCTGACAGTGATGGACGGGACGGTGGCAGGAGAGGGGCTGGGGCCCAAGGAGGGCAGGCCGGTGGGATTTAAGACTGTGCTGGCCGGGGCAAACGTGCTGGCTGTGGATATGACCGCGGCGGCCGTGATGGGATTTGTGCCGGAGGAGATCGAGCACATCCGCATGGCGGCGGAACACGGCCTGGGGCCGGCGGGCTCCGGGGAAATACAGGTGGTTGGGGAGCCGGTGGAAGCCATCAGGCGGAAATTTCTGCCCGCGGTTCCCACCATGCCGGACTCGGACCGGGCCAGGATCATCAATTACCAGGCGTGCAGCGGCTGTATGGGGGCGGCGGCTATCGCCGTCAGCCGCCTGACGGACATGGGCTTTTTTGAAGCCTGGGGCGGTGAACGGCTGACCCTTGTGATCGGGACGAAGGTTCCGGCTGGGGTGGGAGAGGAGCCGGATACATTTCTCCTGGGCAACTGCGCGGTGAGAAGGGAGAATGGCGGGCGAGTGATCCAGGGCTGCGCGCCGTCGGCGCTGGACGTGGCGAATATGATTCTGGATTATTATGGAATCACAGCCAGGCCGTATGTGTAGGGGGGAATGAGATGGAGATGAATGAAGATATCCGCCTGTTGCAGCGGCTGGTGGCGATCCCCAGCGTGTCCGGGGCGGAACAGGCCATGGGGGACGCAGTGGAGGCGGAATTTCGGAATATGGGGCTGGAAGTGGAGCGGTACGAGATCGGGAACGGACGGTCTGTGGTATTGGGGATACTGCGGGGAGGCCGCCCGGGGCCGGCGCTGCTTTTTGACGGACACACAGACACCCATCCGGTGGAGGATTACCTGGGAGATCCCTTTGAACCGCGGATCGAAAATGGAAGGCTCTACGGGCGGGGG
>ERZ835762.1594-NODE-1594-length-10994-cov-8.435323_pt1 | contig 10994 bp, 9 predicted proteins | sample MGYA00519687_ERZ835762 | MGnify/ENA primary metagenome ERZ835762 (study PRJEB31850, sample SAMEA3708783) | human gut metagenome | biome: human gut; feature: human-associated habitat; material: faeces | place: China | collected 2014 ...
GGGAGGAATTGGACTATCTGTTCCAGGAGTGGGAGATGGAACCGCAGAACCCGGAAGAGATGATCCGGGAAAGCATGGCTCCCGTTCGGCAGGCGGTCATTGGCCCCATGCTGGTGGGCCGGGAGCTGGAGGAACTGTGCTGGGAGCCGGTCAAGATGGACGATCCCAGACTGACCGCCCACCCCGACTGGCTGAAGAAGTTCCGGGATTTTGCCTGGAGCGACCTTGACAGCCTTACCTTGCACCAGTCAGCCCGTATTGAGCGGACGGAAAAGGGCTTTCAGATCTGGATCTATAACCGCACAGACTACGGTACGCTTCTTGACCAACTGGAGAAGCAGGGCCTTTCGCTGCCTACGGCGGACGAGTGGGCCTATCTGTGCGGCGGCGGGTGCCGCACCCTGTTCCCCTGGGGGGATGGAATGGACTACTCCATGCATCTGCACCATTTTGAACGTCCGGAGGATGAGGACAAGCCCTTCGATATGGAGGAACCCAACTTCTTCGGCCTGTCCATCGCCTATGACCCCTATATGCGGGAGGTGGTGAAAGCCAAAGGGTTTACCACCTGCGGCGGTGATGGCGGGCGCAGCATCTGCGGCGGACTGGGAATCTTTCTCGGCTTCCTGCCCTGTTCGCCGCACTGCAAGCCGGAAGTGCAGGAGGAGAAGGAACTGAACGGCGACTATGACTTCTACCGGCCCATCATCCGGATAGAGTCAGCTTGAGAGATCATTTGGAGGACACTGCACGAGAGAGACAACACCTGATCTTACAAAGATCAGCAAATATGAGTTTAATCCTTCGGCACAAGCCGGAGGTCATCAGAACCCAATTGGACGCCCATGGCTGGGCGGATGTCAATGCGCTGCCGGCGGGCATCGGTAAGAAGTACCCCATCAATCGGGACATTCTGGAGGAGATTGTGAGGAGCGACAGCAAACAGCGGTATGCCTTCAATGAAGACCGGACGCTGATCCGAGCCAACCAGGGGCACTCCATCCAAGTGGATGTAGGACTCACCGTAACCGAGCCGCCGGAGGCGCTGTACCACGGAACGGCCCAGCGGTTTTCCGCTGGCGGAGTCCTCCTATCGGGCGCTATCCCTATCTGGGCGACCGGGAGAAGGCGCTCCAGACCGCGAAGCGGTTGGCGACGGAGCGGCTGTGGCCGGGCCGACACAGGTTCCGCCCCATGTCCTTCTTTGAGGACCCGAACCTGCGGGAGCTTTTGCTGGAACCGGAATCCCTCCGGCGCATCCGGTAGGCTGCCCTCATTGACAACGGGAGTTTAATACGGAAATAAATTGCTTGGGAATGGAGGATCTGCCATGAGCAAGGAGCTGAAACTGTATAAAGCATTTATTGACGGTCTTGTGGATCGGAAAGACAGCATGACCGCCCGGTGGGTCAAGGGTGATGGTTTCCCCCAAACGGATGACAACAAGGCAAAAAACGATCTTTTCGCCGCACTGACACCAGCGCAGAGAGAAGTGCTGGCTGAAATACTTCAGGACGAACACATTGCGGGTATCCATGATGCCCTTGCATATATCAATGAGATGATGGATCTGGATGGGCTGGAGCTTTATCAGGATGGTGAATCCTATCCCAACGACTATTTTGAGAGCCTGCACTATGACTTCATCAGCCGTTGTGACGGCGATGAGTGGCCGGAATAAAAGGAGGCATGACGGATGTATATCGGCAAATACTGGGGCAACTTTATTGGAGGTTCCGATGACAGTCTGAACCTTGTGGCGTTTTTGGAGGACCAGAAGAAAGAGGAGATCCCCCTCAGCGAAATCTTTGCCAAGATCGGGCTGGACAAGCAGAACTGGGACTTCCACCAAACGGTGGAGTATCTTGAGTTCACCCACTCCAATGGCGTGGAGATCGACTTTCACTTCGCCATTGATGTCGTCACTGATCTGGCCGCTATCCTGCTGGAGTGTAGTGTCAGCGGCGGGGTAAACCTCCATGATCTGGACGAGTATAACCCCCCCTCCCGCCGCATCCGTGTCACAGCCACGGCAGAGGAGCACGACGCTATGGACAAGGCTCTGGCAGATTTCGCCCAAGCTCCCCTGTCCTATGACCTCCACGATCTGATGAGCGATGAGGAGATCGAGGAGATGGCCCATCAGGTGGCGGCGCTGCGAAAGGAGCTGTACGAGTCCGCTGGCCGCAACCGCAGCTACCATGTGAAGGCGGAGGACATGAAGAATCTGCTCCCCGACTGGGCTGGGGCCGATGGCTGCATCGCCACCAACCGCATCACGGTGGAGGGCTGCAAGGTTGGCTACTGCTACCGGGAGGAGCCGGATGGCGACTGGGACAGCGGCTGGCGCTTCACCGCCGGTGACGAGAGCGATGATTACATGGACGACCCCAACAACGCCGGGCTTTACAAGCTGAACACGATCTGCAACGACGATTCCGACATTATCCCGCTTTTGAATACGCCCGCCCCCTGCGCCTTTGAGCGGGATGAGCATGGCGTGTTCCAGCCGATTAAAGATTGGAAACCAGAAAATGAGGAGGAGCCGGATATGGACATTTTACAGCGGTGCCAGAAGTGGCATGAAACCGACGAATACCAGAAGATCATTGACGCGCTGGAGGCCATCCCCGCCGAGGAACGCACTCCTGAGATGGACAGTGAGCTGGCCCGGGCTTATAACAATCTGGCAGACCCAAATAAGCCAGGCGGCAAAGATATGCTCAAAAAGGCGATTGCTTTGCTGAAGCCCCATGAGGAATACTTCGAGGGCGACCACTACTGGAACTTCCGCATGGGCTATTCCTATTATTATCTGGACCAGGAGGGGCGCGCCCTTCGGTACTTTGAAAAGGCGCTGGAGGCCCGCCCGGATGACGCGGATACCAAAGAATTGATTGATTCGTGCAAGAAAGGCATTGCCCTGCCGCAGTTCTCGGAGTGCTTCCGGGAGCGGACAGAGGACTGGTGGGAAACCTTTGCCGAAATGGAAGGGGCACTGCGCCAGATGATGGACGAGGACAAGGATCACACCCGTGGCGCGGAGATTGTGGCCCAAATGGAAGATACTTTGAACCTGGTCTTTGACGAGATCTCCTGCGAAATGGGCTTCAACGGAGAGAAGTACGAGCTGATCCTCACCCCGGAGGGGGACAGGGTCAAGCTGTTTGAACTGGTCTACTTTCAGAAGCACGCCCCCAAGGAGGTGCTGGAACACTGGAACATCCTGGTGGGCCGCCAGCCCATCCGGGATATCGGCCTGCGCACTGACGACGGCTGGGATATCTCCGGGGATGACGTGCAGATCTGGTTGGAGGAGCAGGGTGAAAACAGTTTTACTATCTCCGCCTACTGTGAAAAGCTGCTGCCCATGCTACGGAAAGAGGAAGGCCGGGCCTGGTGGATGCTAACCACCCTCACCGACCAGGTGCTGGGTGAGATCTCCCACATGTGGTATATCGACGGCTTCGATGTGCTGGAGGGGCCCAGGGCGGAGCCTTCCCTTCTCCTCTCCCAGCTGCCGGACAAGCTGAAAGAGCGGGGGGTGGACCTCTCCACCGCCCCGGAAGCGTACTTAGACAGCTGCCTCGCCTACAAAATGGAGCCCAATAAAGACCCGGACGCCGATTGGCGGCTGGATGTGATCGCCGGTTCCACCAACTGCGTGCCTCTGATCAACGGCTATCTGAACGAAGACAACGACTTCATGGACGCTCTCCATGCCGACGGCGCGGTGGCGGGCTTCTTCTGCTATCCCCTGGATACCCTGCGGGAGGAAGAAGGAAGCCAGAAGCTCTTCGACTTCCGGGACAAGCTGGAGGAGGTGTTCACCTCCGGGGAAGGCCCGGAAGTGCTCACCCTCACAGGCGGGGCCACCGGTCTCTTCTGCGGCTATGTGGACTTTATCGCCTGGGACATTCGCACCGCACTCAGGATGGCCAAGGCGTTCTTTGAGGACAGCGGCATTCCCTGGGCCAGCTTCCACACATTCCGCCGTGAAGCGGGCACGGTGAACCTGAAAGCGCCACCTGAGGAGGAGCCGGCTGACGGGGGGCAGGCCGCCGAGTTGGCCGAGCCGCTGACGGGCATGGACTATATCCCTTACACCCCGGAAAACGCGGAGGAGTTTTTCGCACAGATCGAGCAGTGGAACGACGCGGACGAGTACACCCGCTGTATCCAGGCGCTGAACGCCATCCCGGAGGACTGGCGGAACTACCGCACGACCTACGCTCTGGCCCGAGCGCTGGAAAACTACGCCATCATTGGGGACCATGACGAGGGCACGCCCCGTTACAAGGGAGACAAGGCCCTGCTCCGCGCCATCGATGTCTTGGAGTCCGTTTGGGAGGAGGGCCAGGACAAGGCGGAGTGGAACATGCGGATGGCCTATGCCTATCAATATCTCTTTGAGCAGGAGGAGAAAGCCATTCCCTACGCCCAGCGGTGGGCGGAGCTGGACCCTGAGGATGAGAACGCCCCGGCGGTGATCCGGGAGTGCCAGGAGGAGATCGCAAAGCGGGGCGAGGCGGAAACAGACGGCGAGACAGACCACACGGGCGTCTTCACCGGCTTTGTCCTGCTGTCCAGGGGAGAATGGGACAAGGCGCAGTTCATCCGGGACATGAAGGAAAAATGGGACATCCCCGTGGAGGAATACGACGCAAGCGAGGACAAGAGCGACGACGCTCTGGTATTCGAGGTGGGCGGCATGGTCGCTGCCGTCAGTCTGGCGGCCTGTCCCATTCCCGGCGGCGAAGCCGAGGCCAACGCGGAAAACAACTATATGTGGGAGGATGCCGTAAAAGCTGCCAGGGAGCACCGCGCCCACATCATGGTGGCGGTGCTTGGCAAAGAGGAAGATGTTCTGGAGAAGGGCAAACTCTATACCAAATTGGTGGCTGCCTGCTGCCGCCAGAAATACGCCACCGGCATCTACACCAGCGGCGTAGTGTTTGAACCGCGCTTCTACGAGGGCTTTGCAGACATGATGCGGGAGGACGAGCTGCCCATCTTCAACTGGATTTGGTTTGGTCTTTGGCGGGATGAGAACGGCATGAACGGCTATACCTACGGCATGGATGTGTTCGGCAAGGACGAGATGGAGGTGCTGGGCACCGATGCCGAGCCAGGCGACCTGCGGGACTTTTTAGCCAGCCTTGCCTCCTATGTGCTGGAGAATGATATGGAACTCCACGCTGGGGAAACCATCGGTTTTGCGGAGGATGATAAGCACGCCATCACCCGCAGCCCCGGCGTCGGCCTGCCGGAAGATCAGATGACCCTAAAGATCTCCTGGGAGTCATTGGCTGGCGGTCCGGATGATGACCGTGAGGACGGCCCGGACGGTGAAGCCCCCCAGGATGAGGAATCCAGTGTTCCCGAGGTCTATACGGAGGAGGAACTGGCGGCCGTCGAGGGGCACATCCAGCAGTATTTCGGCAAGTTCGAGAATGTGTTCCATGAGCTGGTTTCTCCCGACATCCATGTGGACATCTGCGTGGTGCCGCCCTCTGAGGAGCGGGACTACTGCACCCTGGTCACCATGGGCATGGGCGCTCACCGGATGAATGTGCCGGAGGAACTGGCGGAATACAAGCTGGAGCGGGCGGAGCTGGCCATCGCCCTGCCTGCGGACTGGAAGCTGGATCAGGAGTCCATGAAAGACGAAAAGTGGTACTGGCCCATCCGCCTGCTGAAATCCTTGGCCCGTCTGCCCATCAACTGTGACAGCTGGTTGGGGCATGGTCATACGGTGGAGAACCGGGAACCATTTGCAGACAACACCAAACTGTGTACTGCTACCCTGATCGGTCTCCAGGATACGGAGGATGGCAGCGAGGTCTGCACTCTGCCGGGCGGCGAGGAGGTCAACTTCTATCAGGTCATTCCGCTTTATGAGGACGAGTTGGACTATAAACTGGAACATGATGTAGACGCTCTGCTGAACAAGATGAGGGGGATCAGTTTTGTCGTAAACCCCACTCGCCAGAATGCTATCACCCGTGGCACCCTTTCCAATGATGATTTTGACGGTGAGATGGACGACGCTTCCTATCACCTTGAGAGCATTGAGGAGAAGGAACTGCCTATTGACCCCATCAATGCTTATAACCACATGGCCATCTACCTGCGCTGGTGCATGGAGCACGACCTGATGGGTGAGGACTTCCTGAAAGAATACAGCGAAGTGGCCAAACAGGTCAAAGCTGACCCTGCCAGTGTGGATCTGCGGGAGTTTATCCGGGATGAGCTGGACGGCTGTCTGTTCTCTGTGCTATTCAATCAGCAAGGCCGTGCCTTTGCAGGCTATTACTACGGAGAGGGCGACAGCCCCTACTATCCTGCCGATGTTGACGACAACGCCCTCCGCTTCTTCGGCCCGGAGCGGTATCACTCCGCTGAGTTCCAGGACGAAGCCTACCTGTTCATCCCCTTTGACGAGGACTACTATCAGGTTATGGCAGAGGTGATCGGGGAACGTTTTGAAAACTGGCAGGGACAGGACTTCGACGGGGACACGCTGGAGCCTTCCGAGGTGGCCCAGGCCATCATGGAGTATCTGGACTGCGAGTGTACCTATTTCCCCTCCATGAAGGATGATGACCCCATCAGGTCGGCATACAGCTACGCCCAGCGGCTGGGGGTACGGGAGGGCTTTGTTCCCGTGCTTATCCAGGCGGATGATGAAACGCTGTTGGAGTGTCTGGTAATGAACGCCGATCCGGAGCATGATGCGGACTTCTATGAATTTGACCTCAAAACGGTAATGGAGTACCGGAAGAAGATGCTGGCCGCTCCCGTCAAGGACGGAAAGGCGGTTTTGGAGGAATTGACCGGCCAGCGTAAGGAAGAAGCCGAGGACGATGACATGGACTGGGAGGAGGAAGTCCTGGGCGAGATGGAGGGCGGCTATGACAATGACCGCTTCTCCTGCTATTGGGATTCGGATAGCCACATGACCTATCCGCTCATTCTGGCCAAAATTCCGGTCAAGAACCCCTGGGAGATCTTCGCCTACCTGCCCTTTGGGAACTGGAACGAGTGTCCCGATACGCCGGAACTGATGGCGGTGGCAAAATACTGGTTTGAGCAGCATGGTGCCATCCCCGCCGCTATGAGCCACGATGAGTTGGAGTTCCTGCTCCCGGCCCCTGTTTCCCAGGAGCAGGCTATGGAAGTTGCCACAGAGCAGTACGGCTTCTGCCCGGACATCGTGGATCAGGAGCAGGATGACCCCACTGTGGGCAATCTGGCGGATGTGCTGCGGCAGTCCACCGTCTGGTACTTCTGGTGGGATTGATGGGAGATTGTGACCATGAACGAATACCTGAAGCAATATATTGAACTCCAAAAGCAGTTTCGGGAGACAGAAGGAGATCCAGACAGTGTCCGTGCTCTCTATACCTTCAAGGAGAAACTGGAGCTGTCGGAAGACAAGCAGGCCAAGGAAGTGCTGGTGGATGTGTATGATCTGCTGGACTTCAAGAAGGATGCCTACGAACTGCTCTGCCAAATTGGAAATCGTTCCGACAAGAAGACCCTCAAGCGGTTGGGAGTCTTGAAGGACTATGCGGAAAATTGGGGCAATCACTACGCCATCCCCAAGCCCCAAACACCAGAGGAAAAGCAGAATGAGAAGGAGCGGCGGGCCCAGCTGGGTCTGCCCGCCTTCCGGTATCACCCCTACCCTTTGGAAACCGGCGCTTTTGAGGAGTCCGCGGATGGCGTTGTCTGCGACTGCTGTGGCAAGACGACCCATGTTTTCTATACAAATCCGTTCTTTTCAGTGGAGGATATTGCATATCTGTGCCCAGAGTGCATCGCCAGCGGCGAAGCGGTCCGGAAATATGACGGTAGTTTTCAAGATGATTTCTCTCTGGATGATGGTGTAGACGATCTGGAAAAACTGGACGAGCTGATCCACCGCACCCCCGGCTACTCCGGCTGGCAGCAGGAATATTGGCGAGCTCACTGCGGCGACTACTGTGCCTTTTTGGGCTATGTGGGTGCCAGAGAACTGCGGGCACTGGGTGTGCTGGAGGAGGTGCTGGACGATCCCATGTGGGACGAGGAGCAGAAAAATATGATCCGGGAATCCGTCAATGGCGGGCACCTGCAATGCTATCTGTTCCAGTGCCTCCAATGCGGAAAGCACCTGGTCTGGATGGATTTTGATTGAGGTGGCAACATGGAGAAGAAGGATTTTCCCAAGGGAACCAAGCCCCGCGAGATCTTCGTCTATACCTGTGAGCGGATCGCGGAGCCTTTGATCCCGCTGGGCTACAAATACCGCAAGAGCAAAAATGACATCTACAAAAAAGACGGCATCTTTGTGTTCTCCTTTTACTTTTCCCCCTCCATCCGCTTTGGCTCCACCACTTTTACTGCCTTCTTCGATGTGAGTTCCCCGGTGATTGCCCAGTGGCGCAGTGAGCAGGAAGGGACGGAGGAAACCTATGATGGTATCGTTGGTACCTCCATCGCCCGGCTGACCCACCGGTATGATGACTTCCCCCGCTATGAGGTATCTACTCTGCTGGAGCGGGAACGCTCCATCCAGGAGATTTCCGGGCAGATCCGGGACTATGCCCTGCCGTTCTTCGCCCGGTTTTCCGACTTGCCGAAGCTGCTGGACGATGTGGAACGAGAGGGGTTCTTCCCCTATCGGAGGGGGTTCGATGTCCCTAAGCGGAATCGGGAGTTCATCGAATGCTTCCCGGGAGTATCTGAAAAAGATATAATAAATTACAGTAAGAAAACAAAACGGAGGAAAGCGGTATGGAAGAAATCAGAAAGTTTTTATCGGAACCTGAGGAACATCAGGACGAATTTTGGGAAAGCGATGCTCTGATCTGGGTGGACTGGAGAGATTTTGATGAATCTATCATCGAATACTTCAATAAAAAACTGCCTGATGAAGATAAAATTCAGTTTGAATGTGTGGAAACAGAAAAAGAACGCGGTGTTGATATTTTTATGAAAAAGAATGGTGTCAGCGCACCGATCCCCTACGCAGATGATTGTACCGACCGTGACACTACGCTGAGAAGTATTCAGGAGTATCTGTCGCCGCAGTATCAGCTCCGCTGGTATATGGGCTCGCTCGGTAGCGATACCCTTGCTTTCTGTATTTATCCCACTTCAGAATGGGAGCAGATAGAGCAGGAATTTGGCACAGAAAAAGTTTCCTACTACTTTGCACCGGTGCAGGCAAACAGTGTCATGTTCGAAATGGATATGAATGAAGTTTTTGCTTTGCTGGAGCAAAGAGGAGACGCGTAAGATTAACTTTCAGGAGGAATCACCATGTCACAGATTGCATCCTTTTATCTTCTCAAAGACGGTCAGCGGCAGAAACTGTCCAACGGCGATTGCTCCGGCGTGGTCTATATGGCCATCTGGGACTGGGGTGAGGGCGAGCTGGATCTGGATGTCCGTTTTCCTGCTCCCCAGACGGAGGACACCCTGGACTGCACTCTGCTGGAGGGCGAGCTGGCGTCTAAACTGCTGGCAGCTCTGCGGGAGCAGGACCTCTTGGAGCTGGCTGCTGAAATTGCCCCAGGCTGGGATCTGCCCGCCAAGGTGGTGCAAAGCGGACTTGAAACGCTGCGCTCCCATCTGGAACTGGTGCGGGGCAATACAGCCCTGCTGTATGAGATGGTGTAGAAAATGATTTAGGGGATGAATAGCTATGGAGCAAAAACGCCCGGCAGATATATTTCAGGAGCTTCTGGACTACCTATGGAACGGCCTGGATCTGGAGGAAAAGGGCTGGAAGCAGCTGAAAAAAGGCGACTTCAAAAAGAAAATGAAAAACGGGCTGACCTATCAGATCTGGTTTGACCGGAGCCGCTACAACTACATAGACTACGAAATCGGCCATGGAAATGTGGAGATGGGCTTTACCTGTATCATAAAGCAGGGAGATGATTACCTTTACTCTTTCAAAATAGAACCGACAACAGGCGGTTCATTCTTTCGGATGCTGACAGAGGACCTGTGGCTGGACACCAGGCTGCTGAACACCTTCCTGCCCCTGATTAAAGCCCACTACCTCAATTTTATTGACTGCTTTGAAGCAGACCCAGTAGGGGCGCTCCAGTCGGTCTGCGCCCCCTTTACCCAGCCGGAGGATTACAGCTGGCGCATTCATGTGGATGAGCAGATGGTGGAACGGTACGGAACACCGGAGCAGCTGGCGGAGTACCGCCATCAGGCGGAATTGCGCGGAACGCCTGAACACAAGGCAAAGAACTGGATAGGTTCGATGTTGTTCCACCTCTCCCACGCCAACGATGTGGATCAAGCCTGGGCCTCAAGCCGCACCAGAGAGGAGCTGGACCAGGTGGTGGAACCCTTTGTGCAGGCCAAGCGGCAGACAGGACAGTGGACGCAGGAGGATGAGGCGGGCTATCAGCTCTACCAGCAGGAAACAGATCCGAAGAAACGCACCTTTCGGGTATGGTATCTCATCGCCAATCCCCGGGGTCTGCCGAAAGAATTTGTCCAGAAAGAACTGGAGTTCCGGTGGAAGCTGTTCGCTAACAGAGAGGAAGAAAGAAAATGAACGGTATTATTATTCTGGTTTGTAGTCTGCTGCTTCTCATGGCTATAAAACTGCTGATAGAACGCAACTTCATCGGACTGATTCTGTTTTGTGTGGTTCTTTTTTTAGCCTTTGGAGTAACTCCACACACAAAGTAGTGATTGTCCATTGCCACATAATCTACTGCTATAAGGAGGAAACTAAATGAGCAATCAAGTTTTCCGGCAAAATCTGAACGACAAAAAAGGCCCCCAGCCCGGTGGCCCCTATCTCATTCAGATGCTGTTCAAAGAGCCGGTAGAAATGCCGGATAAAGAAAAAATGACTGCTGTAATGGAGAAGCACATCGGATCAACAGAGTGCTTCTGTTATGATAAGAAAATGGCCGGCTTTGCCGCACAGGAGCATATTGCAGAGTTCAAGGACGGAAAATGCCCGGTGCAGC
>ERZ835762.1595-NODE-1595-length-10987-cov-3.278540_pt1 | contig 10987 bp, 10 predicted proteins | sample MGYA00519687_ERZ835762 | MGnify/ENA primary metagenome ERZ835762 (study PRJEB31850, sample SAMEA3708783) | human gut metagenome | biome: human gut; feature: human-associated habitat; material: faeces | place: China | collected 2014 ...
CCTGATGGCACTGATAACATCCTTCACGTTCGCAGGCGTCAGTGGACTGTCGATGGTTTCAAACTGCGCTTCCGCAATTGAATCAGCCAGCACCTGTGCGGTTCGGGTATACACCTCAAAAATGTAGGCGTTCGTTTCCGGTGTGCGGTTGCCCCAGAAGCGGAACCCGTTGCGACGAATAATGGTCGTGATTTCTTTGTTGTTGAGGCTGTTGGCATCGCTGTCTTCGGCCTGCAACGACCAGAACACATGCCTCGACATCCCCAGCACATTTTTAACCGGAACGTTGGACAGCGATTTGTGCCAGCCCTGCTCATGGTCAATGTACGCACGAAGGCCGCACGCATAAGCAGGCGCGGGGAACGTTTCGTTTTCGCCACTTTTCGGGTTGTAGGCGATGAAGTCCGGCCATAAGAGCATCACTTCACGTTCGTTGAATTTCTGGCGGTAGGTAATCGCTTCAGCCATCGTGTTACAGCCGTGACATGAGGCATACACAAATGCGCGCAGTTTACCCGCAATCACGCACAGGGATTTTGTCACCGCCTCCGTGTCCAGCTCCGGCGCGGCCAGAATACGCGGACGGTATCCGATGCTTTCATCCTGCTCTGCAACAAGCAGCGCATACATCCCCGTATAGCTGCCGTCATCCTCAGAACCACCGATAACCAGTTGATCCTGCGTCTTTTCGTCTTCTTCTTTGTGTTCAGCCACGCGAACGACGATCACCTTTGTGCTCACCTGGTCTGCGATGGCCTTAAGCGCACGATAAAGCGTCCCCGTTGTTCCGCATTTTCCCAGCACGTCATTGACGCGGGTCAGCAGTGTGGGCTTGTTCAGCGGGAACAGCTTCGCGTCCGCATCATCCGCCGTTGCCACGATACCGATAACGCTGGAATCAACATCGTTAATCGCTGTTACCAGGTCGGTATTTTCCGTAACACGGGCACCATGAAAACGAGTTTCACTCATAGCTTCAGCCCCTTGTATCCGTTAAATGATTCGGCAACAATCATCACCCACCACGCGCGTAATCTCACCCCTGCGCCGTTCTCCCGCCACGGCGACAACAAAAAGCAGTAACCCCCTCCGCACGCACATGCGACCATGCCACACAGGGAGGGAGCAGATGACCGACACCACCATGCAATTGCTCAGTCAGGGCACAGACCCTGTAAAAATGCCGGATTTTGATATTCTCGCGGAGGGTAAAACGCTGTCCGGCGTGGCAGAGCGCCTGATGAGCCTGTCGCTGACCGACAACCGGGGATTTGAGGCAGACCAGCTCACCATCGCGCTGGATGATGCGGATGGTCAGTTGCAGCTACCGCCACGGGGCGCGCGCCTGAAGGTTCTCATTGGCTGGAAAGGCGAACCGCTGACAGAAAAAGGCACTTGTAGATTCAATCTGTCAATGCAACACCCCTTTCAATTATCTCTTTCGGTGTTTTGAACTTCAGTGTCTTTCTCGGTCTGTTGTTTAGCTGAGCAGCAACCAGATCTAGTTCATGTTGAGTATATTGGGCAAGACATGTCTTTTTAGGAAAGTACTGCCGAATTAGCCCATTTGTGTTCTCATTTGTTCCCCGCTGCCAAGGACTCTGAGGATCGCAGAAGTAAACTTTAACGCCGGTGCTGACAGTAAATTCTAGATGTCTGGCCAGTTCCATTCCTCTGTCCCATGTCAGTGATTTTCTGAGTTCTGACGGTAAACTCAGGAATTTGTCGGTAAGAGCCTGATTTACTGAGACAGAATCTTTGCCCCTGAGTCTAAGGATGATCGTATAACGTGATTTTCGGTCTACAAGTGTGGCTATATGAGAGTTTTTTGTACCTGAGACTAAATCGCCCTCCCAATGCCCCAGAGAGCGTCTGTTATCGATATTTCGGGAACGTTCGTGAATTGGTGTTCCGTTCACTATGTTAATCGTACCTCTTTCGCCTTTGCGGGTATGACGCCTGCCATGGCGAAGGCTATGCGACCGTCGCAGATGCTGTATATTCAGGTGGTGTAGCGCTTCACGGCTACGAAAGTACAGCGTTTTATAAATTGTCTCAGGTGATATTCGCAGCGTTTTTTGACGTGGTTTTGTTCGCCTTAACCATCCTGATATTTGCTCTGGAGACCATTTCATCTCCAGCTTTTCCAGAACAAGCTTTCGCAATGGTAAATTTTGATCCAGTAAGCACGGTTTTGGCCTTTTCGCCATTCTGTTGGCTCGGTTATTAGCATCAACAGCTTTGTAATAGCGTCTGCCCCGATTACGCTGAACTTCACGTGAGATCGTCGAAGGACTGCGATTCAGCGCAGTAGCTATCGCACGAATGCTCATTTTGGCTGACAAACCAGCTCGTATCTCCTCGCGCTCAGACAGTGTCAGGTGAGCTACAGCCCGCTTACGCTCATGGGGTTTTATGCCGCCAGTATCCCTTAACATAGTGAAGATCGTTCCGGGTTTTGAACCCAGGATATTCGCTATTTCACTGAAGCCTGTTCCGTTCTTCCATAGTTCAAAAACAGAGGCTTTTTCCTCTGCTGTAAATGTTCGTCTCATTCAAAAAACCTCCGCAACCCCATGTTTTCACATAACTGTTGCGTTGACCAATTGAATCTACAGTTGCTTTGCTGATATCCAGCCGATGACCGACGAATTTGGCTGGTCGCGTCGTAATGCGTTTATTCAGCCGCAGGTGGACGCGGTGATGTTGGAAGGGTTGTCGCGTTTTCCCAACGTGCGCTGCCTGTTCTCCCGCGAGCTGGAGGCCTTCAGCCAACAAAACGGCGAAGTGACGCTAAATCTGAAAGCGCCAGACGGTCAACGTGAAACGGTGAAGGCTCAGTGGCTGGTGGCCTGCGACGGCGGCGGCAGCAACGTCAGACGTTCTCTGAACGTGCCGTTTGAAGGTAAAACCGCGCCGAATCAGTGGATTGTGGTGGATATCGCCAATGATCCGCTCAGCACGCCGCATGTGTATTTATGCTGCGATCCGGTGCGCCCGTATGTCTCTGCCGCGCTGCCGCACGCGGTGCGCCGTTTTGAGTTTATGGTTATGCCGGGGGAAACCGAAGCGCAGCTTAGCGAGCCGCAGAATATGCGCCAGTTACTGAGCAAAGTGCTGCCGAACCCGGACAACGTCGAGCTGATCCGCCAGCGCGTGTATACCCATAATGCTCGTCTGGCCGAACGTTTTCGTATTGACCGCGTGCTGCTGGCGGGCGATGCGGCGCACATTATGCCGGTCTGGCAGGGTCAGGGATACAACAGCGGCATGCGCGATGCTTTCAACCTAGCATGGAAACTGGCGCTGGTGATTAACGGTAAAGCCGACGATGCGCTGTTGGATACCTACCAGCAGGAACGCCGCGACCACGCCAAAGCGATGATCGACCTCTCCGTGACCGCTGGCAATGTACTTGCGCCGCCCAAACGCTGGCACGGCGCGGTACGCGATGGGGTTTCCTGGCTGTTGAACTATATTCCGCCGGTCAAACGCTACTTCCTTGAAATGCGGTTTAAGCCGATGCCGCAGTACCACGCCGGGGCGCTGGTGCGTGAAGGCGACGCGAAAACTTCACCGGTCGGCAAGATGTTTATCCAGCCGAAGGTGACGCTGGAATCGGCGAAGTGACGTTGCTCGACAACGTCATCGGACCGAATTTTGCGGTGATTGGCTGGGGCTGTAACCCACTATGGGGCATGAGCGAGGCGCAGATCCAACAGTGGCAGGCGCTGGGGACGCGTTTTATCCAGGCCGTGCCGGATACGCAGATACATACCGATCAGGATAACCACGACGGCGTTACCCGCATAGGCGATACGCAAAACCGCCTGCGCGCGTGGTTTGCCCAGCACAACGCCGCGCTGGTAGTCATGCGCCCGGACCGCTTCGTGGCCGCCATCGCCATTCCGCAAACCCTGGGCAGCACCCTGAATAAACTGGCGTCGGTGATGACGCTCACTCGCGCTACTGCCGACATTCCTGTTGAAAAGGTTGCCTGATATGCACGCTTATCTTCACTGTCTTTCCCACTCGCCGCTGGTGGGCTATGTCGACCCGGCACAGGCTGTGCTCGACGAGGTTAATGGCGTGATCGCCAGCGCTCGGGCACGTATTGCGGCGTTCGAACCTGAACTGGTCGTGCTGTTTGCCCCCGATCACTACAACGGATTTTTCTACGACGTGATGCCGCCGTTCTGTTTAGGCGTTGGCGCTACGGCGATCGGCGATTTTGGTAGCGCGGCGGGGGAATTACCGGTGCCGACAGATCTGGCTGAAGCCTGCGCCCACGCGGTAATGAAAAGCGGTATCGATCTCGCCGTGTCCTACAACATGCAGGTCGATCATGGCTTCGCGCAGCCGCTGGAGTTTTTGCTCGGCGGCCTGGATAAGGTGCCGGTGCTGCCAGTGTTTATTAACGGCGTCGCAACGCCGCTGCCGGGCTTTCAGCGTACCCGCATGCTCGGTGAAGCGATTGGCCGTTTCGCCAGCTCGCTGAATAAGCGCGTGCTGTTTTTAGGCTCCGGCGGGCTATCGCATCAGCCGCCGGTACCGGAGCTGGCGAAGGCTGATGCCCATATGCGTGACCGCCTGCTCGGCAGTGGCAAACAGTTACCTGAAAACGAGCGCGAGCTGCGCCAGCAGCGGGTGATCAGCGCCGCCGAGAAGTTTGTGGTCGATCAAAACACGCTACACCCGCTTAACCCTGTCTGGGATAACCGTTTTATGTCCCTGCTTGAGCAGGGGCGTTTGCAGGGGCTGGACGCGGTCAGTAACGAAGAGCTGTCCGCGATGGCGGGCAAATCAACGCACGAAGTGAAAACCTGGGTTGCCGCCTTTGCCGCCTTTGCCGCCATTTCTGCTTTTGGCAACTGGCGCAGCGAAGGCCGTTATTACCGCCCGATCCCGGAGTGGATCGCCGGATTCGGCTCCCTGAGCGCCACTACACAGAACTAAAACAGAACTGAATATGCAGGAGAACATCATGACTTACCAACCGCAAACCGAAGCCGCTACCAGTCGTTTTCTGGAAGTGCAGGAAGCAGGCGAAACCCTACGCGTGCATTTCAATGACTGTGGGCAGGGCGATGAGACCGTCGTGCTGTTGCATGGCTCTGGTCCTGGCGCGACGGGCTGGGCAAACTTCAGCCGTAATATCGATCCGTTGGTACAGGCCGGATACCGGGTGATCCTGCTGGATTGTCCTGGCTGGGGCAAAAGCGATGGGATCGTTAACCGCGGTTCGCGATCCGATCTCAACGCCCGCATCCTGAAAAGCGTGGTCGATCAGTTGGATATTCAAACAGTCCACCTGCTGGGTAACTCGATGGGCGGTCACAGTGCTGTGGCGTTTACCCTGAGCTGGCCGGAGCGCGTGGGCAAACTGGTATTAATGGGCGGCGGAACGGGCGGCATGAGCCTGTTTACCCCGATGCCGACCGAAGGTATCAAGCGCCTGAATCAGCTGTATCGTGAGCCGACCATCGAGAACCTGAAGCTGATGATGGAGATCTTTGTCTTCGACACCAGCGACCTGACCGAGGCGTTGTTTAAGGCGCGCCTGAATAACATGCTGTCGCGTCGCGATCACCTGGAAAACTTTGTCCAGAGTCTGGAGGCCAACCCGAAACAGTTCCCGGATTTCAGCCCGCGTCTGGGTGAAATCAAAGCCCAGACCCTGATTGTCTGGGGACGCAATGACCGCTTTGTGCCGATGGATGCCGGTCTGCGCCTGCTTTCTGGGATTGCCGGTTCTGAACTGCACATCTACCGCGACTGCGGGCACTGGGCGCAGTGGGAACATGCGGATGCCTTTAACCAACTGGTGCTGAATTTCCTCACACGCCCTTAAGGAACGGACATGACGAATCGTAATCTTGAGCAGCTAGCCGCCGATTTACGTCAGGCTGAAGAAAAAGGGGAAGCCATCGCCCCACTGCGTGAATTGATTGGTGTGGATAACGCCGAAGCGGCCTACGCCATTCAGCGCATCAACGTGCAGTACGACGTGGCGCGCGGCCGTCGCGTGGTCGGGCGCAAAGTGGGGCTGACGCACCCGAAAGTGCAGCAACAGCTGGGTGTCGATCAACCGGACTTCGGTACGCTGTTTGCTGATATGTGTTATGGCGATAACGAAACCATCCCGTTTTCCCGTGTGCTGCAACCGCGTATTGAAGCCGAAATTGCGCTGGTGCTGAACCGCGATCTGCCCAATACCGACACCACTTTTGACGAGCTTTACAACGCCATAGAGTGGGTACTTCCCGCGCTGGAAGTGGTCGGCAGCCGTATCCGCGACTGGTCGATCAAATTTGTTGATACCGTGGCGGATAACGCCTCCTGTGGCGTGTATGTGGTCGGCGGTCCGGCACAGCGTCCGGCAGGATTAGATCTGAAAAACTGCGCGATGAAAATGACGCGCAACAACGAAGAGGTCTCCAGCGGGCGCGGCAGCGAATGCCTGGGACATCCGATCAACGCCGCCGTCTGGCTGGCGCGCAAAATGGCCAGCCTCGGCGAGCCGCTGCGTGCCGGAGACATTATTCTCACCGGAGCGTTAGGTCCGATGGTGGCGGTGAATGCGGGCGATCGTTTCGAAGCCCATATCGACGGTATTGGTTCAGTCGCCGCCACCTTTTCAGCGGCGGTTACAAAAGGAAGTCAGTCATGAGTAAGCGTAAAGCCGCCATTATCGGCTCCGGCAACATCGGTACCGATTTGATGATAAAAATTCTGCGTCACGGCGTGCATCTGGAAATGGCTGTGATGGTTGGTATCGATCCAGAATCTGATGGCCTGGCGCGTGCTCGACGCATGGGCGTTGCCACCACCCATGAAGGGGTGACAGGGCTTATCGCCATGCCGGAATTCGCCGATATCGACATCGTGTTTGACGCCACCAGTGCAGGCGCGCATGTGAAGAACGACGCCGCGCTACGTGCCGTTAAACCTGGCATCCGCCTGATCGACCTGACGCCCGCGGCAATCGGTCCTTACTGCGTGCCGGTGGTGAATCTGGCAGCCAACGTTGATCAGCAGAACGTCAATATGGTGACCTGCGGCGGACAGGCGACCATCCCAATGGTGGCGGCAGTTTCTCGCGTGGCAAAAGTCCATTACGCCGAGATTATCGCCTCGATCGCCAGTAAATCGGCGGGGCCGGGTACCCGCGCCAATATCGACGAGTTTACCGAAACTACCTCGAAGGCGATTGAAGTGGTCGGCGGCGCGGCAAAAGGCAAAGCCATTATTGTCCTTAACCCGGCCGAACCGCCGCTGATGATGCGTGACACGGTGTATGTGCTGAGCGAAGCGGCCTCTGAGGTTGAAGTTGAAGCGTCGATTAATGAGATGGCGGTGGCGGTACAGGCCTACGTGCCGGGCTATCGCCTGAAACAGCGTGTCCAGTTTGAAGTCATCCCGGAAGATAAACCGGTGAATCTGCCGGGTATCGGCCAGTTCTCTGGGCTGAAAACCGCGGTGTATCTGGAAGTGGAAGGCGCGGCGCACTATTTACCCGCCTACGCGGGCAACCTCGACATTATGACCTCCAGCGCGCTGGCGACCGCTGAGAAGATGGCGCAGTCCCTCGCTCGTCAGGCAGGAGAAGCAGCATGAACGGTAAAAAACTCTATATCTCTGACGTGACCCTGCGCGACGGTATGCACGCTATTCGTCATCAATATTCGCTGGAGAATGTGCGCCAGATAGCCAAAGCGCTGGACGACGCACGGGTTGATTCTATTGAAGTGGCCCACGGCGACGGTTTACAAGGTTCCAGCTTCAACTACGGCTTTGGTGCACACAGCGACCTGGAGTGGATTGAAGCGGCGGCGGACGTGGTGAAGCATGCCAAAATTGCCACGCTGTTGCTGCCGGGTATCGGCACTATTCATGACCTGAAAAATGCATATCAGGCCGGCGCACGGGTAGTGCGCGTGGCGACCCACTGCACTGAAGCGGATGTGTCGGCCCAGCATATTCAGTATGCGCGTGAGCTTGGCATGGATACCGTCGGTTTTCTGATGATGAGCCATATGACCACACCGGAGAACCTGGCACAGCAGGCGAAGCTGATGGAAAACTACGGCGCGACCTGTATTTATGTGGTCGATTCCGGCGGCGCAATGAACATAAGCGATATTCGCGCCCGCTTCCGCGCACTGAAAGCGGTGCTGAAGCCTGAAACAGAAACCGGAATGCATGCGCATCACAACCTGAGTCTTGGGGTGGCGAACTCGATTGCCGCAGTAGAAGAGGGGTGTGACCGTGTCGACGCCAGCCTGGCAGGGATGGGCGCAGGCGCGGGCAACGCACCATTGGAGGTATTTATCGCCGCTGCGGATAAGCTTGGTTGGCAGCACGGAACCGATCTCTACGCACTGATGGACGCCGCCGACGATTTAGTGCGTCCACTACAAGACCGCCCGGTGCGGGTGGATCGTGAAACGCTGGCGCTGGGCTATGCCGGGGTGTACTCCAGTTTTCTGCGTCATTGCGAAGTGGCGGCAGCACGTTATGGCCTGAGCGCAGTAGATATTCTGGTGGAACTGGGCAAACGTCGGATGGTGGGCGGCCAGGAAGATATGATCGTCGACGTAGCGCTGGACCTGCGCAACCGCAAATAAAAAATGATTACGCGGCTGGCAACGTATCAGCCGCGATTCACCTGCATCGTGACCTCAGAGGGACATCTTATGACGACCCGTACCTCCGCATCTTACCGCCTGACGTTGACCGTTGGGCTTTGCTTTTTAGTTGCCCTGATGGAAGGGCTGGATTTACAGGCCGCCGGTATCGCTGCCGTCGGTATCGCCCACGCGTTTGCGCTGGATAAAATGCAGATGGGCTGGATCTTCAGTGAGGGCATTCTCGGGCTGCTGCCCGGCGCGCTGGTGGGCGGCATGCTGGCCGACCGCTATGGCCGCAAGCGTATTCTCATTGCCTCTGTGGCGCTGTTCGGCCTGTTCTCGCTGGCGACGGCGATTTCCTGGGATTTCTCATCGCTGGTGTTTGCCCGTCTGATGACCGGCGTCGGGCTGGGCGCGGCGTTGCCGAATCTGATCGCGCTGACTTCCGAGGCGGCGGGCCCGCGTTTTCGCGGTACGGCGGTGAGCCTGATGTACTGCGGTGTGCCGATTGGCGCGGCGCTGGCGGCAGCGCTCGGGTTTAGCGGCCTGGCCTCCGCCTGGCAAACGGTGTTCTGGGTAGGCGGGGTGATCCCGCTGCTGCTGGTGCCGCTGTTGATGCGCTGGCTGCCGGAATCTCAGGTTTATACCCAACAAACGCAGGTGGCCGCCGCACCGTTGCGCGCCCTGTTTGCGCCAGCGACGGCGAGTGCCACGCTGCTGCTGTGGTTGTGCTATTTCTTCACCCTGCTGGTGGTGTATATGCTGATCAACTGGCTGCCGATGCTGCTGGTGGAGCAGGGCTTTCGGCCATCGCAGGCGGCAGGCGTAATGTTTGCTCTGCAAATTGGCGCGGCCAGCGGCACGTTAATTCTCGGGGCGTTAATGGATAAACTGCGCCCGGTGGTGATGTCGCTGCTGATCTACACCGGGATGTTGGCTTCACTGCTGGCGCTGGGTACGGTGTCGTCATTGAGCGGCATGCTAATGGCGGGATTTGTGGCGGGGATGTTCGCCACCGGCGGGCAAAGTGTGTTGTATGCGCTGGCGCCGCTGTTTTACAGCACGCAGATCCGCGCCACAGGCGTGGGAACCGCCGTCGCAGTCGGGCGTCTGGGGGCGATGAGCGGTCCGCTGCTGGCAGGGAAAATGTTAGCGCTCGGTACCGGAAGGGTAGGGGTGATGGCGGCTTCTGCGCCGGGCATTTTGCTGGCAGGCCTGGCGGTATTTATTCTGATGAGCCGCAAATCACAGATGCCGATCCCGGCCAGCGGTGCTTAAGCATTCATCCGGTTGTGGGAGTGGGGAGATTTGATTCCCACTTCCGGGTTAACACCGTCAGTCAACTGTGGTGCCAAAGTTTAGATAAAACATGGCAACGGAGGCGTTATGAGCTGGCGGCCCTTTTTGTATCTGATTATTAATCCCCACCCGCTATTAAGCGCCCGGCGCGGGCATCTGCGTCTGGTGCAGGGTTGACTTTGCATTCTGTTAACAAACGCGGTATAACAAACCTTCTTTGGATGTTTAGATGTCCATACGTTTAGAAGGTTATATGCAAACAACACAACAAAATGCGCCACTGAAGCGCACAATGAAAACGCGTCACCTGATTATGCTTTCCTTGGGCGGCGTGATTGGCACAGGATTATTCTTCAATACCGGGTACATCATTTCCACCACTGGAGCGGCGGGAACGCTGCTGGCCTATCTGATTGGTGCGCTGGTGGTCTGGCTGGTTATGCAGTGTCTGGGCGAGCTGTCGGTCGCGATGCCGGAGACCGGAGCGTTTCACGTTTATGCCGCGCGCTATCTTGGTCCGGCTACCGGGTATACCGTGGCCTGGCTTTACTGGCTGACCTGGACCGTGGCGCTGGGTTCGAGCTTTACCGCCGCTGGATTCTGTATGCAGTACTGGTTTCCACAGGTGCCGGTATGGGTCTGGTGCGTGGTGTTCTGCGCGATTATTTTTGGTCTGAATGTTATCTCCACGCGCTTTTTTGCCGAAGGGGAGTTCTGGTTCTCGCTGGTCAAAGTGGTCACTATCATCGCCTTTATCATCCTCGGTGGGGCGGCGATTTTCGGCTTTATTCCGATGCAGGATGGCTCGCCCGCGCCGGGGCTGAGTAATATCACGGCAGAAGGCTGGTTCCCGCACGGTGGCTTACCGATTTTGATGACTATGGTGGCAGTGAACTTTGCTTTTTCGGGTACCGAGCTTATCGGCATTGCCGCCGGTGAAACGGAAAACCCGCGCAAAGTTATCCCGGTAGCGATTCGTACTACCATCGCGCGACTGATTATTTTCTTTATCGGCACCGTGTTTGTGCTGGCGGCGCTGATCCCGATGCAGCAGGCGG
>ERZ835762.1598-NODE-1598-length-10958-cov-16.874989_pt1 | contig 10958 bp, 9 predicted proteins | sample MGYA00519687_ERZ835762 | MGnify/ENA primary metagenome ERZ835762 (study PRJEB31850, sample SAMEA3708783) | human gut metagenome | biome: human gut; feature: human-associated habitat; material: faeces | place: China | collected 2014 ...
TTGCCGTGGCAAACAAATAGTACTTTTATCATACTCTTCAAATCCCTTCATAACCCTGTAAAGCCCTATGTTTTCAAGACTTTACAGAGTTTATATTTTTGTTTGGTCCTTATACAAGTCTTTATAATCCTATGTAAATCTACATATTTTTTTCGCCAAATGATGTAAAATGTGATGTAAATCAATTTCTATTTTTGCATTTTACATCATCGCTTTTTGAACTTTTTTCTATACATATTTACTCAAATTTCTCATATTTATGGGCTTCTTGATAATTATACCATACATTTAATATTAATCCTCAAAAAATCTGATGCAAATTCAAATGATGTAAATTGTTCAAAATACATCAATTGAGCTTCGTAATTCTTTTTACTTCTGCTCTCGCATCCTCAAATTTTAAGTGAGTATATGTATTCAGAGTTACGGATATATCAGAATGTCCCATCAAATACTGTAACGTTTTTGGGTTCATTCCACTCTTAGCCATATTAGAGCAGTAAGTATGACGGCAAACATGCGGTGTAATAATAGGCATCTGTTCCTTATAAATGCGATTGTATTTTTCTCGGATATGTTGAAAATATTTCTCCCAGTGTAATGCAACCATCGGTTTATTATTTTTATCTAAATATAAAAATCCAAGTTTACCATCTATAACGGGTTCTACCTTTACTATTTTCCGCATTTCTACTATTTTTTTAAAGCATTCATATACATCGTCAGTCATAGGTATCGTTCTTTCACCCGCTGTAGTCTTTGTATTGATAACCTTATATACCATCTGGCTATTTCTTTGCAACTGATGATCTATAGTAATGGTTCTGTCTCTCAAGTTGATATCTGACAGCGTCAATCCTACAAATTCGCTGATTCTCATTCCTGTATGGAATAAAATATATATCCCTTCATAATAACGCGAAAAATGTTTATCATTCTTGATGAATTCTAAGAATTTTTTTTGCTGCTTTCTTGTTATGGCATCTCGGGTAACGCTATCATTAACTACTACCGTCGCCAACTGAAATTCAAAAGGGTTTTTTAATAAAATATCATCGTCTACTGCCATTTGAAAAGCAGGTCGAACAACTCCACGCACTGAATGTATCGTACTATATCCTCTGCCATCTACCTGCTGAAGCTTGATTAACCATGCTTTTGCATCTGACTTTTTTACCTCATTTATTTTCAGTTGTCCAAAAGGCTCCTTTTTTATGATATTTATTACAAAATTATAGTTATTTCTGGTATTATCTTTAACACCTGTTTTCTGTCCTATATATTTTTGTACTAGCTGTAGAACCGTCATATTCTGCCCTGTAATAATGAGCTCTTGTTCTAATTTTCGCTCAATTTCTTTTATTTTTTCTCTAAGTGAAACATCCTCTCTCTTTCCCGCTGGAACTTTATCTGTTGTTACCAATTTCCAGCTATAGATTACCTTTCTCTCCCCAAATGAATTCGTATACTGGTAAATGTATTGCCCATTTTTCTTTTGGCTTTCTCCTGTTTTCAGAATTCTTCCTTTATTATCTCTTCTCTTTTCGGACATATATTCTCCTTTCATAATCCAAAAAGAGCCTTGAAATGATATTCAAATATTATCATATCAAAGCCCCTTGTTTCAATGACTCTTATAAACTTTCTGCATGTTCTAAAAATTCTTCTAGCTTCTTACGTTTTATTAATCTTTTAGAACCTATCCAAAGAACATATTCACATCCATCTTCGTCTGTTAACTGCCTCAATTTGTTTATTCCTATATTAGTAAAAGCTGCCGCTTCTTCCAAAGTAAGGTTTGCTTTTTCCCAAATTGGAACATTTTGATGTTTCTGGTTCATACATCCTCCTTTCCTATAAATCTCTACTGACAAATCCTCAAAATACAAGAACCAGAAAAACAAGTATTTTTTATATCTGTCATTGCCACGCTAGGGAGACTTTGCGTACTATTGTGCTAAGTTCTACACTAAATATAAACAGACTTTTAAGCCTATTCTGTATTTTCTAATAAACTTTTCAATACTTTCTCAAAATATATATTGTTCTGCTATAAGCAGAGTAAAAGTATCGTAGTTTGAATTTCTTTGAGTAAAAATTCTGCCATAAATTATCATTACGTATGTTTCTTTTTCAAACACTCTAACTAATTTTTTGTTCGCCCCATTGAATCTGAAGTTTTCCTTCCTGATCCACACTGGTTGTCATCAAAAGGGAAAATATCTGGGGATTGATGCCGAATCTTTCATATAGTTCTCCGTTTTCTAGCAATTGATTTTTCATAAACAGGTTAAGTTTCTCCTTCGCCAATATCATCTTTAGCAGGTTCACTTCAATGGAATTTTCATAAATTAAAAATACCACCTGCTTAAAATTTCTGGACGTATACCGGATAAACCGAAAATAATACTGTTCCATAGCCGCATGATTGTAATGAAGCTCTGGTAGGATAATTTTATCCACATCATCTATATTCATAGATTCTGACAAGCTTTGCTGCGTAGAAAGTAATATCCCATTTTCTGTCTTTCTTAGTTTTTCTACAATCCTCTGCCGCTGCTTGCATGGAACTTTATCCCCTGTGATATAAAAGATCTGCCTTTCTGGAAATGCCTGCTTTAAATATCGGTAATAGGAATCTGCCACTTCTATTCTGCGTACTCCAATCGCAACCTTCTCATACTTCCACATCTGCAAAAGACGGATTGCTTTTTTTACCTTCGTAGGTACTTCATTGCTATCGTATTCGTATGCAAGAGAAGGATCTGCACATATCTTCAGAAGGAGCAGCAGTTGCTGCAAAATCCGAAACATGGAATCCTTTCGTGCATTGCCGTAAGCTGCAAAATACTTCCTGCGGATTTTATCAAACTCTTTTACTGCTATTCGATACACTTCTTTTTCCCTTTCGCTAAAAGAACAGGTTCCCTGGTAAATCTTATAAATTTTCCTTCCTACCACTTCTTCAAAATTTTTTGTTATGACTGTTTTTTCTAATAATTCATCTAAAAATGATGCATTATAAATATCCTGATTTGCCTTCTCCAGACCAAACACTGTAATCTTCTTGGGTAAATAGGAATAAGAAAACAGTTCATACCCTCTTTTATAAGCTGGAAATGGCTGATTCAAAAAGAAGTTCCTATTTTTTTCCATCTGTCCGTTTTTGAATCGGTAGATCCATTCATTCTTTGCCAGATAATGAATAGAGTTGTTATAAAGCAGTTCTAATTGAGGTGCTGCTTCTACCACGTTATTTCTTGTCAGTGTTCCTGTTGCCAGCACTTTATATCTGCATTTTCGAAAAACAGAAAGCATTGCTTTTGTACGTTTTGAACTTCCGTTGGTAATTGCATCACTTTCATCAAAAATCAACATGACTTTCTGACAGCGGATACGTAACAGTTTTTTCATCTCCCTTTTTAATTCCGTAAGCAGATTGATAGTCAAGAGCACAATCTGTCCTCTCTGTACCCTTTTTATGTCCTCCCTCTTCCGAATACGGTAAAAATCAATCTGATAGTCTTCCAATATTTCTTCCCATGTATTATTGATTGCCAGGGCTGTGCCGACAATGAATATATTCCGGACAGGATTATATTTCATTCTGTACTGCGCCATTGCCAGTGTACAAAGGCTTTTTCCAGTTCCCATAGAAAACTGTAGGGCAGCGTATCGTTTCTGCAGCAGTTTATTCACTTCTTTTTTCTGTACAGCATTCAGATATTTGACCTCCCCTGTCATTTGACTTGTTACATGCCAATTTTCCAGATATTCTGCAATTTTGTCATCCTGCTTCATTTTCTCAAAAGATGTTTCCTGCAATGCAAATTCTCGCCGTTTCTTCTTTAAGAACTGCTCAAATCCAGGAACTTCTCTTTTGGATAATACAAAAGAATTGATAGAACCCAAATTCATATCGGTCCCATTTTCCCGATAATCCTTTTCTTTAAATCCATAAGTTGTCTTTACAATCCGGATTTCATTCCTGTATGTCTTATTCGCAGAAGATAAAATCCCCTTTAATTTCCGTAAAACATCTTCCGGCTGTATTTTAATTTTTTCCCACTCCTGCCAGGAGAGTTCCTCCGGTTTCGTCTGCTTCAGGTATTTCTGCAAAATCGCTTCTGCCAGTCCAGCTTTATGAGCGATATTTCGATTTCTTTTGATATCAAACAAAAGTTTCACCGTTTTTTCCTGAAATACCTGTTTCTGCTTTGCCTCTAAATCTGTATTCTGACATTCAAAATAAATATTTGCAGCATTTTTTCTTCGTTCCTGAAGAACCGGTAACACATAAGTTTGATAAATTTCCTGTGGCCGCTTCAGAACTTCCAACTCTGTAGTGTATGGTCTTTCTGTTACATACTGACTCTTTTTCTGCAAAATCATTGCTTTTGTCCGAAAAGATGTCACACCATACTCTTTGAATGCATCTGCCGGCAAAGAAAATTGTACAATCAAATTAAACATGTGATTGATTTCTTCAATATCCCCTTTATTTGAAAAATCATCTGAAAGGAAACTTTCCGAGACCAGCAAAACCAAAAGACCCCCGTTTTTCAGTACCTGATATGCTTTTTTGCAGTAATACATCTGGGAAGATACCGGTGCTTCTTTTGTTCCCCATTCCAGATGAAAGGGCGGATTTCCAAACACAATATCCCCGCTTAAAACAGGGGAATACTGCCGGATATCGCCATATTGCAGGTTTGCCTTCGGGTAGAGGTACTGGGCAATCTTCACCGCTTTCATATCAATTTCTGTTCCATAGATATTACTTTCTGTAGGAAGATAATTAAAAAAATCTCCTTTACCATAAGTCAAATCATAAATTATATCCTTCGGTTCCGGTTTGACGCAGGCAACAAGAAATTCACATATTTCCGCTGGTGTAAAAAACTGTCCCTGCTCTATTTCTTTTTTCGCTTCTGTATAAGCATGAAAATTTTGAAAGTCTTTCCTGTCCAGTCCATGCAGCCCACCATTTCCCATATACACATTAAAAATATCCTCTGGTGTGATCCCATATAGTTCTGTTTCATGATTTTCCACTAGATACAAAATTTTCGCATTCAAGTTTTGTCTTTGCTCCATTGGTATTTGAAGTCCCTTATCTCTTTTGTATTTTCCCATTAGGCCGCCTCCTTATAGCCGAGATACTCTTTGGCAAAAGACAATGCATGTACACCACTGGCAAAAACAATATCCCATCTGCCATTTTTAAAATACTTAAATTTAACAACTTTCTTTCCAAGCGCAGGGTGTTCATCAAAAATCCCTTCTTTCTCCTTTTTCCCGCTATATGAAAAACTTACAAATCTTTCCAGCCAGCCATCATAAATAGAAACCTGTTCTTTACTGGAGTCAAAAAAAGTCAATGCCCGTAAAAGTGCTTTATATTTTTCACTATCCAGACAGATTTCGTATTCTCCCCAAAGATCTGTTTTGCTGCATAACAGGTTTTGAATGGACAGTTTTTTACTTTGCAATTTATATTTTGCATAGGTCACTCCTGCTTTTGCATCTGTTTTAATCTCCTGCTCCACTTTCTCCTGAAAACTAAAACCGCCCAGATAAGAAAAAATATCATCCAAAATCAACGGATACTCAATTCTGGCAAACAAAACTTCATGAAGATTTTCTTCTTTCTGTTTACAGCATTTCTTCCTTTCTTCCCGATAAATTTGCTTCTCTTCTTCTGTTAAAGAAGAAATCCGCTTATGTAATACGGGTTCTGCCAGAGTCTGCAGGGAAATATAGCGTTCATACGAATGTTTCTGTATGGCAAGACCATATTTCCGGTTAAAGAAGGAAATAATGGTTCTGATAAAATGATTATGTACCTTTTCCATCAGTTCTGTTTGTTTCTTTTTATCCATACAAATCAGGTTCTGTTGGTACACCCTGTCTGCATATTTCTGTACCTTTCCATAAAAGGTCAGTTCCTGCTGGTGCAGTGTTTCCATATCTACAAACATACTTAAAAAATGATTTCTGGTACTGTCATATAATTTTTGCTGTATCTGACAAAATTGCTGGTCTTCTTTGGACAGCCTGGTCTTATTTTGGATTTTGACACGTTGTAATTTTTCCAATACATCATTCATATCTCTGTTCCTTTCTCTTCATAAGAAAAGGCAGAAGAATGTTCTAATCCTTCTGCCTGTGTTTCTATTCTCTTAAAATTTTTATATTTCTATGCAGCCTTTTTTTCTTCTTCTCCTTTTAGAAGCCTTAATTTTTCTTCTGCATAATGAACAAATTCTACCATTTCCTGCGGATAACGAATCCGCCCTTTCCCCTGACATTGCACAATCTTCCCTCTTCTCCAGTCAACCGTAAAAAAAGGCTTATCTGGGTCGGTCTTTTTCCGGATAAAATACACATCACATTCCCGATTGGCAATATGAGGGATATAACTTCCTACACAATGTCCTAACGCCTGCCCTTCTTTTCGGATTTCCTGACAATTTCCAGGAACTTTTAAGATATAGTCCTGATTCTGAATTTGTTTCCCCAGTAGTTTTATATCTTTCTTCAAAAGTTGGTTCACAGTTCTTCTTTCTTTTGCCTGTTTTTTTCTTTCCATCTTATCTTGTTGTTTTTGATACTCCCGGAAAGTCTTGTCGTGAACATCTTTAAAATTTTTTGGAAACAGAACGTATCGGCTTTTCAGATCATATTCCAATTTTTCTGCCCACTCAATATAATCTTTCCAGCTTCTTATATACGTCTGATAACATTTCATTTCTGCATGACTGATACCAGATACATCACCGGACAACTTATATGCCTTTCCTTTTTCTTCTTTTTCAATCTGCTTTGCCAGATAACTCACAATTTTCCGAATAGATGCATACTGGTTTAATTCCAAGAAATCTCTATTACTCTCAAAAATTTTACAATATGCAAAAATTTCCTGTTCCGACAAATGGATTTTTAGTTTTTCCATTTTCTGTAAAACGCCCCATTCTCTTATCCCCATATTATACTTACTTAGGATAGAGCAATATCGTGAATTTATTCCTAAGAAATGTCTTGTATTCGTTTCCTTTGTTTCTTCCCATTCGTTTGGAAGCTGATATAGGCATTCCAAAGCGATATAAAACATATTCTGCTTCACGAACTGTTCAAGCAATGGGAATTTTAAATATGTCTTCAGATAATATACAACCGGCAGCTCTACAAAACGATTATTTTTGACAAAATAATCTAAGGAGCAATATTCAAATGGTGTTCCTTTAAAAACATTTTTCAAATTATATGGATACACCATTCCAGGCATTTGGGTTATCGTCTGATATGCTTTTATCGTATAATTCAAATGATATCTGTAGTGAAAATACGGATCTATATATTTCTCTTTCCATACATTCTTATGAGCCAAACAGCTATAAACCGGGTAATAAAAATGGAATTTTTCCTGAAATACAGCCCGATAGTCTTCATGATAAGATAATGTATATTCTCCCGTACCATGCGCAGCATAAGATTTTCTAACTTCAAAATGACGTAGTATGATTCTATCTGATGCTTTTTCAATTTTAACTGCTTCTGAATAATCAGAAAAATATCCTGATTTTCCTTTTGCTTTAAAAATTGATTTCCGCTTGCAAATGGGACACACATATTCTTTGTTATGCCTTGGTATAGATCTCTCCAATTGATATTCCGATTTACAATGACTACATGTGCAATCTATCATCTTTCTTCTGGAATACTGATAGAAAATATATTGACTTTCTTTTAACACCTCGTATTCCAGCCATTTTTCAAATCTCCCAGTCACTGGTTTCACACTGCGAAATAGAGACTCTATATCTTTTATACTTCTTTTTTTTCTTTTTAACGACTTTTCTGCTTTTCTTTTCTGCTGTTCTATTTGTATCAGTTGTATACTGTCTACGGCATCATCTGTACAATGAAAAAACTGTTGAATACTCCTTTTTTCCTTATATGTTCGTATCGCAATCTGAGATATAAATTTCCCCTTTTCAGCTTCCAAGATATCCAAAGTTTTTATAGACCAACGGTTTTCTTTTATAAAATATGTAATAAAGTCTCTATTAGAAAAAAAGATGCGACAGAACGGCTGATATTGCTCCTTTATAATGTTTTCCGCGTCATAAAGATTTAGGATTAAAGTCCGTTTATGTGCTACCGTAGCCTTTTGTACCTTCATCAGATAGTTTTGTCTGCAAAGTTCCATATATTGTTTATCCCTAATACCGGCTTCCACAACAGGTATCTTTTTAAGTAGTGCTTTCTTCATTTTCCTTCTCTCCATTATTATGAAATATATCATCTTCCAAATCTTTTTTTACAGGAATTGCTTCTAAAAAACAGGCTGGTATCTTGAAATATTCTGCAATTTTCTGAAGTTCCCTTTTTAATTCTTCTTCTGCACAAGCCATCTGACATAAGTAAGCAGAAACTTCTGCATTTTTCCAGTATCTTTCAAACTCACAGGACTGAAAAATATCGATATCATCTAAGTTCAAAATTTCCTGTTCCGTCATGCTTTCCGGGCAAAACATCTCCGCATTACGTATATAAATGCTTTTTACCGTAATAATATAATTTTCTCTTTTCATCCTTTACTGTTCCTTCCTTTTTCTTCTACAAGTTCTGCTTTTTCTGCATCAAGAAACTTTTTCGCAGAATCGCGGATTGCCTCTTTTAGTGCCACATCATATTCCATATGATAATCCTCATAATATTTTTGGAATAAAGTGATGCTTCTTTCCTTGTAATCTTCATTTGCTTTCAATTTGCTATACATCTCTTTTGGAAGACAGTCTTCCATATTTTCCAGAACGCTTTCTTTTAAGTACAAATACTTCTGTTCTTCATACGCCTGAAATAATTCCCACTCTGTCAACAGAATTTTCTGCCCATTTCGAACAATTTCCATACCTTCTTATTCACCCTCTTCTCTCATTTTACGCTGCGGCACTAAGGTTGACCGGAAGAACCAGATATACATAACTGTCTTTTTCATCTCTTACAGTACATGGCGTTTTTGCACTCGTAAAATACATGAAGACTTCCTCATCATCAATCACTCGCAGCATCTCTAATAAAAATTTTGGATTAAACCCAATTCGTAATTTCTCTCCCTCTTTTACAACGAACATACTTTCATTCATAGAGCCCATGTTTGATGCTGCTTCCAATGACAAAATATTTTCTTCAATATTTAGAATAATTGGCTTTTTTGCATCGTCCTTCAATAACAAACTTGCTCTGTCAATACATTCCTGTAATTCCTTTTTTTGAACTTTGATTTTTGTTCCATAATCTTTTGATAATAACTGCTCCACTTTTAAATATTCTCCCTCAATCAACCGGGAGATTGCCCTGGTATTTTCTATCTCAAACTGAATATGGTTCTCTGTAAAGTAAACTGCAATTTCCTTCTCCGGATCTCCGCCAATAATCTTGATGATTTCTGCCAGTGTTTTTCCTGGAACAATGACCTTTCGCGGTTCATATTCTTTTTTCAGTTTGATTTTTCTAAGTGAAATACGGTGTCCGTCCAACGCTACAATTTTCAGTTCTTTTCCATTAATTTCCCACAGTTCTCCTGTCATTGCCTTCTTTGAGGAAGTATCTGCTACTGAAAAAATCGTTTGCCGGATTGCCTCTTTTAAGTCAAACTCTGAAATCGTGACATGATTCTTCCGTTCCATATCGGGAATACAGGTGTACTCTTCTGCTGACTTTACAGAAAGATTATACTTCGTCTTCTTACAGCGTACAGTCGCCTGATCTTTTTCCCCTGTTTCCAGTACAACATCTCCCTCTGGAAGTTTTCTTACAATCTCCCCAAATACTTTTGCCTGGATTGCAATACTGCCTTCCTCTTCAATGTTTCCCGGCATTACTGTTTCAATCCCCAATTCCAGGTTATTCCCGGTAAGGGTAATCTCCTCTTTTTCTGCCCGGAGCAAAAGACACTCCAAAATAGAGGTGGTTGCTTTTGCAGGAACTGCCTTTGATACAGTCTGAACTGCCTTTGCTAAATCTGTCTTTTTACAAATAATTTTCATAAAATAGTTCTCCTTTCATACAACGATAATGTCTGCTTCTAAAAACTGAATTTGTCCTCCTTTCCATTTCTGCATACAAAAAAAGACACAAAAAACCATACGATTATTCATGTCTTTCTTTCTATTTCTCAGGATATTCCTTAAAATACTGCTTTTGGCTTCTGCCAAAATGAAATACTAACTACAAATTTTTCCATTTGTAAAAATATATTCAACAATATATTAACACAATATATAGTTTTTTGCAATCCATTTTTTCTATATATTGTATGCATAATATTCCCTTATAAAAACTCTTTTTGTCCCATGTTCCAAAGGAACTCTTTAATCGTATCCATCTCCTTTTCTTTACATAAAATGCTTTTATTCTGATATAGGTAAATCATCTGCCCAGTCACATCTATTATAAAATCCTGATTGACAAGATATTCTCCAGAAACGTTCAGAAAAGAGGTCTTTTTTCGTATTGTTTCCAATACTTTCTCTGTCAGTATATAACCCGATTTTTTCTCTCCTTTTTCTGTACAAATATCCCCGGTTTTTAAATCAATATAAACAACTTCGGATAAACACATAGCCCATGCAGAATCCATGCTTTGATCAAACAGGAAAATCGTTTTCTTTGGAAAATATTTTCTGAAAAAATGCTGGTAGATATTTAAACTTTCTACCTGTTCTTTTTCCGTCAAATAATGTGCTGCCTTATATTCATATCCATAAAAAGCCCGATTCGTAGACGTTCCGAAAAAGTAGAGAGAAGTTTTTTGTCCTGTTTCCCGGATATATTTGGCGGCTGTCAGTCCACAATTATCTATCGTATCTTCCAAAAACACGATATCCATAGGACTTTGTTCATTTGCTTTGCGCAAAGCCTCTATCGTAGAATATTCATAAATCGCATAT